>Ga0247841_10007657_pt1 | contig 15920 bp, 13 predicted proteins | sample LaCruzMarch2015__2_FD_192410 | JGI IMG/M metagenome (GOLD analysis project Ga0247841, IMG submission 192410) | Freshwater microbial communities from meromictic Lake La Cruz, Castile-La Mancha, Spain - LaCruzMarch2015_18m | ecosystem: Environmental > Aquatic > Freshwater > Lake | place: Spain...
TGACTTGACTTGACTTGACTTGACTTGACTTGACTTGACTTGACTTGACTTGTCATTCATGTGGGGGCTCGGTTTAATTTTTTCCATAGTTCCACCTGAAGTAGGTACTTGGGATGTGGCATGTGCCAATTCAGATGTCCTGCACAATAATCCTGTCAAACGGTAATGACGCACGCGATGATGCGTTCGTTGTCGTAGACATGTTCACCGGCTGAAACGTCACGGGTCATCACAAGCATCTGCGGGATCCCGTTACATTTCGTCTGGTGCGTCTGTAAGTGATGATGGTATTACGCAGGTTTAATAGTTGTGATGTGGGGGCGTGAAGAGATGTCATGAGTACCGGTAATTTGCAAAACCGTTCTGTAGAAATATACTTTACTGACGGTCTAAATCCATGTTCAAAAATTATTTGAATTCAACAGGCAGAGCGGTCAGCACTTAACAGGTAATCGTCGGTGCCCCGTAACCATGGCTGACCTCATGTACCGCAGACGCCCGGTCATGTTCGCTCGTCCTCGCCTCGGCTCCGGCTCGCATCACATCACCGTGCTGATCTTCTCGCGGTGTACTGTTGAGCCGGTGACGCCCATGGCTTATCGCTCCACTTCCGTTCCGCGCTGTCGCCATCGGCTGCTCTCGCACGCTCCTCACACCATGCTTCGCATCGTGTTTGTCGCTGTTGATCGAGCAAAGGCATAACGCTTGAGTGACTCACTCGCGCGACGCAGGTGGGGCTCGGACTCGCCGCTGATGCGCCTCGTTACCTTCGCACCCCGTCGCGGCGCTCGTTCGGGGCGCTGGCCCCGGTAAGTTACGAGTTACAATTTATTCACTATTACGTCACGACTGCTTTGTTGAACCGCCACCATGCGAATGCGTACATTAGTACTGCAAATACCAGAAGCCCGGCAAACGAGAGGATGATATCCGTTGACGTGTATGCATAGTATTTGCCAAGCGCAAGGAAATCGGGACCGATCGCAAAGTAGCGGATCCCGTTGATCAACAGCGTCATCGGATTGTACATCGAGATCACCCGCAAAAATTCAGGAAACGCGTCGATTGGATAGAGCGCGTTCGATGCAAAAAAGATCGGCATGGTCATCAGCATCATTATTCCCTGCATCCCTTCCGGCGTTTCCATGGATATGGCAATTCCGGCAGACAAAAAGAGAAAGCCGAGGGAAAATACGCCGACGAACAGGAGGATCCCGAGGACTGCCAGTGCAATCTGGAACACCCAGTACCCGACAAAGAAACCGGCACCGATCGCAATCCCGAACACCATGATGATGAGCGCCTGGATGAACGATTTCGTCATACCCGAAAGTCCTATCCCGATGATCACGTGATCGCGTGGCATGGGACTTGCCATGATCTCCCGCATAAGCCCCCAGTTCTTGTCAAACAGGATGATCATCCCTCCAAAGAGGCTGGTAAAAAGCGTGGTCATCGCGATGATCCCGGCAGCCATGAACGTGAGGTACCCTACCGCATGAACACCCGTGGGCACCGGAACGCCCGCCATCAGCTGGTCAAAACTCGACGACATGGCAATACCGAAGAATGCAAGCCAGAGCGCAGGTTGGAGCAGTGATGAAATAAGCATCGTCCTGAACCGGACGAACCGGATCATGTCGCGCCAGTAAATGTTGAGAAATCCGTAATTCATCCTAATTACCTCCCGGGCGCAGGGAGATGATCGAACTTTTTCCCACCGGCTCGTCGCGGATCTCTTTACCCGTGTAGTATATGAACACATCATCCATCGAGGGTTTCTTTAAGTTCACGGTGGAGATCGTGATGCCTGCTTCCCGCAGTATGTCCATCATGACCGGAAGCACTTTTGTTCCGTCATCGTTGACCATGACAAGAATCCCCTTTGTTTTCTCTTTGATGTCTTTTACCGAAGGGAGGTTTGTGAGTGCTTCAATTGCATTGGAATTATTGCTGGTCTCAAGATAGATCAGATCCTGTCCCAGTGTGTTCTTGAGTTCCCAGTTAGTGCCGGTGATTATGATCTTTCCATGGTCGATGATGCTTATCCGGTCGGAAAGCTGGTCAGCTTCATCCATGTAATGGGTGGTAAGAAAGATGGTCGTCCCTGATTTATTGACATTTTTAATGTATTCCCACATCCGCATTCGTGTCTGGGGGTCAAGTCCGATCGTCGGCTCATCTAAAAAGAGCACTTTAGGGCGTGTCATTAAGCCCCGGGCTATTTCGAGCCGACGCTTCATTCCGCCGGAGAGATGCTTGATCCGTATGTTCCGTTTCCCTTCCAGCTGGACAAGGGGGATAAGTTCTTCAATCCGGGCATGTCGTTCAGCGTGGGGCATGGAGTACAGCTTACCATGGAATTCGAGGATCTCCCAGACCGTCATATCCCGGTCGAGCGTGATCTCCTGGAAAACAATTCCGATCGATTCGCGGACTTTCTGCGGTTCCCGTGTAACATCAAAACCGGCGACACTTGCTTCACCCTTCTGGAGGGCAAGCAGCGTGATCAGCACGTTGATCACGGTGCTCTTACCGGCACCGTTCGGACCCAGAAATGAAAAGATCTCTCCCTTTTTTACCGAGAAACTTATCCCTTCAACTGCTTTCGCATCGCCATAGGTATACTCAAGGTTTTTTACGATGATGATCTCCCGGTCCTGTTCCCCTGAGATTTCTGCCATCACATTCCTCCGGTTACGGTGGACCGGATGGTTTGTTTCCTGTCCCTGTTTTGTCTTTCTTTCATTCTCTTCTTTCCACCGTTGTTGTGCAATTCCGTGATGAATCCTGCCACCCATTCCCGTTCGGTTCTTAAGTGAGCAAGCGATCGGTCAAAAAGTGCAATGACATAATACGGTCGTGCCTCACCAGACTTCTTTTCACGCATCGATTCAACATGGAGGATAAATTCGTCAATCATCTCGAGCCTTTTATCCAGGCACATGGTGATTTCATCCCGGGAAAGCAGCGTTACGTTTGCGATGCCGAGACTGAATGGCGAGATCATTTTCGTGTACCGCGAGAGGAAGGTACTGACTGCTTCCTTCATCGTGCTCCTGCCGGTGGCGGTGATCGTGTACACGTTCCGCGATGGACCAGTCTCCTGCTGCTCGCTGGAACTCGTGATCAGGTTCTGTTGTTCGAGCCGTTTGAGTACATAATAGATAGACGAGAAGCCGATGTCCGTCCAGTGGCGCATGCCTCGCTCCTCAATGATCTTTTCTATCATATACCCGTAGAGCGGGCGCTCACAGAGCAGTCCCAGCACCGCAGCTTCCCGTTCGCTGATGCCCGGTTTACGGTATTTCATACATATAATATTCTCATATTAGAACATATGAAGGAGGGGGTGATGCTATTATCCACCCAACAGTGACGCATCCTGACCTGAATGCAAAAAATCATTTGACCGTATTTTAGGAATTTTCCTGAGTAACCTGATATTGTCCGGTTCTATCCAGAAGCCGGTTTCACAAAATTGTTTTTAAAACGGGCTTGGGGGGATTCGAACCCCCGACATCCGGGTTAGAAGCCCGGCGCTATGTCCGAGCTAAGCCACAAGCCCACATGAACGTCTATTAGGTTCGTGTTTTGGGCTAATTAATCTGTGTCATGAGAGATAGAGTGCGGCGCAAAGGTGATGTAAAGATCAAACTGTAAAAAATCGGGATACTGATGCTACTCTTTGCACACTCGAAATTCGGCACGGATTTTCTCTGGTGATTGGTGTACATTGATGTTTGATATTGCAGAAGAAATGAGGGGTTATGCACTCCGGACGATCCCGGCTAAAAACACGGGACATTTTTTTTGCCTGTCAACATACACTGATGACCCTCTTTGTCTGGAAAAGAGTGGAAATTTTAAAAAACAGATATATCTCCGCGTGCCAGCAGCACTTTCATAAAAAAACCCTGATGACCCATGCCAGTTCGAGTAAGCCGAGATAAAAGTCGGCTTGCCGACTTTCATGTCAAAAATACCGGGATAACCGGGGCAGGTTATCCCGCGTGGTAGCATGATGACTTGAGTACTTCGACGAATGTTGGTGTGCAAAGGGCTTCATGATAGACATCCTTTACGACGGATGCCGAGCAATATTTTACCTGAATTCGGGCAGACATCCGCTCCCGCTCTTCGTAATACATCCCATGTGAGAATTCTGTCATCCGTTTCATCGAGATGGTCGATGCAAGTAAAAAGACGCAGATACCGGCATCACCCGGTGATAAATCTTCAATATCTATGGAGGTCATGAAGATGTGGGTATTGGGTCCCGGCTCGACTCCGGCGACAGTCACAATATTGTGTGTACTCTGCAACTCGATTGTGCGGGGTCTTCCTGCTTTTAAATCCGTGAGAATATTTGGGGATATTCCCGTTAACGCAGCACACTTCATTTGCATCACCCGTACATCGGAAGGTCTTTTTTCGGTGCGGTCTCGCTTGACTGAACTTCTTCAGAGAGCTTATGCATGCTCTGCTCGATCTCCACTGCCTGGTCAAGAAGCGGCTGGACATCGAGAGCGAGATTATACATCTTGTTAAGCACTTCTATTGTCGCCGCTGATGACCGGGGGTCCGGGGCATTCACCGTTTCTCCCAATAAACCGTATGCCGTGATACCCCGGATCTTACATTCAGTGAGGATGCTCGATGCAATGCCGGAGATGCTCCCGACTGGCAGGATCTGGGTGTATTCCTGTATCCGCGCGAGCGCTTCCGCCGTTGTCGCGACACCGAACACCCGCTTTTCCGGTTCGTTTGTGATGATGCCTGCTATTGTCACCACCTCTTTGGGTTTGAATGGTTCCAGCCAATCCAGAATGCCGTTGGAGATCTCATAGCAGATCATCGGGTGGATCGGGATGTCGGCAACGATTGCGGCGATGTGATCTTTTTTATATATCCGTATGGGTTCGTTGATCACTCCTTTGTTCATCATCGCTAATGGGGGAAAGAACTTGGACGTCATCGTGCCGATCTGCTCGAACTCCAGCTGGTCGACCATGTATTGAAGTGCGATGGTTCCGACAAGCCCGCTGCCCGGAAAGCCCATCAGCACTGCAGCGCCCTCCTCAGTAAGCGGTTTTGAAAAAATCTTGAGGTCATTAAAAGAATCTTCCGTCATTAGATTAACATACACGCACTACCTAAAAAATAGTATGCAGGAATATCCAATCAAACGGGGATTGACAAAAGATCTCGGAACACGACTGCCCGCCGAATTAAAAAACTGTTTTGGACTCGAACCGGTAAAAACCGCGAAAGGGTATACGATCAAATTCGGCGCGTTAAAACGTCTTGAAGTGACCGTTGGCACCGGAGAAAAATCCATTATCATTGATACCGAATCGGATGTTTCGGCTGCCGATGAGGTGATCATTGATACAAATAAACGATTCCGGAAATTTCTGGATGCAGCAACGGGTTTTTCGACAAAGGAACGGGTGAAGCGGGCAAAAACACCCCCATAGTAACGTAACCGTTCTCATGAAATACTGCACAGCATGCGGAGAGGAAATTCGCGGGACGACCGGTATACCACCCTCCTCAAAATTGCCTATGGGTATCGGGCACACATGCCATTCGGGTACTTCTCAAAAGCTGGCGTGCGTATCAGATTTTATTGATTTTAAAAAAAAATTATTCGATTATAATCGCCGGTTTGAACGGCAGTGCTGTTGCCGCTTTTACATGCCCGCTTGTTTCGGCATCAGTGATATGAACCGTAACTCCAAACTCTTTTTCAAGGAATGCCTGTGCCGATAGAAAGACCTCACGCTCGTTGACCGGCTCCCTTGCAAGCGGTTCCACAACCTGCGGGGGCAGGCGGTGGATGAGAGTAGTACACTGCTTTATCGCATCGGTTGCTACCCGTCCCCGCTTCTTCATCGCATCATCTTTCATGATCTCCCTTGTGACCGTGTTGCGATCGGTCGACTGCGCGATCGTGGCAAAGATCTCGTGCTTCCAATCCGGTGCAAGGGAGATCGTGATCGACTTCGGGGTGATCTTGATCAGTTTTATAATCGACTCGATATCCTCTACTGTGCGGGAGAGAAGTTCCTCGGCAAGTTCGATTTTTAAGTTTATGAGTTTTTTATCTGCCACCGGCCATGGAGCAAACGATACCAGTCCTTCACCTCCAATCTCGTGCCAGAGATGTTCTCCCGTGAACGGGATAAACGGTGCCAGGAGCCGGGTCCATACCGAGCAGAGCGTGGCAAGTTCCCTGCTGCCGTCACACCCTTCCGGGAGCCGGCGCCGGTACCACTTGAGATCTGCCTCGATCCCGAAGTACGACTCCTGCAGCGCCTGGCGGGTCTGGAAGTTATCGAGTGCCGCAGTGGTCCGCCCGATGTGCTCCTGGAGACGGCTGACAAGCCAGCGGTCGATATCATGCGGTTCTCCCTGTGCATTCTTTGCCTCGAGAACCGTGTTGTAGAATCTCTCAATCTGCTTCTTTGTCGAGATTACAAGTTCGTTTCTCCAGTCAAAGTCCTGCCAGGGTTCGGCACTGCCCATCAAAAACATCCTCACCGTGTCGGCACCGAACTCGGTTACCGCATCCTCCAAAAGGAACACATTACCTTTCGATGAAGACATTTTAGCGCCATTCAACAGTCCCATACCAAAGACGACCATACCCTTGGGGAGTTTGTCTTTCGGGAAGATGGTCACATGGTGGAAGATCTGGAACGTGAGATGGTTTGAGATCAGGTCTTTTGCCGAGAACCGGAAGTCGTACGGGTACCAGTACAGGAATTCTTCCCGCATTGCATCCAGTTTCTTCTTCTCCGGTAAATCCGGGGATTTTTTGCCAAGGAAAATATAGTCGAAAACTTCCGGGGTGAGATACTTTGGCTCGATCTCCCGGATCCGGTGGGCGATTGTGTAATACGCCATGTAAACTGTCGAGTCCGAGAGTGGCTCAATCAGCTGTGTTGTGTCCCACGGGAACCGGGTGCCCAGCCCGACGCGCCGGGTGCATGCCCAGTCTTTTAACCAGTCGACCGTCCGGTCAAACTCAACCCGGACCTCGGGCGGCACGAGCGCCATGTCCTTTAAGTGGTCAGAGACCTCTTTTTTCCATACCGGGTCGCTGTATTTTAAAAACCACTGGTCGTGCAGTATTTTGACCTTCACCTTGTTGCCGCAACGGCAGACGACCGGGCGGGTGTCAAACTCGTACATGACTACCGAGTTGTACTTCTCGATCATGGTCTGACCAACGTCGTCCCGTGCGAATCTTACCGGTTTGCCGCCATATTGTGCATAGAGTTTGCCTTTAGAGAACTCAGCAGAGTAAATCTCCTGCGTGAGCGTTTCCATACGGCTGTCCATCTGGTGAGTGATGCCTGCCCTCTCAACCGCGTCCCGTGCGGGGACTTCTCCATATCCTTCGACTTTGATGAGCGGTATGGGTTTGATCTGCGTGTACCTGCCCTGCTGCTGGAGGTCACGGAGTGCAATGTAGTCAAATGGGGCATGTGCGGGAACACTCATCACCATACCGGTCGCCATATCCGGGTCCACAAAGTCCGCAGGGAGGATTGGCACTTCGCCGCAGAGGGCGTGCCTGACGGTCTGGTCGATAAGGGCAGTGCCGGCAATCTCTTCTGTTATCTCAACCGTGTGGTCCTGAAGCCCGAGTTTCTCTGCCGCTTCTTTTGAAATGATCCAGGGAGTGCCGTCAACAAGTGCCTTCACGTAGGTCACGCCCGGGTTTGCCCACAGGTTCGTAACGCCGTAAATGGTCTCTGGTCGGAGCGTTGCCGTCGGGATGAACGCATCGCCGTACTGGAACATGACGAGCGTAAACCTGATCACTTCCGCCTTGTCCCCTTCAAGGAGATCATGATCACCAACCGGGTTGTCATCCACCGTGCAGTACCGGACCGGGTGCACACCTTTTATCACGTGCCCGGCTTCGTAAAGATGCTTCCACTGCCACTCGATAAATTTGCTGTAGGTTGGATCTATCGTGATAAATCGTCGGCGCCAGTCAATAGACAAGCCGCACGCGGTCATCACGTGCTGGTACTCGCGTGCGAAGTGACGGACAATCGAGAGCGGGTCGATAAACTCATCGAGCACGTTCTGCGGGACTTTGTAGAGATCACGGTAGAGGTGGATCGTTTGGGGATCTTTTCGTGCGATCCTTTTCGAGATACCGATCACAGGAGCTCCTGTGACATGAAACGCCATCGGGTAGAGCACCTGGAAACCCCGCATTCGCGCGTATCGTGCAACGACATCGGGGACGATGTAGGTTCGCCCGTGACCGACGTGCATTGCACCGCTCGGGTAGGGAAATGCAACATTTAAGTAATATTTTTTTAGTTTCGATGGGTTGGATTCAAATGCGTGTTCCCATTGTTCCTTTGCGTCGTCTTCAAATTTGCGCAGATCAAATTCGCTCAATCGATTTCACCTTCCGGGAAAAATAGTTGAATTTCTGGGTTATACAGGTCTCAGTTTAATGATCTCATTATTCTGGTAGCGCCGGATCATCTCCTGCGCAATGCTCGAATTCTTTCCCAGGTTGATCTCCCCTGAATCGTTGACCGTTGCCGTGAAGAGATATTCCTTGCCCGCAAAGACATCGACGATCCTGCCACTCTGTTCAGGGGCGATAATCGTGAGCTGTCTTTTATCGGTCTGGATCCTGATGCCCTCACCAAAACTGAGATCTTCATCATTTTTTTGCTGCGGTTGCTGACGGTCGAATTCGGATCGGGGTTTGATGTCGATTCCGATACCGATCTTGTTAACGATGGCAGAGATGTTCTTCCCGCCTTTGCCGATCGCTGCCGGTACATCTTTGTCATCGATATAGACAACCGCTTTTGTGTCGCTGATCATCTGGACGTCAATTGCACCATCGGTGTAACGCCCGATCTCGCGCTGGACCTCCTTTTCTGTGAGTCTCCAGCCAGGCTGGTCGTCAGCATCCTTTTTTGGTGTCGCATCCTGTATGGCGGCAAGGGAGCTGCGGGTGGATTCGAGCGGTGCCACCGGGTGCCCGATGTGCGGGATTTGCGGTATCTGCATGGATTTTACCGCTGGTGCGGCATGTGCAGCCATAACAGGCATAACGATTGTCTGACCGTCATACCGGAACACGTCCAATACGAGTTTGTTCGTTTCGTAATCGGTTACAATTGTCACCGGTCGGACGTGCAGATCGCTTGCCATTCCTTCCGGTGCCTTTATCGTGAACCCGAGATCATACACTTTCGTGATTACACCCTTCTCCAAAAAGATTATCGTGTTGACAATCTGCGATAAAACTGAGAAGTCCACGCGGTCAGAGAAGCGCTGGACTGCGTCCTGTACGCTGTTTGCATGTATAACGCCAACCATGCCGAGTCCTGCTAGCCGCATATCGGCAAATACGGAGAAGTCTTCACTCTTACGGAGCTCGTCAAAGATCACAAAGTCCGGGCGGACGAGGAGGAGGATATCAGCAGTGTTTGCCATGCTTCCATCCAGCGTTGTGTACTGCGTGATCTGGTCGGGCACCTGCAGTTCGCGGGGCGCTTCCATGGTCTTTACGACAAACCCGGTATCGGAAAGGTATGTCGCAACGCTCTGTGCGAGTGTAGTCTTTCCTGATCCCGGCGCACCCGCAATGATGAGTCCCCGTTTTTCAGAGACGATCCGCTTTTTGATGAATTCAGCTTTCGTATAATTGTCGAGTGTCACATCCACAATCGGGCGGACAGCGGTGATCTCCATACCGTCCGAGAATGGGCGTCGTGCGATGGCGATCCGCATCGAGCCGATCTGCACAACGGTGATCCCGCGTTTCTCAACTTCAATAAAGCCGTCGGGATCGCGTTTTGCCCGTTCGAGGATCTCCTGTGCAAGGTTGCGGAGCTCGTACTCGCTCACCGGCTGGTCGCGGATCTTCACGAGTTTCATATCGTTGATCGTGCCCTTCTTTGCAGAAGGAGAGACTCGTTCTTTTAAGTATACCGCGATTGTGTGTTCATCGAAGAACTGGTCAATGCCGAGGGGAACAAAGTCGCTCACCTGCGGCTTTAAGTAAATGACGTCGAGCCCTTTTGCCCGTGCCACTTCTGCCTGAACAGAATCACTCGTGATAAACCGTGCAGAATTCTCAATTGCGATACTCCTGATCATTGCGTCGATCTCGCCGCCGCTAGCGAGCTTTACCTGCTCGAGCGTGGGGCGGATACCGGAGAATTTGAGTTCTATTGTTCTCTCTTCCGCCATTTTGCAGAGCGACTGTAGTTCATTTAAACCTGAAAACCCTATTTCGCGTCCGTTGTTTGCCTGTGCTTCAAGTTCTGCAATAACAGCTTCCGGGACAATTATTGTTGCGCCTTTGTATTCACCGGCTTTTATCATCGAGGTTATGCGCCCGTCAATAAGGACGCTCGTATCTGGTACTAATATCATAAAATATTATTCCTCCCTATGGTATGCTCTTGTATGCTGTGGTATTCGTTCAACGATGGGTGATCGTTGATGGGTACCATATTTAACCGCTAGGTTTATAAGCGGTTCGAAGGGGAGTGCGGGTGGGGGAAAATGGGCACAATAAAAAAAAGATAGAGCCGTGGAATATATTCTGTTCAGTTCCCTTTTTGCCCATTCTTTTTATCATAAAATGTGCAGAATGAACCGCACCGTTTGCACCCGTTGTTGCAGGGCTCGATATGGATGGTGATATTAGCCCGGGGAAACTCCACCTTGAGATCGGATTCGAGATGGTCGGCAAGATCGTGGGACTGATTCACCGACACCGTTCCCGGTACTACGAGATGGAATTCGATAAAGATCTCCGGACCTGAACGCCGGGTCCTGAGCTCGTGGAAACCCGCGTAATCGCTTGCATGATCGCAAATGATCTCCTCTATCCTCTTCTCATCCTCCACGGGAATACTGTGATCGATGATATCCGCAAAGGATCGTTTCGTCAGGTCATAGGCAGCTTTTAAGATGACGCAGGCAACCCCGATCGCGATGAGCGGATCGAAGAGGGTGATGCCGGTAAGGCGGATCAGGATCAATCCGGCGAAGACACCGAGCGAAGTATAAACATCAGTCCGCAGGTGCCACGCATCGCTCTCGAGCGCGATCGATTCTGTCTGTTTCGCCACCTTCATGAGCCGGGAAGAGACATACCAGTTGGCAAGAGCGGATATGCCCATCACCGCAATACCAAAGATGAGCATGTCCGGGGGAAATTGTTCCGGCGCCTCTCCCAACAGCGTTTTTACCGCTTCCCAGATGATCAGGATGGCAGCGACAAAGATCAGGATTGCCTCGATAAGTCCCGATACGTCCTCGAACTTCCCGTGCCCGAACGAGTGCGCTGCGTCCGGGGGTTCGGCGGATTTTTTGACTGAGAAGAACGCAATGATCGCGGCGAGCAGGTCCATTGAGGAGTGGATCGCTTCTGATATAATACTCACAGAACCAATGGCGAATCCGACGACGAATTTCATCACCACAAGCCCGGTGTTGGAGATGATGGAAAGACGTGCGGTCTTTTCCTTTAAGTGATCGAGGGATGTCTTGTCGGTTTTGGAGGTATTCATGAAGTTGTCAGTACCTATCGGCACCTTGTCACATCAAGGTATTCCCGTGTACCCGTATCACTGTCTGACGCAGGATACAGGGAGATCTAACCGGTTATTCTGGCAGTGCGATCTCTTCAGATGCCGATGTGTGGATACTATCAGGAAGGTGGCACGTGAATGTCGCGAAAAATGCAGGATAGAAAAGGGTGGGGACAAAAAAACGCTGGCGCATCGCTGTTTTGAGTGAGTGAATCTGGTTCCTTTCAAACAGTATAACGGGGGCTGCCGCCCCCGAACCCCTGCATTATGAGGGGTTCCACCCCCTGATGGGGATCGGAGCGACGCCTCCTCGGGTCGTGCCTGGGCAAGACAGTTTTTCGGGGATGCGGAAAAATCCAATTTGATTTACCCATTTGATCCAGCGAAGAGCCTTTTCGTGACTGCAAGTGAGAGCTAAATTAATCCTCCAGATTACCCCCACATTTTGATGACGAGCCAAAACGCGGTTGGATCAGTGCCCTTTTTTCCCGTATACTTTCTCCGGGTCGAACACCTTCTCTGCAATAACCTCTCCGTCAAGCGTCCGGTAGAAGCAGGTGAGATATCCCGTGTGACAGGCAGCACCGACCTGCTCAACTTCATAGATAAGGCAGTCTTCATCACAATCGGCAAGGATTGTTTTCACTTTCTGGAAATGCCCGCTCTCTTCACCCTTCTTCCAGAGTTTCTTACGGCTCCGGCTGTAATAATGGGCAAACCCTGTCTTACGGGTCAGATCCACCGCTTCATCATTTGCATACGCCATCATCAGGACAGCCTTGGTTTTTTCGTCCTGCACGATCACCGGGATAAGCCCGTCAACAAATTTCAGGTTTAACATCTTACGCACCGCCAATTAAGAAGTTCATGATTGCAAAAAGAAAATCCCCGAAAAAAATTGCCGTAATGAGCCCTGCGGTGATCGGGATGATAAATGGCACCGCATACGAGATCCAGACAGTTCCTGCCTTCTTGTATATCGCAAGTTCTTTTTTGAATGCCTCCGGGTTCTCCCGCAGATCTTTGGTATACATCCTGTCCTTGCCGGAATACATCCGTGAAAGTGAATCCCGGATACCGATAAACCGCCGGTCAATTGTACCTTTCGATTCAACAAACTCTTCCATCACAAAACCCCACGAATCCTGGATTTTGTCTCCGTTGACCGGGAAACCGAAGAACAGGTACCGCAGCGGAGCCCGGTTCCCTTTCACAATATTGATGATAAAGATCGCGAGCGGGGCGACAAGGTTTAAGATCAGCGCATTGACAAGAACAGAGAATGATAAAAAGCCGACAGGGGGATTGTTCAGGAGCGGGGGGATGGGAAATGTCGGGATGCAGAATGCAATGAAGATAAGCGCCCATGCATCGGCTCCGCCAAAGAGGTGCATGCGCCCGAAAATGTAAAAGACCCCGCAGAAAACTGCGGCAAGTGCAATGTATATGCCCGACCACCCCCAACCGCCTCCGGACATCATGAAGAACGATGCGATGGCAAAGATGACGATGACCAGCACAAAGTACCAGCGGTTCAGTGCGTCACCGATAGTTGCCTGCGGCATTTTCCGTTTTTGCTTTGTCGTTTCTGGAGATTTCTTCTTGTATTCCTCGTAGGAAATGTATGCAAGAACGCAGGCAAACATCCCGTACCAGGGGACGATCGAAATAGTGACAGTTTTTACCAGAACAAACCAGGACAGAGCCGGAAGGATAAGGACAACCGCGAGATAATAAAATTTGAACGGGGCATCATCATCTCTGTTATCGAGGTAGTTCGCATAAAAGAAACCTGCAATAAGTGCGAGGTAGCCAAATACCAGGCTGAGGTTTGCGGTCGTTTCGTAGAGCAGCCACACGGTGGCAGGAATCCCGACAATGAGCATGGGATACCATGTCCGGAACGGCACGCGACGATCCCTGATATCGAGATACGAGGCATAGATCAGGGTGATTATGACCGCAATTGAGGAGATGACTGCCGGGTATAGGATCATGCTCCCTGTACCCTTCCCTCTGGTACCACTTATGCGTGGCGATGGGCAGGGTGGAGTATTGGTAATTCTGTCGAACGCTGAATACCGCGGGATTTGCCGGGCTCCTCCAATTTCCGGGATAACAACGTTTATATTAAAAATTCCCTAACGAATGATATAATATGACAATAACCCGCAGACCCGCAAAGCACGGCGAGGATGCTCTTTCCGAAGTGATTGGGTTTGTGATCCTCTTCGGGATTATTGTCATTGTGTTCTCCAATTTTATGCTGTTCGGGGTACCCGCCCAGGGGCGTGACAACGAGATCGCTCACATGAATAACGTCAAAGACCAGTTCGTCGATTATAAGGTTGGACTGGACTCTCTTTTTAACAATAATAAAGTGGGCACAACGATAAGTAATTCATTTACCCTTGGCACCGGGGGCAGTTACTCTACGGGTGCGATCAGTATCATACCGATGATCAACCCGGCGGGATCCAGCGGGACGATCGCGATCAACGAGAGAGTAACGGAATATCTGAATATTTCATCGCAATCGCGTATCCAATCGTCATCCAACCCCGAGACAATCAACTTTCCCCCGCAGCGCACGATCAACTATACACCAAGCCATATCTATGTCACCTTATCCGGCATTAGTGCAAACGATCTATCATCGGGTGCTATCTTTGGCACAACAATCAACGGCACAAACTGGGTGGCAATGGTGAATATCACTCCCAAACTGACGCTTTATACTAAATGGGTAGTGACAAAATTCTCAAGTATGTCCGATTGCGATAATTATTGTCTCCTAAATCTAACAAGTGGATGTACTGTTTTAAAAGGAGCAAGTGAATGTGCGTGCTTTCAACCAGCAGACGCCTATAAATATTCAAATAATGCAGCACTCCAACTCAGTGTATCGAAAAACAATGTCTTTACCATTAAAGATTATCCCATATACCAAAATATTTCACAAAACATCAATTACACCATTGATCTCATGGATGCGGCATACGGGTTGAACTCGTTTATCGTGCCTCCCGACACTATTCATCTGGTAATTGACAAAAAAATAACACCCACCTCTATCATCAATGCTACCGGGTATTTCACGTATGACTTCACTGATATGTCATCTTATAACCTCACCCTCCCTCTTGGCTCAATCGTATACCATGCGCAGAACAACTACTGGATCTCTCCGGATTACTATTACCAGATCGGGGGGATCTTCGTTACGCAGGCGGACGGGAATTCGACGTATAAGCTTCCCCCGGAGATCACATTCTCAAATGATACGGCAACAAATATTGTAACTGTGAATATCAATGCGCTCGTTATTGACCAGAATTCCCGTGGCATTGTCGGCGGGAATAGTCCTATCCAGATAAAAACTACCCTGAAGAGTAATGCCGCCCTGCCCTATGTTGCAGGAACTGCGAACACCAAGTGGATCCGGATTGGTATCATTACCACGGATCCCAAAGCACGGACAATGTGGGAGAATTATTTCAATTATACCGCGATGGCTGCCGGCATACCCAATACCGTTACGGGTAATACCACAACGGAGAGCTATATTATCATCGATGGTTACTATACAGGGGACGAGTACGACATCAACGTGATCGCATCGAATGCAACCTTTTCGCCAATCCTTCATGGTATCGGCGGGACATATACGTGAATATACCGGGGAGTGAAGACGGAGTCTCGGAGATACTCGGCGCAATCCTCTTAATCTCGGTTGTTGTTCTCGGGCTCTCTGTTGCCGGTGTCCTGATCCTCTCCACCCCGCCCCCGCAAAAAACTCCTGCCATCAGTGTAGATATCACAAGGATTGACGGTATAACGTACATCCGGCACGAGGGCGGGGACACCCTGCAGCGCTCAGAAACACGCATTGTTGTGAATGGAACTAATAAAACCGATTCATTTTTACGGTCTGGCTCACCCTGGTCTTCCTTTGCGGTGGGGGACACTCTAACGAATGATCAACTGATCAAGAACAGCAGCATCATGTTCGTGTATACCGGGGGTTCTGCTGAACAGGGCATCATCTCATTGAATGTACCGTAACCGATGACGGTTTTTGGACTTTTTTGAAATTTTAAATTTTAGCATCACCTTCTTATCGGCAAGCTCTGAGATTATTCACACTTGAGCTTGCCTGCTGCACACCTTTATTTACGGCAATCTGAATCCCGTCATACAATCGTATGGGGGTGCTGCCAAAAAACCTCAAATTGTGAGGGAATCCATTCCCTAATGAGAGTTGGTGCGATGCCTCGCCAGGTCGCAACGGGGCAAGGAGGTTTTCGGGACTGCATGTGA
>Ga0247841_10007658_pt1 | contig 15919 bp, 11 predicted proteins | sample LaCruzMarch2015__2_FD_192410 | JGI IMG/M metagenome (GOLD analysis project Ga0247841, IMG submission 192410) | Freshwater microbial communities from meromictic Lake La Cruz, Castile-La Mancha, Spain - LaCruzMarch2015_18m | ecosystem: Environmental > Aquatic > Freshwater > Lake | place: Spain...
TGGCTTCCCATCGTCCCTATCGTCCTGCATTAGGATTAAACGTGGCGCTGGCAGAGATTGAAAACAATAAAGGGACGCTTTACGACGCCGATGTGGTGGATGCCTGCCTAAAATTATTCCGGGAAAAAGGTTTCCAATTTGAAGGGATCAGATTATAAATGGTTAATCCTCACCGCGGGCTGAACTAAAAGTTACCGATAAAGCAAGTAAGACCGAAGGATCCTGAGAAATTACAGGTGATATTTTTCTGAAATTTCGGTCATTTGCGCAGGTTGTACTTGATCATTTTCAATTGGAGGCCCTTGCGGCTGAGGCCCAGATGTTGGGCCGCCCGGGTGACGTTACCGCCGCATTCATCGAGGCAGCGGGCGATCATCTGTTTTTCTACCTCCTCCGTCTGCGACCGGATGAAATCCTTGAACTGGCTTTTCTGTTTTTCCGGCGGCAGCAGGGATTGTTCATAGACGGCCGTCCTGATTTCTCCGGGAACATCTTCAAGGGTTATCATCCGTCCCCTGGCCATCAAAACGAGTCGCTCCAGGAGATTTTCCATCTCCCTGATATTTCCCGGCCAGTCATAATCGACAAACAGCTCCATGACCCCATCGTCCAGGCCCTCGATATCCCTGGACAACTTATTATTGAACCGTTCAATGAAAAAAGCGGTCAGGGTGGGAATATCGTCTTTTCTTTCCCGTAGGGACGGCAGTTGAATGGGGAGAACATTGAGGCGATAGAAGAGATCTTCCCGGAAACGCCCCTCCTTGACATCATGGAAGAGGTTCCGGTTCGTCGCCGTGATGAGGCGTACATCCACCTTGATGGTCTTCAATCCTCCTACCCGTTCAAAGGCCTGCTCTTGAATAACCCGCAGCAGTTTTACCTGCATCTCTTTGGGCAGTTCCCCTACTTCGTCGAGGAAGAGGGTCCCTTTGTGGGCCAGCTCGAAACGTCCCGGCTTGGTGACAACGGCGCCGGTAAAGGCCCCTTTTTCATAACCGAAGAGCTCGCTTTCCATGAGGTTTTCCGCAATGGCCGCACAGTTGATCTTGATGAGGGGATTGTTCTTCCGGGGGCTGTTGATATGGATGGCGTTGGCAATTAGTTCCTTCCCCGTCCCCGTTTCCCCGGAAATGAGGATGGTTGTCGTCGTCGGGGCCACCCTCTTGATGGTCTCGAATATCTCGATCATCGGATTGCTGGCGCCGATAATGCCATAACGGTCAATGTCGTCGGAACTGGCGACGAATTCCTCGTCGCTGAGCCGTTTCGTTTTGATCGCCTTGAAGATGACATTCTTGAGTTCATCCTGTTCGAAGGGCTTGGTGACGTAATCGAAGGCCCCCATTTTCAAGGCATCCACCGCCGTGGCCACCGTCCCGTGGGCGGTGATCATAATCACCGGGATAGCCGGATAATCCTTCATTACCCGTTCCAGCAGCCCCATGCCATCGAGATTGGGCATCTTGAGGTCCGTAACCACCACATCGATATTTCCCCTCCCGGCTGCCAATACCTTGAGGGCCTCCCGTCCGTCCGGGGCCGTCAGAACTTCATATCCCTCTTTTTTCAACATGGCCCGAAGCACCACTTGCATGTTGATTTCGTCATCCACGACCAGAATCTTGCTCATAGAAACCCCGTTAAGATAATACCGCCCGCTGCAGGCGGATGTAGAAAATACTTCCCTGTCCGGGAATGGACTTTACCCGGATATGGCCGCCATGGCTCTTGATGATGCGCTGGCAAATGGATAGTCCCAAGCCGACGCCCCGCTCCCTGGTCGTAAAAAAAGGCTTGAAGACATTGCGCAACTCATCCTTTTTTATCCCTTTTCCCGTATCCCGAATGGAAATACCTACGGCCTCTCCCTGGTCACTGTCGATCCGGCGGGTCCGGAAAATGAGTTTTCCCCCCTCGGGCATGGCCTCCAGGGCATTGACGGCGATATTAAGAATCACCTGAATCAACTGTTCCGCATCCACATTGACCAGCGGCAGCTCCGGCCGCAACTCCTCTTCGATCACGATTTTTTCCATCAGATCGTTGGCCTTGACGATCGATATGGCCTTGGCAATGACGGCGTTGACATCCTGAAGCTTCAGATTGAGGCTATATGGTTTCGCATAACTCAAAAACTGGTTGACGACGCTATTGAGACGGTTTACCTCTTCAATGATGACGTCGATGAGGCGCTTGTCCTCATCGGTCATAACCTCGGAACGCAAATACTGCGCCGCTCCCTTGATCGACCCCAGGGGATTGCGGATTTCATGGGCCAGCACTGGGGCCATTTCTTCCAGGAGCATGCTCTTTTCCCGCTCCAGCTTCTGATCGAAGGCATAGAGGAAATTGAAGGCCTCCTTGCTCTCCGGATAGATCCAACTGAAGATGTTCTTGAGCACCTGTTTCAACGGTTCGATGGAAAGGACGATGAGAAAGGACGCAAGCAGAATATACGTCAAAGAAGAGGAAGAGGGGCCGCCGAAGAGCCGGATAAAGACGTAGATCACCAGGGTCGCACACAGGGCCAGCACGCCGGTGATCAAGGCACGGGCCATCACCTCGTGCAACTCCATAAGTTGGGGGTGATTGACGATCAAAAAGATCATATACATGAGGACAGCGATGAAAATATTGTAGAGGGGAGAAAAATCATACCCGAAAAGTTTGATGACATCGCAGGCGCTAATGAGGGCAGCCATCCCGAAGGCAATGGAAAGATACAGCATCCTCGTTCTTTCCATCCCCGCAGGCTTGCTGCGGATGAAGAGAATCAGGGCGCCGTAACAAATGGCCAGGACAGAAGCGGGGTAAACATAGATCAGCATGCCCCAGTAGGGCCAGTCCGCCAAGGGAGTGAAAAGGGAAACAAGCAGAATCAGGCTGATGAATGCCGCCACCATGGTCTGGCGCAGGGACAGGAGACTCTGATCGCTGAGCAGCAGCCGCCCGAAGGAAATGATCAGGGGAGGAATGGCCAGGAGGCCGAACATTTCCATTATGCTCCAGAAGCCGGAATGGAAATGAACGGAAAAAAAGCCGCCCCCTTTATAGAAAAATATAGCCAGACACAGGCAGGCAAGAGACAGGTGTACCCGGTTGTGCCGCTTGGTAAAAAAGAGGAAAACGGCGATGGCCAGGCTCACAACGGCTAAGGTAAAGACTTCCATGTACCCTCTATGGCCTCTGATCAGGATGAATTTCTAATGTAACAATAGCGGGAAATCTCACGGGAGTCAAGAAAGGCCATAAAAAAACAGGAGCTTCCCCCCTTGTGGAACGGCTCCTGTTTTCCTCCGTTTATAATAACGGATTGGTGATAATCTTAATAGCCCGTTATGCGGATTCTCCCTCCGTCGGCAGGGCATACCGGAAACAACTGGCGTTTTCATAAATTGCCGGGGAAATTATATATCCTTCTTCAATCCTGAAGACCTTGGATTCCTGTCCCCGCACCTTTACCGCCCTTCCCTTGAGAAATACCTTGATGTTCCCTTCGACGAGGTTCGTAATATCATAGCGCCCGAAGGTATGATACACATCGATGCTGCCGACCTCTTCCGATTTCAGATGCCAGTGATCATGAATCCCGGCCTCGCTTTCCTCAAAAAATACCTCCAGTTTGTCCTTCCATTTCTCCGGTAGTTCTTCTGAAGCTATTTCAAATGTCCTGTCGACATCATCGCTCTTTTTCGCTTTTCTGGGTGCTTTTACTGTTTTTGCTACCTTTGCCGCCTTTATTGACTTTGCCATGACTGCCTCCTTTTTCTGCTTAACCGACATAATTATTATTCCTAACCTAAATTGTTCACTGATTGTTTATTATAGGCGGCCGAAGTCCTGATTTTTTCTTAATCACAATACGTGCCAAGTGGTCCGCGCCACTGTCAATATTGTACAAGTATATGATGTTAAAAACTTATGGCGAGAAATATATGGGGGCGCAAGCTCTTTTAAAGACCCCCTTTTGATGCCTTAAGTGCGTAGCGTCCTTCGCAGGGAGAACAATAATTCGCACCCCGACGGGTAAAATATTACGGGGATATTTTCTTGCGGGAATTATGTTCAGCAGAGGGATGAATTTAATATTTGACGGTTGGGGGAAAAGTCCCTATGCTTTGATAATGGAAAAATCATTAAGGCAGCGGGAAGCCATGAAAAGAGAAGCACAGGAGGCTCAGGTCGCCGAGGTCTTTATCGGTGTGGAGGCCCACCAGGAAACAGCGTCACTGATCCGGAGCCATTCGACCAATCAGCGGGATATTCGGGAAGAGGCCTTGGCGAATCTCGATTTGCAGCATTGTCGCCGGATCCTCGATCTGGGCTGCGGTTTCGGTTTTTTCGCCGAAACCCTCCGGAACAAGGTGCCACCGACGGCTCACATCACGGGTCTGGACATGATCCCGGCGTATGAGCCCCTCTTCTTGGAGGTCTGTAAGCGGGTGGGGGTGCAGGGTCGCTTCCTTGCCTTGCCGGTCTCGTATATTCATAGCCTTCCTGAGGGTTCCTGGGACCTCGTGATTTGCAGCTACGCCCTCTATTTCTTTCCCGAAATTATCCCCCGGGTCGCCCAACTCCTCACCCCCGCCGGTCTTTTCGTCACCATCACTCACGCCAGGGATAACATGGGGGAACTCATCGCGGCAGCCAGGACTTCTTTAAGAAAAATCGGCTTCTTGTCGGATCGAGAGCACCTGCCCATTGAAGAAATCATCGGTCGTTTCTGCGCCGAAAATGGTCATGAATTGCTGAGCCCCTGGTTTGCCCGGATCGACGCCGCCGACTATCCCAACACCCTAATCTTCAAGCCCGAAGAAGTCTCCCTCCTCCTTAGTTACTTCCACTTCAAGAGCCCTTTCTTCCTTACGGGAATCGACCGGGACCGGGACGGGATCCTGAGCGCCATCACCGACCATTTAACGGATGTTTCCCAGTCTCAACAGGGATTTACCATTTCCAAGGATGACCGGATTTTCATTTGCCGTCAACCCCGGTTTCCGGGAGGAAAGCCATGAAAAGGAAACGATGCTTTTGTCACTATTGCGGCTCTCAGATCACCCGGGAAATGGAAGAGGAAGTCCTACGGGATTTCTGCAGCGCCTGTAAGACCTATTTCTATGAAAACCCGCTGCCCGTGGTTTCGGTTATCATGCTGGCAGACAGAAAAATACTGCTGGTAAAACGGGGGCGGCGGCCCTACCGGGGGAAGTGGTGCCTGCCCACGGGGTTCGTGGAGAGCGGGGAGAGCATCGAAGCGGCAGCGATGAGAGAACTGAAGGAGGAAACGGGCATCCAGGGACGAATCGTCAATCTGGTAGATGTGGATTCGGGGGTCAATGCCTTTTACGGGGATCTAATTTTTCTGTGTTTCGAGGTGGAGATGTCAGGGGGCAGCCTGCGGGCCGGCGGCGACACCGTCGCAGCCAGATATTTCCCCGTCGAGAGAATTCCCCGTCTCGCCTTCCCCGCCAACAACCGGGCAGTGCAAACGTTTATACGGAATAAGTCAGATTACTGGGCCATCGCCGACTCTTTCTCCCTCACCGCCGCCTCCGAAGAGATTGCCGGAAGCAGGAAGCAGAACCTTCTCTCCGATCGCCTTGTCCAGGTCATCGAGGACAATGCAGCACCGATCTCCCGCATCTGGATCGAGGATGTAACCAGCAACCACTCGACACCGAGTTACCATCATTTTGACCGGAAACGGCTCTTTTCGCGGGTCCACACAATCCTATCACAGTTTGGAAAATGGCTGGGCGGGGGTTACAACGACCGGGACATCCACGATTACTATACGGACATGGGCCGGGAAAGGCGACGGGAAGGTTTTCATTTAGGGGAAATCCTCAGCGCCTTGAGCCTCATCAAGAAACATATCTGGGAGTTTGCCCTTTCCCGGGGGATGTGGCAAAAAACAATTGACATCTACATGGCCCTGGAGCTGGACCGTCGCATCGTCATCTTCTTTGACAAGGCCTCCTTTTACACGGCCCGGGGCTACGAATCCCCGGAGACCGGCCCGCCCGGAAAGAAATAGCGACCTTAATGATTAAAGAAAAAGGGGATCAAGCGAATGTTGCCAATGCCTAACCCCCTGTTTTTCTTATGGTGCCGAAGCCCGGATTTGAACCGGGACGAGCGTACACCCACTAGACCCTGAACCTAGCGCGTCTACCAATTCCGCCACTTCGGCATGTTTTTTACGCCTGCTTTTTACACTTGTCGTCCTTGCCTTGTCAAGCAAAATTGATCTTGAAAATTAACGGATTCGTGCTATGGTGGCGCCCTATGAAAACCATCCGTCAAATAGACAATATTCCCGAGGAATTAACTGGTTCTTATCTGACAATAGGTAATTTCGACGGCGTCCACAAAGGGCATCAGTATCTATTTCAGCACCTTGTCGATCAGGCCCGCAACGCGCAACGGCAAGCAGTAGTCCTCACCTTCGATCCCCATCCGAAGATGGTCCTGCACCCGGACCGTCGTCCCTTCTACCTGATCACATCGATTGAAGAAAAGATCCGCCTTATTGAGGCCCAGGGTGTGGACGGGCTGATCATAATTCCCTTTAATCTTGATTTTTCACAGACAACCGCTCGGGAGTTTGTCTGTGATCTCCTGTGGGGAAAATTAAGGATAGAAAAAATCCTGATTGGCCATGATTATACCTTCGGCAGAGGTAAGGAAGGCAATGAAGCTTTTCTTGTCGCTCAGGGGCAGAAGCTGGGTTTTGACGTGGAGGTAATGAGGGCCTTCCGGATGAACGATACGATTATCAGCAGCACCCGGGTGCGCAATGCCATCCTCGATGGCGACGTCAAAGCGGCAGCGGCCTGGCTCGGGCGACCTTATAATCTTGTGGGCAAGGTTGTTGCGGGGCATAATCGCGGCGTCGGCCTTGGCTTCCCCACCGCCAATATTGAACCTGAAAAGGCGCTTGTTCCTACCCGCGGCGTTTACGCAGCCCTGGCCAGGATCGATGATCAAACCTATGGCAGCGTTCTTAACATCGGTATGAACCCGACCTTTGATGACAATCAGATGTCCATTGAAGTGCATATACTCGATTTTAAAAGAGACATCTACGGGAAAACCCTGGAGATTCTTTTCATTGAAAAACTCCGGGACGAGAAAAAATTCAATGGTCCGGCGGAACTGATCATCCAGATCCGGAAGGATGTCGAACAGGCTCGCAAGATTATATCGTGACGGGCGATTTCATTTACCATCTCAGGCAACAGACAGGAAAATGGCGGTAGTACGACCCGGAAAGCAACCCTTCAATTTGCGTCTTCTTCATTCCTGGGATGTCACTTACGAAGAAGCCGTATCTATCCAAAATACCTTGAAGAAGCAACTTATTCTTCATGACGGAATAAAAACCGGGCCGATACACGTAATCGCCGGCGCGGATATTTCTTATGGGCGCAACAGCGATTTATTTTTTGCCGTCGTCGTACTTCTGTCCTATCCTGATATGCAGCCAATCGAAGAGGCTCATGCCGTCGCCAGGGTCTCTTTTCCTTATATTCCCGGGTTGTTGAGTTTCCGGGAAGGACCGGTTTTATTGAAGGCTTTTGAAAATCTACTGCGGGCGCCGGATCTTGTCATGTTTGACGGCCAGGGTATCGCCCATCCCCGGGGGATCGGCCTCGCCGCGCATCTGGGTCTGTTTCTCGATATTCCGGCGATTGGTTGCGCCAAATCGCGCCTTTGCGGGGAGCACGGAGAACCGGGACCTTTCCCGGGGGACCACGAAGACCTGCTTCATCAGGGACGGGTGATCGGGTCTGTTTTGAGAACCAAGGCCGGAGTGCGCCCGGTTTTTGTCTCGCCGGGACATCGGATCAGCTTGGAGAGATCCAGGGAGGTCACCCTGAAGTGCTGCCAGGGATACCGGTTGCCGGAGCCGATCCGGCAGGCCCATTTGGCCGTGAACCGGTTACGAATATCTTATTAGAAAAGGACTTCCCCGGTATCCGTAATAAGTTTTCCGGGAAGTTTGAATACCCTTTTGAACATGTCGCGGGCTTCTGCAGATAATTCCCTTACCGGAATGGCCCTGACCGCGGGATCTTCCAGCGGTCCTTTTACTTCGAAATAGACGGTAATAAACCTCCTATCGTCATCCGTCAGAATCCAGCCAGCCACCGGAATCATACTGACGACCTTGTCCACAGTTTGCAGGGGTTGCAGGCCGACCTTGAGATCAAGGTTTTTCTGAATAATGTCCATGCTGCCCATGGCAAGGATATTCATGACTTCGCTGTCGATATAGAAATCGTTGCTCGTCATGATCCCGTTTTTCAGAAGCAGGGTAGACGTAATGGAATTATACGGCATCCCGTCCGCAGTCATGTCGGGAAGTTTGAGTTTCAATAACTGGGACATATTGAGAACAGAAAATATTTTATATAAAGCATTGACTTTCCTAATTATTCCCTTTTCGATACACATCTTCGCCATGCCGGCGGCGGAAGCTTTCAGCTCGGCGGCGGTTTTTCCTGTGGCGGTGAGGTTGCCCCTTGCCGTCATGGTCCCCCTGACCCGCCGGTCCTTCTCCGCCGTCCAAAAAAGGGCTTCTGCCGGCACCCGGTCAAGCTGGAACTGGTAATGATGGAGTGGAGAACCTGCCGCCGGAAATCGGGTAGACCCTTTGGCGGCGCCGCGACCGCCCTGCATGGCCCAGGTAAGCGACGAAAATTCAAGCTTGTCTGCATTATAGCCAAGCTCGGCATGAATGTCCTTTATGGTCAGATCATCGAGCTTACCACTGGCCGCCCGGACAGTGGCTTTTATGAGCGGGGTAATTTCGGGCTTGTTGGCATTATAGCCAAGGTCGGCGCGCAGGTCTGAAAAAGACAGATCCCCGAGCTTGCCCGCCGCCGCCCGGACCGTGGTATGCATGGACATAGGGGTGCCTGCTGTTCTCTTATCCCCTGTTTTCTCCAGCTTCAGCACCGCCGCCACATCTTCTCCCTTGAGGTAAGAGAAAGAAACGTCGCCGTTGATAACCCTTTCCCGGCCCTCCTGAACCGACCCCCTGGCCGTCACAACCGCATCTTTGAGCCGGGCGGATAGCGAACGGACCTGCCAGAGGTTATCACGGAATGAAACATCGCCGCTGATGTCCTGTATCTGATACCCTGCCGGCAGGCTTTGGTAACCGAAATCCTCGGAATGGAAAAAAGGAAGGGAGAAGGTCAGGGAAAAGGCCGGGTTTTTAAAACCTGCAAGTGAACCAGCCATGGTAAAGGGCGTCTCGCCATAACATCCGGACAGGCGGGAAGAGGTTATTTTGTCGCCTTTCAGGTGTATTGAGCCATTTATATCCTTAATTATCTTCATCTTTTCCGACAGATGGAAGGATGCCCCCTGCAGGGAGACATCGCCGCGCCAGTGGTCGCCTATCCCTGTATTTCCCCCTCCCTCTCCGCTGATAAAGGCCTGAGCCAAACCCTCCACCTGACGCCGTTTGAGTTCCGGAAAGCAGGTCTGTAGATCCCGCAGATTGACTGTATTCGTGCGGAAAGACATGGAAAATGGCTGATTTGCATCCTTCAATGGATACATAAAGGTTCCCGACAGAACAAGGGGCCCCAAAGAATAATGAAACGGGTCCATCTTGATTTTCCGATCACTGATCGCCGCGACAAAATCCAGGTGGGTTTCCTGCCCTGCCGGCTTGATCATGACGTCGCCATATTGGTAATGGGCCGGCGTCAGGTGCCACTCGCCGTTCAGGCGATAATCAGCCCATGGCCCCATGCCGCTCAACTTCAAGGTGGTATTGCCGCTAAAAGACATCTTTTTAAACAGATCTTCCCCAATCAGCCAGGCCAGCTCACGGTTTGTCGGTTGAACGGTAGCGGTGAAGGGATAGGCGGCAGGTTTCGAGAGGGGATATCCGGCAATTTTCCCGGTCAGGTTAACGGGCGAGGCCCCGAAATATCCCGTCATCTGATTGAATTGGATGTCCCGTTCCGTAAATACCAGTTCTCCCGTGACACCGTTAAAGCTTGGCGTTGAGCCGCCAAAATCAACGACACCTTTTGCCACTGACGTTTTCACAAGCAGGAGATTGTCATGACCTGCCGCTCCCCACTTTCTGAGCTGACTCAACCGGCCCGTCAAGGAGCCCTCCTGCATCTTGAAAAGACCCGCCCGGATATGTTCTTTGATAAACGCGGACGTTCCTATGGGGATGATTCCATAGGGAATATATTGTCCGTATTTTCCCAGATCAAACGGTCCCAGCGTGGCCTTTACATCAATGAATGGATCTTCTGTCCCCAAATCCTTGATGGCCACCTGTCCTTTGATCCTGACATCGTCGACAACAAGTTCGACCTTGTTGAGGGAAATCTCAGCGGGGGTGCGCTTCAGTTCATAGGCCAGTCGTAATGAGGCTGGCACCGGTGGATCAGGGAAAACCTTGGGATATTGAAATTTTACATTTTTTAGTTCTATGATCCCGGACGAGGTAAACTCCTGCTTTTGACCTTTGACGGTGACATCGACATTCAGCAGACCGGCTAACTGCTGAAAAGGAACTTTACCGCGGTAATAGGGCCAGGGAATAGCGAGATCGAGTTCCTGAATATGGAGCCGGGAATCAATCCGGCTGTTCATGAAGGGTTCCGGATGCCGAGGGAGATAAAGAGAGCCTTCCATCCCCAGCCTGGCTTTTCGGGCGCTTTCCGAGAGGACCGCTTCAAACTTAAAACTGCTCTTTTCTCCCCGCTGTAGATGATCTATTTTAAGGTGGACATCCTTGAATTTGGTTTGAATCCCTTGCGGGCTTATCCATTGATCACGGAAGGTTACGGTACCTTCCTGAGCAACCAGACCGCCGAATTCCACGGGCGATTCTTTTTTCGTTTCGATCAGATCGTCAATGTTCCACTTTCCTTGCTTGTCCCGGACAATAATAATATACGGCTGCAGCAGATGAATTTCTTTCAGGATGATTTTCCGTTCCAGCAGGTAGGGCAGCAGGGCGATCCGAACGGTCAGGCGCGCGGCTGAGGCAAAAGAGTCGCAACCATTTTTCTCCATGATCTCGACCCTGTTAAAGGTCAGCGCTGGTGAAAAACCAAAGGCGACATGCCCGGATTCGTATGTGATATTACGATCCAGGGCCTTTTTTGCGTAGTCCACGATAGTCGGACGGTAGGCCTCAAGATTTTGGATTTGCTGATAGAAATAAACGAACAGGCCGCCCGTCACCAAGATGACGACAAAAGTGACGCAGAGGCTGAGTTTGAGGATTCTTTTTTTCATTCCGAAAAATACCCTCGTATCTTATTGGATTAACGCATGTTACCCCATCCCCCTCCTTCCTCCCCCTTGAAGGGGAAGGAAGGATATATGACTTTTCTCCCCTTCAACGGAGTATCGGGTCAATCTCCCACCACTTCAGGGGATTCTCAGATTTAATCTCTCCTCTTCAAGGAAGCCTTAGGTCAATCTCTCGCCCCTGTAAGTGAACCCCATAAATCATTATCACCCCCCTTCAAAGGGAAGCCGTGCTATTTACTCCCTCCCCTTGGAGGGTTGGGGTGGGGATGGGGTTAAGGATGGACTTTTTACGGAGCCGTCAGTCTTTGCTGAAGGACATCTCCCCGATATAGCCTTCGGCATGACTCCTGGTATTCTGGGAGTTGATATAAAAACGGACTCCATGGGTCGCCCCCATGGGTTCTCCCCCATGGACGTCCCGGAAAATGCGCTTGTAATCTTCGTAAACATTTCTCTTCTCGGTGTACCAGTCCCCGAGATGGTCTGTTTTATTGCGGAGGACGAGGTAGCGTATCTTCTTCAAGAATGGCTTCGGGCTCCGGGCCGACAGTCCCTTCGGGGCTTCATTATCCCAGATATAGGTGAGGATCGGGGTATTGATTTGTTCAGGAAAACCCGTGGCCGGGAAAACCACATAGATCTGCAGGGCCTGATCATCCGTTGCGGATTTGCGGACGTCCCCTCCCTTGGGAAGTTTTGTCGCCCGCCATGTCCAGTTTAGATAAGGATATTCCTTGAGATTAACCCGCACGGGCCTTTCGATGCCGAATCCCGAGCGGGGATCGCTTTTCATCCTGACATAATAGGCCTCTCCCGCCCTGATCAGATGAATATTCGGGGTGCCGCTATGCTTCATCAGTGTCCAGCCTTCCGGGACGCCATTGACTAACCGTGGCGACCGGTATTTAGCCACCACAACAGATTCTTCCAGGGTGGAAAAGAGATCTCCCGCTGATCCACCAATGACAAGAACAACTACCAGGATTATGGAAAAAAAACGTTTATTGAACATTTCCCTTACATTCACATCCAGAGATTTTTGAATTTCTCCAAAATTTGCAGTCGTCATTCCGGCTTCCGCCGGAATGACATATTCGATAGAAATTCAAAGCTCTCATCCAGATTTTGGCGCTGCTTTTACCCCAGACCAAACGGTCACGCAAGATCTTTTTTATAGGCAGCCATGATTTCTGAACGCGTCACCACGGCATCCACCCTGGGGATATGGGCCAGGATGTTCTCCCTTCCCCCTTCTTCGCGATCGATGAGGGCGATTACCCGATCAATGAACAGCCCCGCCCCTTTTGCCTTCTCTATGGCCGTAATCGTTGAGCCTCCCGTCGTGATGACGTCATCAAGGATCACCACCCGTTCCCCCGCTTGGACGCCACCCTCGAGGGCACTCTTTGTTCCGTGGTCCTTTACATCTTTCCGGACAATAAAGGCCTTGATGGGTTTTCCCTGCTGATAGGAAATCACGGCCAGGGCATTGGCCAGGGCATCCGCACCCAGGGTCAGGCCACCGGTGGCGGTGACATCGGCGTCGGCAAGCATCTGAAAGAGGATTCCCCCGATGAGGTTCATCCCTTCGGGATCAAGGGTTGTAGGTTTGCAGTTGAAATAGTAGTTGCTCGTCTTCCCCGAGGCAAGCGTAAAAGGTGGATTGTCCCGGTATTGAAAAGATTTTTCGATGATAATCTCGATGAGACGGGCTTTCATTTTATCTATCGTCATGGCAGAATCACATCCCCTGTTTTATTTATGCATACATACTTTTAACAGTTTTTCAACTAATCGCACCGCCTCGACACCGTCCCGGGCATAAGACGCCCCCAGAGAGGTCGCGTAGACATCGGTGACGACAGCGCCGCCAAAAATAAACGGCGTTGCCAAGCCTTCCCGGCGGGCCAGTTCCACAACGTCTTTCATGGCGATCATCGTCGTGGTCATCAGGGCCGAGAGCCCGACCACATCGGGTTTGCGCTTTTTCATTTGTTCAATGACGGTCTTCGTCGCCACATCCTTCCCCAGGTCGATGACGTCATAGCCGTAGTTTCTCAGCATCAGGGCGACGATGTTTTTCCCGATGTCGTGGATATCGCCCTGGACCGTCGCCAGGAGGATGACCCCCTTGCTTGTTCCCCGGGACTTTGCGGCCTGGAGCAGGGGCTCCAGATGGGCGAGGCCCTTTTTCATCGCCTCGGCGCTGGCAATCAACTGGGGAAGAAAATAGGTTTTCTGTTCATAAAGCTCCCCCACCCTGAGGATGGCCGGGATCATGAATTCCTCGACAATCCGGGCGGCAGGCAGACCGGCGTCGCTTTTCATGAGCCCCACGATAAGATCAACAATTTCATCGCGATTGCCGGCGAGGATTGCCTGATGAACCTGTTCGGAAGGGGTAAGGGGTGTTCCCCCGGCAGGTTTCTTCTCGGTTTTCTCCCCGTCCCGGAAAGATTCGATATAGATCGCCGCCCCCCGGTCCTTTCCCAGGAAGACGTCGGACGCCTTTTTCATCGCCGTCAATTCCAGATTGGCGGGATTGACAATAGCCACCGTCAGCCCTGCAGACTGGGCCATAGTCAGAAAGGCCGCATTCAACCATTTCCGTTCCGGCAGCCCGAAGGACACGTTGGAAACTCCCAGCACCGTCCGGCAGCCGAAGGACCGGGAACACCAGGTGACGGTTTTCAACGTCTCGATGGGGGCGTCGGGATTGGCGGCCACGGTCATCACCAGTCCGTCGACGATGATGTCTTCCTTGGTAAAACCATGGCGCCGAGCCACCCGATAAACGTCCCGGACAACCTTGCCGCGCCCCGCCGCCGCCTCCGGAATCTCTCCGTCGAGAAGGGGGAGGAGAATGAACATGGCCCCGTATCGCGCCGCCAGGGGCAGGAGTTTCTCCATCTTTTCCCGTTCCCCGGAAATGGAATTGAGGAGGGCGCGTCCCGGATAGAGTCGCAGGGCTGCCTCGATGGTATCCACCCTGGGAGAATCGATCACCAGCGGCAGACCCGTTGCTCCGGCCAGGGCGCCAAGAAGGGATTTCATGGCCAGGGGCTCATCAATGCCGGGGACGCCGACATTAACATCGAGAAGATCAGCCCCCTGCTCTTCCTGTTCTCTGGCCATTTGCCGCACCAGAGAGGTCTTGCCTTCCCGAAGTTCCTGCTGGAGTGCCTTTTTGCCCGTTGGATTGATCCGCTCGCCGATGACGAACAGAGGCTTGTCGTGATCAAGGATGGTGTGTCCCCGGGCGGAACTCACCGCCGCCAGGGATTTTCTACGCGTTGGCTCGGGGGGCGTCGCCGATAGTTCTTGCTTCAGCGCACCGATGTGATCCGGCGTTGTCCCACAGCACCCGCCCAGGAGATTTACGCCGGCGGCAGCAAAAGGTTTGCTGAAGGCGCCGAAGGCGCGGGCATCCATGTCAAAGGTCGTGGTTATTCCCACCAGGCGGGGTATCCCCGCATTGGGCTTGGCCGCCAGTGGCACGGTGGCATAGGGCTTCATCGCCTTTATCCATTCCATCATCGCCTCTGGTCCCGCCGAGCAGTTGCAGCCCACGACGTCGGCCCCGAGACTCTGGAGGGTAATAAGTGCCGTAACCGGGTCCGTGCCGTTCAGGGTGCGTCCATCAGGTTCGTAGGTCATCGTGACGATAGTAAAATAGTCGCCCGTCTCCTTTACCGCCAGAAGGGCCGCCCTTGCTTCCTGGATGTCCATCATGGTCTCGATGACAAAAAGATCCACGCCCCCGGCCACCAACCCCGCCACCTGTTCCTTGAAGACCGCCACGGCTTCCTCGAAGGGAAGGTCGCCGAAGGGCTCGACGAAACGGCCGGTAGGACCGATATCCCCAGCCACCAGCACCCCGGACCCAACCGCCTGCCGGGAAAGGACGGCTAGTTTGCGGTTTATTTCTTTAACGTCAGTAACGCCGTATTCAGATAATTTCAGGCGGTTGCCGCCAAAGGTGCAGGTATAAACCATATCCGCACCTGCCTCCCGATAATCCCGCTGGACCGCCTGTATAATTTCCGGATTCTCCGTGCACCACCGCTCGGGACAAACGCCGGCAGGCATACCCCGCTTCTGCAGCTCCGTTCCCGTGGCGCCATCAAGGATGAGAATCTTTTTCTTGAGTAAGGTCTTTATCCTGCTCTTATTCACAGTAATTCTCCTGCTGAAATTGTTGATTTACAAACCGTCAAGGTCGCATAGACACTGAATATTATAACATGCGGGTATCAAATGACAACAAAAAATCCCCGCCCTCACTCAAATCATGCCCCTACACGGACAAAACGATCCCCGTAACGGCAGTCACAGATTTCTCAGGGACAAGGAGGCAGCTTTCCGTAATCGTTACTTTCAATCTGTCCATTTGCAGAAGCCGGTGGATAAGCCGCTGGTTTTCCAGGGCGAAGTCACCATAACCGGCGGAAAAACGGCTATTCAAAAGCGTTTTCCCCTCCCGCCGGAGGGATTGCCGGAAGTAGCCCATGATCCAGTCGAGACCTGCATCCACGACCTCGCTGGCTGTAGCATCCAGAACCACGCCTCTCGTTGCATTCCGTCCACCGATGTCGGACTGAATGGCCTCCAT
>Ga0247841_10007661_pt1 | contig 15911 bp, 5 predicted proteins | sample LaCruzMarch2015__2_FD_192410 | JGI IMG/M metagenome (GOLD analysis project Ga0247841, IMG submission 192410) | Freshwater microbial communities from meromictic Lake La Cruz, Castile-La Mancha, Spain - LaCruzMarch2015_18m | ecosystem: Environmental > Aquatic > Freshwater > Lake | place: Spain...
CCATCAAGGCCTGCGGGACCAGGATTGGCTCTGGCCCAACATGCAGGAGGAGTTTTTCCGGGACCTGGAACGGCTCCACGCCAAGGCCGGTCCCTGGGACCTGATCCTGTTCACCGGCGACCTGAGCAATCGGGGAAACCCGCAGGAGTTCGTGCGTTTCGAGCAGGAGATGGCCAAGCTGCGCGGTCGGCTGAACCAGATCGCGCCGGGTCCCGAGCCGCTCTTGCTTGCCGTCCCCGGCAACCATGACCTGATCCGCCCGGCGGCGAAGGACCCGCTGGTGAAGCTGCTCAACCGCTGGGGCGAGGACCCGGACGTGGCGGAGGCGTTCTGGAACGACGGGGCCTGCGGCTACCGGCAGGTCATCGATACCGCCTTTGCCGGCTATACCAGTTGGTGAGAGGCCCAGGCAGCGCGGTTGCCCGGCTATCGCCGCGGCCTGCTGCCGGGCGACTTCTCGGCGACGATCGACAAGGACGGCGCGCGGCTCGGTATCCTGGGTCTGAATACCGCCTTCCTGCAATTGGCCGACGGGGACTACCAAGGCCGTCTGGCCCTGCATGCGCGTCAGTTCCACGGCGCCTGCGGCGACTCGGGTCCGGACTGGGCCCGGCAGCACCATGCCTGCCTGTTGCTGACCCATCACTCGCCGGTCTGGCTCGATCGAGACGCGCGGGGGCAGTTGGACGGGCAGATCGCCTCGTACGGGCGCTTTGCGCTGCACCTCTGCGGCCACGCCCATGAGACGGCGCTGCAGCAGGTCAGCGAGGGCGGCACCGAGACGCGACGGCAGTTTCAGGGTCGGTCGCTGTTCGGCCTGGAGCATTATCAGGAAATTCGCGACGGCCGGGTCCAGCGCAAGGTCGACCGCTCCCATGGCTACGCGGCCGGACGGCTGGAGCTCACGTCGGCAGACACCGGCAACCTGCTGCTCTGGCCCAGGCGGGCCTGGAAGCGCCGCGGCCAACTGGAACTGATCGCCGAGCCCGATGTCGTCCTGCCGGTGGACGAGCACACAGAACCCATCCCGATCAAGCTACTCCAGCCCTTCCGTGCCCAGGGCGGCGGCCCTGGGCACGGCCAGGCGATCAGTGCAGTCACGCACGACATCGGCCTGGACGCGTCGAGCAGCCCGCGCTTGTGCCGGATGCCCGACGCCCCCGGCCCGACGCCCGCACCGACCGACCCCCAAGCGCCCGCGACAACGCCCCCGGCCGGCCCCGAGCGCCGCCTCGTCTACCTCAGCTACAGCCATCAGGATCGCGACTGGCACCGCCGTCTGCGCGCGGTCCTGGACGCCCACCCGGCGCTCAAGGACCGGATCTGGGACGACACCAAGCTGCGCGCCGGCCGGAGCGTCACCCAGGAGATCCGCGCCCATGTGCCCCAGGCGCGGGTCATGATCATGCTCGGCAGCCCGGACTATTTTGCACCGGGCTGCGGCGCCCGGGAGCTGGAGACCTTGCCCGCACTGGCGGACTGGCAGCGGGGCGACCTGGACATCCTGTGGCTGCGGGTCCGGGGGCATCCCATCGCGGGGACCCCGGTCGCCGACATCATGGCCGCCAATGGCCCGGGTGCCGTCCCCCTGGACAGCCTTGTGCCCGACGCGCAGGACGCCGCCCTGAGGCACCTGCGCGACCAGGTCCTGGACCTGATCGGCGCGTCGCCGACGCCCGCCACCCCGGCCACCACCGCCCGCTTCCAGTGCTTCCTGTCCCACAACAGCAGCGACAAACCCCGGGTGCGCGAACTCGCCCGCGCCCTCGCCGCGCGCGGCTTGAACCCCTGGCTGGACGAGGAGCAGTTGCGCCCGGGGCTGCCCTGGCAGCCGGCCCTGGAGCAGGGCATCCGCGACAGCGCCGCGGTCGCGGTCTGCATCGCCGCGGACGGGCTCGGCCCCTGGCAGGACGCCGAGATGCAGGCGGCGCTCCAACTTGCCGTCCGCAACCCGTCCCAGCCGGTGATGGCCGTGCTGCTGCCCGGCGCACCCGACCAGCCCGCCCTGCCCGCCTTCCTCGCCGTGCGCGGCTGGGTGGATCTCCGCGCCGGGCTCAAAGCCGACGGACTGGACCGGCTGATCTGGGGCATCACCGGCCAGCGCCCGGGGTCGCCCGCAGCCTGGCCGGGCGCGCCCGCGGGCGGTGTGCAGCCGCCATCGGCGCCGGCGACAACACAACCGGCCCGGGGATCGGCCCTGTCGGGGCCGACCACCCAAGACGCACGGCCCTCACCGGCCGCCGCTATCTGGCGCGAGAAGCTAGACTATCTCCGGGTGCAGGAGGCCATCTGCTCAGACCCGGCCCAACGCTTCACCCTCAAGAAACAAATCGAGGAGGCAGAGGTGCGGCTCCAAGAGCTTTCCAAATGACAAGGCAGACCGTCAGCGAGATCGTGCGGGAGAAGCTCGAGTACCTTCGGGAGCAGGACGCCATCTGCTCGGACCCGGCACAGCGTTTCAGCCTCAAGAAGCAGATCGAAGACGCCGAGGCGGAGTTGATTCGCCTCTCGGGCTCCGCCCAAGCCGGTTTCGACCACGAGATCGAGCAACGCCTGGCCGACCTGGAGGTCCGACTGGAGGCCGCCGCGGACCGGCAGTTGACGGCCGCGGTCAAGCGGGACATCGCCAGCGCGGGGGACGACCTGTCCTTCGCACCAACGGCCAGGACGCGCTATTTCCTCGAGATCGTCGTCCGCGACCTCTACCGGCGCGAGCGTTCGGGCGCCGGGCCCAAGCCCCTGTTCGACATGATCGAGGACCTGTGCGCCAAGCCGGGGCCGCTCGGGCCCGGGATCACCGCCGACCTCGGCTACATCCGAATCAACGGCAACCTCATCGTCCACCCACAGGACGAGCCGATCGATAGCGCCGAACGGCACCGCCAGGCAGAGGTCATTGTCCTGATGACTATCAACCTGGTCGAGTGGTACCTCGCCGACTACCTGCCGGGCCGCGCGGGCCGGCGCGCGCCGGCCGCGGCCGAGTTGCCGCTGCCACCCAATCCCTACCGCGGCCTGCTCGCCTTCCGCGAGGAGGACGCCGCCAACTACTTCGGCCGCGAGACCGACGCCGCCGACGTGCTGGCCGCGCTCCAGCGCCAACCCCTGGTCGCCGTGGTCGGCGCCAGCGGCAGCGGCAAGTCCTCGCTGGTGCAGGCCGGCGTGCTGCCGCACCTGCGCACCGCGGGCGACTGGGCAGTGGCGAGCTTCCGCCCGCGCGGCCGTCCGCTCGCCGAGCTGGCCCGGGTCCTGGTTGGCACCTGGCAGGACGACCCGGTCAAGCGCCTGGCCCAGGCCGACGAACTGGCCGGTCTCTGGTCGGCCGGCAAGGTCCCCCTGATCGGCGCCGTCCACGAGACCCTGCGCCAGACGGGCAAGCACCGACTGTTCCTGATCGCCGACCAGTTCGAGGAGGTCTGGACCCTCGGCGCCGACACCGGCCCCGGCGCCGAACAGGTCCAGCGCTTCCTTGACCTGCTGGCCGCGGCGGTCGCGGACGCCGCCGCACCGGGTGGCCAGTCGCCCGCCCTGTGCCTGCTGCCCACCCTGCGTGCCGATTTCCTCGGCCACGCACTGGGTCACCCGGGCCTGGCCGACGCCCTGGACCGCTATCCCAAGAAGCTGCTCGGACCCGTGATCGACCCCGAGCGTCTGCGCGCCATCGTCTGCGAGCCCGCACAGCGCGCCGGGGTGCAGTTCGAGGACCTGCTGGTCGAGCGCATCCTGCGCGACCTCGCGCAACTCCCCGGCGACGAGACCCCCGGCGGCGGCGCCAGCCTGCCACTCCTGGAATTCACCCTGGAGCAACTCTGGGAACGCCAGCGTGAGCGCCGTCTCACCCACCTGGGTTACGAGGAACTGGGCGGTATCCAGCGCGCACTCTCCCGCCACGCCGATGCCGTCTATGCGACCTTCACCGCGGCGGAGCGCGAGCGGGTGCGTCACGTCCTGGTCCAGATGGTGCGCCCCGGCGAGGGCACCGCCGACACCCGCCAGGTCGCCACCCGCGCCCAGGTGCGCCCGGAGAACTGGCCGCTTGTCGCCCGTCTGGCCGATGCCCGCCTGGTCGTCACCGGTCACGACCCGGTGCGCGACGAGGACACCGCCGAGCCGATCCACGAGGCGCTGATCCAGCACTGGCCGCCGCTCCGTGACTGGCTGCGCGAGGACCGCGCCTTCCGACTGTGGCAGAACGGGCTGCGGCAGTCGCAGGCGGAGTGGGTGCGCGCCGGCCGCGACCCCGAGGCCCTGCTGGCCGGGGCGCGCCTGGCGGAGGCGCAGGAGCGGCTGGCTGACCAAGCCGAGCGGCTTGGGGAGGACGAGTCCGGCTATATCCGGGCCAGCCTGGAGCGCCGGGCGGCCGAGGCCGCCGAGCGTGAGCGCCAGCGCCAGGAGCGGGAGCGCTTGCAGCGGCGGATTCGGATGGGGCTGTCGCTCTTTCTGGTCGCTGCCCTGGTCCTGGCCGGACTCGCGGGGTGGCAGTGGTGGGTGGCGGCGGAGCGTGGGAGCGCGCTCGCGACCAGTCTGCAGCAGGAAGAACGCTCGCGCGGCCAGGCGGAGCGCAATGCCGAGGAGGCGGCCCGCAAGGAGAAGGATGCGAGACACAACCTCGGCTCCGTGTTCCTGGAAAAGGCAGAGCGGTCGTTGAACGACAGGCGATTCAACGACGCGCGACTGTACGCCTTGAATGCCCTGAGCAATTTCGACCCGCAACGGGCCGGACCGGCCAGGGCGACCGGTCTCCTCCTGAGCAACCCATCCTATCCATTGGCCTTTTCCACTGTCACTGGTGCCTACCATGACGAATCCGTTAACGCCGTCGCCTTCTCCCCGGACGGCCGGACCCTGGCCTCGGGGGGGGACAGCACCATCCGGCTATGGGACCTGGCTACCGGCAAGGAGACTGCGGTGCTCAGGGGGCCTAAGGCTTCGGTGAGCAGCGTGGCCTTCTCCCCGGACGGCCGGACCCTGGCCTCGGGGTCGGGGGACAGCACCATCCGGCTGTGGGACCTGGCTACCGGCAAGGAGATCGCGGTGCTCTCGGGCCATACGCAGTCGGTGAATAGCGTGGCCTTCACCCCGGACGGCCGGACCCTGGCGTCGGGGTCGGACGACAACACCATCCGGCTGTGGGATTTGGCTACCGGCAAGGAGACCTCGGTGCTCTCGGGGCATACGCAGTCCGTGAACAGCGTGGCCTTCTCCCCGGACGGCCGGACCCTGGCCTCGGGGTCGGGGGACAGCACCATCCGGTTGTGGGACTTGGCTACCGGCAAGGAGACCGCGGTGCTCTCGGGGCATACGCAGTCCGTGAACAGCGTGGCCTTCTCCCCGGACGGCCGGACCCTGGCCTCGGGCTCGGATGACGACACCATCCGGCTCTGGGACCTGGCTACCGGCAAGGAGACCGCGGTGTTCTCGGTCAGTGCGTGGGGGGTGACCAGCGTGGCCTTCTCCCCGGACGGCCGGACCCTGGCCTCGGGGTCGCGGGACGACACCATCCGACTGAGGGACCTGGCTACCGGCAAGGAGACGGCGGTGATCTCGGGGCATACGAGTTCGGTGTTCAGCGTGGCCTTCTCCCCAGACGGCCGGAACCTGGCCTCGGGGTCGCGGGACGACACCATCCGGCTGTGGGATCTCGCCACCGGCAAGGAGACCGCGGTGATCTCGGGGCATAGGACTCGCGTAACCAGCGTGGCCTTCTCCCCGGGCGGGCGGACCCTGGCCTCGGGGTCGGATGACCGCACCATCCGGCTCTGGGACCTGGCGACCGGCAAGGAGACCGCGGTGCTCTCGGGGCATACGAGTCCGGTGTTCAGCGTGGCCTTCTCCCCGGACGGCCGGATGCTGGCCTCGGGGTCGGGGGACGGCACCATCCGACTGTGGGACTTGGCTAGCGGCAAGGAAAGCGCGGTACTCAGCGGGATTACGGAGTCCGTGACCAGCGTGGTCTTCTCCCCGGACGGCCGGACCCTGGCCTCGGGGTCGGCGGACGGCACCATCCGTCTGTGGGACTTGGCTACCGGCGAGGAGACCGCGGTGCTCTCGGGGCATAGGGATGAAGTGACCAGCGTGGCTTTCTCCCCGGACGGCCGGACCCTGGCCTCCGGGGCGTCCGACGACACCATCCGGCTTTGGGACCTGGCTGTCGGCAAGGAGACAGCGGTGCTCTCGGGGCATACGCGGTCCGTGGACAGCGTGGCCTTCGCCCCGGACGGCCGGACCCTGGCCTCGGGGTCGTGGGACAACACCATCCGGCTGTGGGACTTGGCTACCGGCAAGGAGACTGCGGTGCTCTCGGGGCATACGAAGCCCGTGACCAGCGTGGCCTTCTCCCCGGACGGCCGGACCCTGACCTCCGGGTCGGCGGACGGCACCATCCGGCTGTGGGCCTTGGCTACCGGCAAGGAGACCGCGGTGCTCTCGGGGCATACGAATTCCGTGACGAACGTGGCCTTCTCCCCGGACGGTCGGACCCTGGCCTCGGGGTCGAACGACAAGACTATCCGCCTGTGGGACCTGGCGACCGGCAATGAGACCGCGGTGCTCTCGGGGCATACGGATTCGGTGTCCAGCGTGACCTTCTCTCCGGACGGCGGGACCCTGGCCTCGGGGTCGGGGTCGTATGACGAGACTATCCGGCTGTTGGATCTCGCCACCGGCAAGGAAACCGCGGTGCTCTCGGGGCATACGAAGTCCGTGAACAGCGTGGCCTTCTCCCCGAACGGCCGGGGCCTGGCCTCGGGGTCGGACGACAAAACCATCCGGCTGTGGGACTTGGCTGCCGGCAAGGAGACCGCGGTGCTCTCGGGGCATTCGAGTTCCGTGGAAAGCGTGGCCGTCTCCCCGGACGGCAGGACCTTGGCCTCGGGGTCGAACGACAAAACCATTCGGCTGTGGGACCTGGCTACCGGCAAGGAGACCGCGGTGCTCGCGGGGCATTCGAGCTCGGTGGACAGCGTGGCCTTCTCCCCGGACGGCCGGACCCTGGCCTCGGGGTCGAGTGACGACACCATCCGGCTGTGGGACCTGGCTACCGGCAAGGAGATCGCGTTGCGCTCGGGACATACGTCTTGGGTGTACAGCGTGGCCTTCTCCCCGGACGGCCGGACCCTGGCCTCGGGGTCGAGGGACAGCACCATCCGGCTCTGGGACCTGGCGACCGGCAAGGAGACCGCGGTGCTCTCGGGGCACACGAAGCCCGTGACCAGCGTGGCCTTCTCCCCGGACGGCCGGATGCTGGCCTCGGGGTCGGGGGACGACACCATCCGGCTGTATGGACTGGAGATCTTTCGTGATTCCCGTTCGAGGGAAGACCAACTCGAGGCCGCCGAGGCCCAATACCACGTCCAACTGGTCGATCTGCAATTGCAGCCGGTACCGCCCCAGCGCAACCTGTACGGGGTGCCGCCCCAGGCGCCACAATGGTCGCAGGCCAATCCGTTTCATTGGCTCCCCGCCGCGGAGGGAGGCGATCCGGCGGCCATGGTGCAACTGGGGATGATCTATGATCGTGCGCATGACCTGACAACCGCCGAGACCTGGTATCGCAAGGCAGCAGAGGGCGGAGCCTCCGCGGCCGGCGAACTCCTGGCCGCTCTCCGGCGCCGACAGGCTGCGACCCTTTGGGAGACCCGGCCTAATGACGATGACCCCAAACAGTACGATCGGTTCATCGACCTTTGCAACCGCGTGATCGCGCTCGACCCGAATCATGCGGGTGCCTATTGGCTACGCGGGCTGATCTCGAACGCGCGCAAGGAGGTACGCCAGGCCGAGGCTGATTACCGAAAGGTCGTTTCACTTTATCCCGCACTTTCAGTCCCAGTTGGCAGCCTCGGGTGGCTGCTCATCACCCAGGGCCGATTCGACGAGGCCATGCCCTTCGCAAGGAAGGCCCATGAGTTGGACCCGGAAAGCTACGCCTGGGCCGTCAATCCCGGCCATCTCTATCTGCTCACCGGCGACCGCAAGACCGCCCGCGAATATTACGAGAAGTCGATCGCCCTGCTGCCGGACGAGGCGGCCCTGAAGTCCGGTCCGCTCGCCGATTTCCAGCTTTTCATCGCCAAAGGCTGGGAGGTCAAGGCCTGCAAGGAAGAGGCAGCCTGGTTCCGCAAGCGCTTTGCCGAGAAGCAGGCCGAGACTCAGCCGCAATAGACCTCGCGCGCCATGCCGCGACGCCCAATGCCAGCCCGAGAGAGCGACCGCCGACGCCACCTTGAGCCGGACGGGGTATGCCCCATCAACCGCGGCGGGACGGGGCATTCGCCCCGTCCCGAATGTTTACTCGGAGGCCGGCCATTGGCGCGAGCCGGCAGGTCAGAAGAAAACGTTTCAGACGGGGCGAATGCCCCGTCCGGCAGTTTACCGGAACGTCTCTGTCCCGTCCGGCAGTTTGCCGGAACCTCTCTGCCCCGTCCGGCCTGTGAAAACGTTTCGGACGGGGCGGATGCCCCGTCCGGCAGTTTACTTGGGCCGGACGGGGTATACCCCATCAACCGCGGCGGGACGGGGCATTCGCCCCGTCCCGAATGTTTACTCGGAGGCCGGCCATCGGCGCGAGCCGGCAGGTAAGAAGAAAACGTTTCGGACGGGGCGGATGCCCCGTCCGGCAGTTTGACGGAACGTCTCTGCCCCGTCCGGCCTGTGGGCGCGGTGCTCGCGCGCGCCTAACCCGACCTACCGGGCTCGGTCCGCACAGCGGACCCTACGGCAAGGCGAAGCGCCGTAGGGTCCGCTGTGCGGACCAGCGGCCCCGCCGCCGGTGCAGTGGCGGGGCTTGTGCTCGAGGCCGCCGCCTGGGACCGGAGCCTGGGAGCCGGCGGGCCAGCGCATCGACCGGGGCCTGACCTCACTCACTCGCCTTGTTATCGCGGCCCGCCTGCTCCAGTTTGCGTTCGTCGTTCGGGCTGAGGATTGGCCGGTCGATGCTGAGGGTGACCTTCTCGAGCGTGCCGGTGAAGGCGAAAGGCGGCTGGTAGTCGGCGTCGTCCACCCCGGTCAGGGTGTCTGAGCCGACGTCCAGGCTCTCGTCCCATTGCAGGATCAGCGGCAGGGTGCGCTCCATGCGCTTGCGGGCGACCTCCTTGCCGTCTACCTTCAGCACCCCGGTACCGCCGCGCCCGATCCCGGACAGATTGTTGAACGCCAGGGTGCCGATCCCCAGGCCCTCATAGCGGAAGTCGAACTCGAGCGTGTGGCGGCCGGGCGTCAGGGGCTTGGGACCCTCCCAGCGCACGCGCTTGAGGTCCGCCAGGTTCCAGGTGAAGACCGGCTTGCCGCGGGCGAGATAGAAGCCATAGCCGCCGAAGCGCCCGCCCTGGGTGATGATCATGCCCTCGGCCCCACCCTTGGGGACCTGGACCTGGGCCTTGATGCGGTAGGAGGCGTTGAGGAGGCTCGGGGCATCCCCGTTGGGCGTGCCGGTGAGCGGCTGGGTCCAGGTGAAGACCCGGCGGCCGGCGGTGATGCTGGGGCGCGGGGCGACCAGCCGGGTCGCCACGCTGGCATCGAGCGGCAACACCTGATACTTGGTCGCCTCGACCCAGAAGAGGTCCTGCAATTCCTTGAGCTTGTCCGGGTACTTGGCGGCGACGTCGCTGGACTGGGTCCAGTCCGTGGCGAGTTCATAGAGTTCCCAGGGGTAGCCGGTCGGGTCCTGACTCACCGCGGAGAAGGTGTTCCAGGGCGGGCGCATCACCTTGGTGCTCGCGATCCAGCCGTCGTGGTAGAGGGCGTGGTCGCCCATCATCTCGAAATACTGGGTGCGGTGGGTCGAGGGTGCCTTGGCATTCGCGGCATCGAAGCTGTAGTTCATGCTCACCCCCTCGAGCGGGCTCTGGGTGATGCCGTCGACGCTCTCCGGTGCGCGGATGCCGGCCGCCTCCAGGATGGTCGGCACGATGTCGATGATGTGGTGAAATTGATCGCGGACCCCGCCCTTATCCTTGATCACCCGGGGCCACGCAATCGCCATGCCCTGCTTGACGCCGCCGAAGTGGGAGGCGACCTGCTTGGTCCAGGAAAAGGGGGTGGAGAAGGCCCAGGACCAGGGGGCCGCCATGTGATTGTAGGTCCGGTCGGAACCCCAGGCGTCATAGAAGCGCTTGAGCTGGTCCGCGACCGGCACCTCCATCCCGTTGAACATGGCCACCTCATTGGGGGTGCCGATCAGAGTACCCTCGGCGCTGCCGCCATTGTCGCCGCTGATGTAGATGATCAGGGTGTTGTCGAGCTTACCCAGGTCCTCGACGGCCTGGATCACGCGCCCGATCTCGTGGTCCGTATAGGCGACATAGGCGGCGAAGACGTCCACCTGGCGGATGAACATGCGCTGTTCGTCGGGCGTCAGACTGTCCCAGTCCTTCAGGAGATCGGTCGGCCAGGGCGTCAGTTGGGCGTCCTGCGGGATGACGCCCAGTCGCTTCTGGTTCGCGAAGATGCGCTCGCGCAGCCGGTTCCAGCCCTGGTCGAACAGGTGCATGTCGCTGATCTTCTTGATCCACTCAGGCGTGGGGTGATGCGGGGCATGGACCCCGCCGGGGGCGTACTTGATGAAGAACGGCTGCGTGGGCGAAAGCGTCGTGATGCGATTCATATAGGCAATGGCGTCGTCGGCCATGGCCGTGGTCAGGTTCCAGCCGGGCTTGCCGAGGAAGGGATAAATCTGAGTGGTATTGCGGAACAGGTTGGGCTGCCACTGATTGGTGTCGCCGCCGATGAAGCCATAGAAATACTCAAAGCCCATGCCGATCGGCCACTGATCGAAGGGCCCGTCCTGGCTCGCCTGAAAGGCCGGGACATTGTGGTCCTTGCCGAACCAGGCGGTGCGGTAGCCATGGTCCTTCAGGACGCGCCCGATGGTCGCCTTGTCGCGCGTGATGATGCTGTTGTAGCCCGGAAAGCCGGTGGATTGCTCGGCGATCACCCCGAACCCGACCGAGTGGTGATTGCGCCCGGTCAGCAGCGCGGCCCGGGTCGGTGAGCAGAGCGCGGTGGAATGGAAATTGGTATAGCGCAGGCCGGCGGCGGCCACCCGGTCGAGGTTCGGGGTCGGGATCACCCCGCCGAAGGTGGCGGGGGTCCCGTAGCCGGTATCGTCCGTGATGATGAGCAGCACATTGGGCGCCGTCGCCGGCGGTTCCACGCGCGCCGGCCAATAGGGCTTGGACTGCGCGGCATTGCGCGCGATGGTGCCGCCGAAGGCCGGCGGCGGCGGCGGGAGTTGCGCGCCGTCGATGGTCATGGTCGCGCCCGGGGAACCCGGTACCCCTGTCACCTGCCCGTGCGGGGTCCCGGCCGGCGCGGCCGTCTCGGTGTCGCCCATGACCGTCAAGTGCCGGCCGACCGCGAGCCGCTCCCCGACGAGCAGGTTGCGCCCCTTGAGCTCGGCCACGCTGACCCCGAAACGCTCGGCGATCCCCCCCAGTTCATCCCCCGCGACCACCACATAGATGGCCGTGCCGGGGTCGAAGCGCCCCTGCGCCTGGGGGCGCGGCCCCAGGTCCGCGGCCCGGGCGCCGGCCAGGGCGCAGCAGAGCAACAGGGCCAGCGCCCAGGGCGCGGGCCGCACCGGGCCGGGGTTCGGGACTCGCTCACTCATTCGTCATCTCCGTCATCATTGGTTTATACGGAACGGTTGTTGGTTTTCAATGCATTCAGCGTCGTTGTCGTTGTCGTTGTCGTTGTCGTAATCGTATTCGAGGCTTTCGAAGCACACCGGATTCTCTGACACCCGGAATTACATCGCTTCTCCGATTACGACTACGATTACGACAACGACAACGACAACGACGGCGACGATTCTGTTCGTGCTTACTTGTTCTTGACTCGTTACCAGGTACAAAACACGACCCTGGCGCGGTCCATTTCAGCGGCGGCGCGGGTTTCGGTGGACTGCGCTAAGCTTGTCCACCCTACGATGCCACGGGGTCGGAATGATGACCAAGGCCGCGCCCGGGGTCAGCCGCCGCCCACTGCGCCCGCCGGGTGGCCATGCCTAGGGCCTGGATGTTGCCACTTTCGCCGCCGCAGGTCACCGTGAGAATACAGCCGCCGGCGACCGGGGGCGCGGCCAGACGATAACCCCCGGTGCGGGCATCCGGCCGGGCGGCGGGGCCCGCGGCCTGCCCGGCCCTTGCTGGCGCCCGCCGTCGCTGGTACCGTCCCGCCAACGCGACCATCCGGCGCGACCGTCCGGCGGCTGAGCACATCCCATTGAGGCGCGGCCCAGCCCCGCGCCACCGTCCTCCGGAACCAGGACCATGACCGACGACATCCCCACCGAACGGCCCGGCGCCTTGACCGCGGCACTCCTGCGCGCGCTGCTGGATGAGGTTCCGGCCCTGGTCGGCATCCTGGCGCCGGACGGTACCCTGATCGAGCTGAACCGCCCGGCGCTCGCGTGCGCGGCCCCCGCCCTGGGCGCGGCGCTCGGCAAGCCGCTGTGGGAGGCCGCCGGGTGGGACGATGCGCCGCAGACCCGCGCGCGCCTGCGTGAGGCGGTCTCACTGGCCGCCGGGGGCGCCCCCCAACGCCTGGAGTTGGCGGTGCAGACGCCAGGCGGCACCGGCTGGCTGGACCTGCGGATCGGCCCCCTGTGCGACACGGCCGGGCGGCTGACGCACCTGAGCCTCACGGGCCTCGACCTCACCGAGCGCCGCACCGCCGAAGCGCGGCTGAGCGCGGGCGCGCCGCCCCAGCCTGAGCGCACCTGCGCCGATGACGAACCCAGCGCCAGCCGGGGGCGGCTGGCGGACTTCGCCGCGGCCACCTTCGAGGGGATCGTGATCAGCGAGGCGGGGCGCATCCTCGACTGCAATCCCCAGTTGGAGCGGATGCTGGACTACCCGCCCGGGTCGCTCGCCGGGCGCCTGATCGAGGACCTGGTCGCCCCCGAGCACCGCGAGCGGGTGATGGAGGCGGTGCAACTGCTGCACACCAGCCACCTGGAGCACGAAGTGCTGCGCCGTGACGGCTCGCGCATCGTCGTGGAGGTCCGCGGACTGCCCGACACCACGGGGGGCACCGGGCGACGCTTCACGGTCCTGCGCGACATTACCGAGCGCAAGCGGGCCGAGGAGGCCCTGCGCGCGGCCCATGACACCTTCTATCACCTGGTGCAAAACTCCCCCTTCGGGGTCTACACGGTGGACGCCGATTTCCGCCTGGCCCAGGTCAGCCACGGGGCACAGCAGGTGTTCGCGAACGTCCGCCCGCTCCTGGGGCGCGACTTCGCGCAGGTGCTGCGCTGCCTCTGGAGTGAGCCCTTCGCCACCGATGCCATCGCCCGCTTCCGGCACACCCTCGCGACCGGCGAGCCCTACCATTCACCGGGGACCGTCGCGCGGCGCCGCGACAACGAGGCCCTGGAGTCCTACGACTGGAAGACCGAGCGCATTACCTTGCCCGACGGCCGCCCGGGCGTGGTCTGCCACTTCTACGACCTGTCGGAGCGGCTGCACTACGAGGAGGCGTTGCGCGACGCTGACCGGCGCAAGGACGAGCTCCTGGCGACCCTGGCCCATGAACTGCGCAATCCGCTGGCCCCGATCCGCACCGGGCTGGAAGTGCTCCAGCTCGCCGGCGCCGATCCGGCGACGGCCGCGCCGGTCATCGCCATGATGAAGCGCCAGCTCCATCACCTGGTGCGGCTGGTCGACGACCTGCTGGACATCGCGCGCATCACCCACGGCAAGATCGCCCTGCGCAAGGAACCTGTCGACCTGGCCGAGACCGTGGCCGCCGCGCTGGAGAGCGCCGGGCTGGGCGCCGCGGACGGCGGGCGACGCCTGACGACAAGCCTGCCGGACACGCCGCTGCTGGTGGAGGGGGACCCCGTGCGGCTCGCGCAGGTGATCGGCAACCTGCTCAGCAACGCGGTGAAGTTCACCCGGGAGGACGGGGAGATCCGGCTCTGCGTCGCGCGCGAATCCGGCCCGGACGCGGACTGGGCACGGATCTCGGTGCGCGACGACGGCGAGGGGATCGCGCCCGGGTTGACGGAGCGCATCTTCGACATGTTCTCGCAGGCCAATCCGCACCGCGGCGGCGGCCTGGGCATCGGACTCGCGCTGGCGCACCGCCTGGTGGAGTTGCACGGCGGCCGGATCGAGGCGCACAGCGCGGGCCCCGGCCAGGGCAGTGAGTTCATCGTCCGTCTGCCGCTGGCCGGCGCGGCGCACCTGGGGCCGTCGGCCGCGCTGCCGGCGGGCGGCGCGGCGCTCAGGGCACGGCGCGTCCTGGTCGTGGACGACAGTCGCGACAACGCCGACAGCACCGCCGTCCTGCTGAGCGCGCTGGGGGCCGCGGTGTGCGTCGCCTACGATGGCGCGGCGGCCCTCGCTGCCGCCGCCGCCGAGCGCCCGGACACGGTCCTTCTCGACCTCGGCATGCCCGGCCTGGACGGCTACGAGGTTGCGCGGCGCCTGCGTGCGCAATTCCCCGGCCCGCAACTCCAACTCGTCGCCCTGACCGGCTGGGGCGACGCCGACGACCGGCGACGCGTGCTGGCCGCCGGCTTCGACCAGCATCTGATCAAGCCGGCGAGCATCGAGAGCCTGAAGGCGATCCTCGACACACGGCCCAACGCGAGCGGATAACCTGGGATCGGGTTTTTCTCACGCCAAGACGCCAAGAACGCAAAGAAGAATCAGTGGCCCCTTCGCCTCCCTCTTCACATCACGGTGCAGCGATATGAAAAACGCGACGCTACCAATGACCGCGCTGTTGCTTTACGCCTCGACGGCGTCGGCGCAAACCGCGCACACCCTCTCGCCAGACGCGATCGAATTCGCCGGATCAATCCTCGGGGTATCCTCCGGCATCCCCTGTGGCGACGGGACCAAGACCTGGACCCAGTGGCAGCTCATCCCCCAGCAAGCGACCTCAGGGGCCTTGAGCACCGGTTTCGCCCCCACCTTGCCGACCTCGCCGTCAGCGTTGCCGGAGCGGTATCTCGAGGCCGCCGGACTGGATGGCGGGCAGGTCACGGTCTTCGGTTTGAGGCCCGAAGATACCTATAATAATATTGAATTCACGGGAATGGTGACCTGGAATGCAAAGGCCAGCCGCCAATTCCACAGCGCAACCGGACTGGCACCCTGGACGAGCAAGAACCCGCTCTTTCAACTACGGGTGCAAAAGGTCGCGGGCAAATGGCAGGTAAACGATGCCGCGCCCGCCTGGATCGCACGCGCACCAGCGGCCTGTACGGACCTGCAACAATTGGCGAAAGATGCCGACGCCGCTCGCCAGGCACGGGCTGCGGCCCAGTTGCGCGAGCAGCAGCGCCGCCATGAAGAGAACCTACGCAAATATCCGGTGCAGCCCCATACGCCGGACCCCTATTACCGTAGAGAGTGAGCGGCGCGGTTGTCGTTGTCGTTGTCGTTGTCGTAATCGGACAAGCAATGCGATTGAGCTGCGAGAGAATCCTGGGCGTTACGATTACCTCGATTACGATTACGATTACGACAACGGCGCCGAAGGCATTCCCTAAATCGATCTGTGTAACTTATTGGTGAACCCTTCCTCAGCCGACGGCGAGCAGCACGCCGGCCGCAAGGATGGTACCGACGATTGCGAAGCCGTAGAACCAGCGTTGCGCGCGAGGCCCGGTGTGAACACCCAGATCGTGCAGACTGTGCACCATGCGATGGCAGCCGTGGAACAGGAACAGCGCGATCACAATGAACAGGGCGCCCTTACCCAGCGGGTCCTGCGCAAAGGCCAGCACCAGCGTATAACTCATGGTCTGGGGCGGCAGCAGAAACCCGAGCGGCACCGCGAGGCCGGTAATGAAGATCAGTACCGGTCCGATCAGGGCAGACAGCACGCCACCGGCGCCGAACAGCGACCAGAAAATCGGTTCGTGGGAGCGTTTCATCGGGTCACCCACCACAGGG
>Ga0247841_10007662_pt1 | contig 15908 bp, 21 predicted proteins | sample LaCruzMarch2015__2_FD_192410 | JGI IMG/M metagenome (GOLD analysis project Ga0247841, IMG submission 192410) | Freshwater microbial communities from meromictic Lake La Cruz, Castile-La Mancha, Spain - LaCruzMarch2015_18m | ecosystem: Environmental > Aquatic > Freshwater > Lake | place: Spain...
GAAGCTGTTCCTATTTCTGTATTTGATTGGGATAGTGTTGAGGATGTTAAAAAAATACTTAATAAATTAATTTTGGAAAAGACAGAGCAGGGGATTTAATTTTTAATCGTTAAAAATAATTTTGTTTAGTATAATAAAATAAAGAAGGGAGAGCACATTTGCTCTCCCTTTTGGGTCATTAAAAGATTTTTTTATGGTGTTACTACAACGCCAACGGTTATCAATCCTTTCATTGACAGCATTGTTACAATTGCTCGATTTTGTTCGACAGCTACAACATTTTGCACTTCGCCACCTATTTTTTTATCGAGACAAAAATTCGCCGTCAGAGAATCTCCTTCTTTAGGCATTTTATTTAAAACTGATACCGCTTCAACTTTGGTTTTTCCGCTATTAATTTCGAAAGATAGAGATCCTTCTCCCGGGCCGACATTAGTGCCGATATTATTACACATAGAGTCGGCTGAAGCCTGGTAAAGATTTTCTTCGATAGATCCTTTTGTAATGGCGACGGTTAAAAAAAAGATTGCTATAACCGAGAGTGCGATAATAGAAATTACGACTTTCCGCTTTGTCATTTTAAACCTCCTTTTATTTTTTATTTGGATGATAAAGCGTCGGTAATTTTTTAAAAGAGCTCAAATGTATCTTTTAATTACTTATTGAAAATAACATTTTAAAGAATTTTGTCAAGTTATTTTTAGGTTAAGTTTTTTATTCGTTATATTTTCTTTATACGGTTTTTAATCCTTAAATTATAGGATATTGTATAAACAGGTATAGGGGCTTGACATTATTTTAAAAGTATAGTATGATTATATTAGTTCCTTAATAGGAGCTAATCCTCCTGATCCGCTCGTAAGTTGTTTCGACCCAACTTACGAGCTTTTTCTTTTAGAAAATATTTTAAGAATAAATATATTATGTGTAATTATTATAAAATCGCCTCTCTATTAACTGATGAAGGCGATTTTTTGTTGTTTAAAATAGAATTATAATCCTTTTTTAATTGCCGCGGCAAAACCGAAAGCGTAGAAATAATCTTTCCAACCTTTGTCTGACGATGAATATTGATTTTTGCCGAAAAAATAATCAGCCAAAACCTCTCTAATTCTAGAAATTTCCATTAGCCGTTTTTTATTCTTTTCGTCAGCTAGTGTTAAGTCAATAAGTTCTAAAGCTCTTTCGAAAGCAGTTTTACTATATTCTTCATCTTTTTTATTTTTCCAATTAATTGCTCTTTCCACCTCGCTTCCTATATTTGCCATTTGCTCGAGGAAAGAAAGTTCTTTCCATCTTCCCTGGCTAAGTTCTTTATGTTGGTAAGTCATTTTTCTACTAATTTATTTACAATTTCTTCAATTTTTTTTCTGATTTCCAGATTATCTACTCCGCGGCTGCGGTTCTGTTGTCCCGGCCTTATATTAATAACTGAATCAAATTCAACGAAATTTTCGTCTGTTTTACTGGGATAAATATTTATTCCCCAGAGATTTTTTTGTTCGGAATCATTTTCAAGAAGCAGGGCTAGTTCGTCCGCGTGAAGCTCTCCGTCAACCGCCATAATTCTTTTTTCCACGTCAACGACTGCCTTAACGAGGTTACCGAACATTTTTTTCGACATTTCTCCCAGTTCCGTTATTGTGATTTTATCCGTTATCAGTTTCATGATTTTTTATATATTTTTATTTTTTAACTGTCAATCATATTTTATCAGAAAAGTGTCTCTTTGGCGATTTTTTGTTAAGTGATAGTATAAAGTCATGGCGGTGAATTTGAATAAATTAAACGAGGAGCAGAAAGAGGCGGTGGTCCATAAAAAAGGGCCGCTTTTGATTGTAGCAGGAGCAGGAACCGGAAAAACTACAGTGATTACTCAAAGAATAGCTTATTTAATTGAACAATCAGAAGTAAAGCCAGAAGAGATTTTGGCTGTTACTTTTACTGATAAAGCAGCAGGAGAAATGGAAGAAAGAGTAGATAAGCTTTTGTCTTACGGATATGTCGATTTATGGGTTTCAACTTTTCATTCTTTCTGTGAAAGGATTTTGAGGGATTACGCTTTAGATATCGGGCTTCCGGCTGATTTTAAGGTTTTAGATCCTACTTCGGGTTGGCTTTTGGTGCGTCAAAATCTGGATAAGTTTAAACTTGATTATTATAATTCTTTAGGGAATCCGACTAAATTTATACAAGCTTTGATTTCTCATTTTTCTCATTGTAAAGATCAGGAGATATATCCTGAGGACTATTTGGCTTATGCTGAGAAGTTAAAAACTAAAGAAGATGAGTCAAAAGTTCAAGAAGTAGAAAGGATAAAAGAAGTAGCTCAAGCTTTTCATATTTATCAGAAATTACTCTTGGAAAATAGTTATTTGGATTTTGGAGATCTTATAAATTACTGCTTGAAATTATTCAAAAAAAGACCTTTGATATTGGAGAAATATAGAGAAAAATTTAAATATATTTTAATTGATGAGTTTCAAGATACAAATTGGTCTCAGTATGAATTAATAAAACTTTTGGCAGCTCCTAAAAATAATCTGACCGTATCGGCAGACGACGATCAGGCCATTTATAGGTGGAGGGGCGCATCTTTTGGAAATATTGTTCAATTTAGTAAAGATTTCCCTAAAGCAAAACAAATATCTTTAGTTAAAAACTATCGTTCAACTCAGAATATTTTAGATTTGGCTTATAAGTTTATAAAGGCTAATGATCCTGATAGGCTTGAGTTTATTAATAAAATTGATAAAAAGTTGGTTGCAGACGGAAAAGGAAAGGGGATTATAGAACATATTTATGCAAAGAGTTTAGATGAGGAAATAGGTAAGGTGATCAGAAAGATATTGGAAATATTAAAAAGAGATAGAGATGTAAATTACAACGATATTGCCATATTAGCCAGAACTAATGATGCGGCAAATTCTTTTGCGAAAGCTTTAGAAAGAGCAAGTTTACCTTATCAATTTTTGGCTTCAAAAGGACTTTATTCAAAGCCGATTATATTGGACGTTATTTCTTATTTTAAGCTTTTGGATAATTATCATGAAAGTTCTGCTGTTTATAGGATTTTAAATCTTCCATTTCTGGGTATTTTATATGAGGATATAGTCAAACTTACTCAATACAGTTCTCGCAAAACAAAATCTCTTTATGAAGTTTTAGAAGAACTTTCTTTGGTTTCTGGTATTTCTGTGAAATCGCAGGGAAAAATTAATTTTCTTCTGAGCTTGGTTAGAAAACATACGGCTCTTTCTCGGGATAGAGTTGTTTCTGAGGTTTTGGTGGCTTTTTTGGGGGATTCAGGTTATTTAAAATATCTGGTCAATAAGGAAGACAAGGAACAGTTGGATATTCTTAATCAATTTTATAAAAGAGTAAAGAATTTTGAAGAAGCATCGATAGAACCGACTCTGAAAAACTTTATGGAAGAGATTCTTTTAGAAATAGATTCTGGAGAGGAAGGAAGACTTGAATTTGATCCCGAACAAGGTCCTGACATGATAAAAGTGATGACTATTCATGGAGCTAAGGGTTTGGAATTTAAATACGTATTTTTGGTGAATATGGTGGATAAAAGATTTCCTATAACCGACAGGAAAGACTTAATTGAACTTCCTGAAGATTTGATTAAGGATATAAAACCTAAGGGAGATGTTCATTTAAAGGAAGAGAGAAGAATTTGTTATGTGGCTATGACTCGAGCTAAGAAAGAGCTTTATTTCACTTCAGCCGAAGATTATGGTTTGGTTCGTAAAAAGAAATTGTCTCGTTTTCTGATTGAGATGGGATATAAAGATAGGCTTGAAGCTGGAGTTGCCAAAAACGGCTTATTAGCAGAGAGGCCTGATTTTCCTAAGGTTTCTGTCGGTAAAAGAGATGTTAAATATTTACCTAAACATTTTTCTTTTTCTCAGTTGACTGCTTTCGAAAAATGTCCTTTGCAGTATAAATTTAATTTTATTTTGAAGGTTCCTATAAAAGGGAAAGCTGTCTTTTCTTTCGGAAAAACAATGCATAATACTTTTTATGCGTTTTTGAAATATGTTAACGAAGGCGCCGGAAAAAAGAGCGACTTATTTGGTTTTGGGGATAAAAATAATAAAAATTCTTTTGGTTTGTCTGATTTGTTGAATGTTTATGAAAAAAATTGGATCGGGGATTGGTATGAGAATAAAAATCAGAAAGAGGAATATTATAAACTTGGTAAAAAAATAGTTAAAGAATTTTATAATGAGTTTGTTAAAAATTCTCCTGAGATTTTAAAGATTAATAATGTTTTTGCTTTAGAGATGCCTTTTAATTTAAAGATAGGAGAACATACTTTGTATGGAGTGATAGACAGGATAGATGAAACGGAGTCTGGGGTAGTTATTATTGATTACAAAACAGGAAAGGTAAAAGATAAATTAACTTCAGAAGACAAGGAACAATTATTGATTTATCAAATAGCGGCTGAAGAGATTTTTAAATTAAAGCCCAGTAAATTAGTTTATTATTATCTAAACGAGGGGAAAAAAGCGTCTTTTTTAGGAAGTGAAAAAGAGATATTAGAGCTTAAGGAAAAGATAATACAGGAGATAGAGGATATTAAGACTAGCAGTTTTAAGGCGACTCCGGGTAGGCAGTGCGCTTTTTGTGATTTTAAGGATATATGTGATTTTGCGGAAAGATAGAGAATTTGTGTTGATCTGAGTAAAGATTTAAAATAGAAAAATAATATATCATGGAACTACCTATTGATAAAATATTTTCAGTATCAGAGTTTATCTCCTTGCTTAATATTGGGTTAAAAAGTTCGAAAGCTAAGATTATTGGAGAGGTTGGAGAATCTAAAACAGGACCGACGGGTCATGTTTATTTTACTTTGAAAGATGAGAAAGATCAGAGTATGATGAATTGCATAATTTGGAAATATAAATATGGGTTATATGGAATAAAACTACAGGAGGGTATGAAAATTATGGCTTCGGGGTACCCTGAAATATATTCTCTTTCCGGCAGGCTATCTTTTATAGTTGAAACTATTGAGTTAGCTGGAGAAGGAGAATTAAAAAAGCAGTATGATGAATTAAAGAAAAAATTGGAAAGAGAAGGTATTTTTGCTTTAGAGAAGAAAAGGCCTATTCCAAAATATCCTCATAAAATAGGGGTTATTACTTCCAGACAAGGAGCGGTTATAGCTGATTTTCTTAATAATATAGGGAAGTTTGGTTTTAAAATTAAAATGATTGATTCTCGGGTTGAAGGTCAGGAAGCTGTCAAGGATTTGCTGGCTTCGATAAAAACATTCAGGAAAAAAGATATAGATGTTCTTGTTATAATCCGTGGGGGAGGATCTTTGGAATCTTTGATGCCGTTTAATAATGAATTATTAGTCAGGGAAGTGTCTTCTTTCCCCGTTCCTGTAATAGCCGGTATAGGTCATGATAAAGACGAGCCTTTGGTTGCTTTAGCGGCAGATGCTTCAGAATCCACTCCCACTGCCGTGGCTAATTTGCTTAATGAATCGTGGGAACAGGCCTTTTTACTTTTAGAAAGATATGAAAGAGATATTGTTGGTCGTTATGAGATGATTTTAGATAATTATAAAGAGATTGAAAATAAATTAAGGATTTCTCTCAGTAATTTTAAAAATGCTTTGTTAAATGCTAAAATTAATTTGAGGGATTTGTTGGATAAATCCTTGTCGAGTTTCAGATTTTTATTATCTAAAGTTAATCAGAGGGTTATTCAGGCAGAAAAAGCAGTTTTCCTTAATGATCCGGAGCGTCAGCTTCGTTTAGGGTATAGTATTGCCAGATGTAACGGTAAAATAGTAAGAAGAGCTGGGGATATTAAGGTTGGGGAGAATATGGATGTTAGGGTTTTAGACGGCATAATTATCTCTGAAGTTAAAAATATTAAAAAATAATAAAACTATGGTTAAAGAAAAATCAGATACAAAAAATTTAAACAGCAATCTTAAAAAGCTTTCTGAAATTACAGATTGGTTTGATGATCAGGAGGAGATTGACGTAGAAGAGGGTTTAAAAAAAGTAAAAGAAGCAGTCTCTTTAATCAAAGAGAGTAAGGGTAGATTGAAAGAGATTGAAAACGAGTTTGAGGAGATAAAAAAAGAAATAGAACCGGAAGAAGAATAGAAATATTTATAAAATTAAAAATCGTCTTTTTGGGGCGATTTTTTATTAGGTATTTGATTTTTTGATGAGAAGTGATAATTTCATATATAGCACATTAAAATAATATATTTAGAGGAAGGAGGATATATTATGGATGAATTTTATGATATCGGGATTATACCTGCGATTGTGATTGTTATTTTGCTTGCAATATTTCTTATTTCCTGCGTTGTTATTTTTATTTTTAACGACGTTTTAATTTAAGAAGATTAAGAAATATTATTTTAAGGAGAGGAGGATATATTATGAAGAAAGTCAGTGACTTTGTTGGAATTGTAATTATAGTGCTGGCAAGTTGTTTTATAATTTTATCTGTTATTACTTTTTTAATAGTGGGGGCTTTAATTGGCTGGTGGAAATTTTAATAGTAATTTAACAATAATGTTTTCATGAATATTCCCGGACCATTGTAATGTTCCGGGATTTTTTATTTCTTTAATTTAAAAAACATATTATAATTAAATTTATGAATAATAAAAAAATATTAATTGTATTAGGAGTAATTTTATTGATGGCTGGCGTAGCTGTTTTTATTTTTCTTTTTCAATTTTTTGCTCCGCAGGCAAAAGCCGAAAAAGAATCAATTACGGTTAATCTTAATACGACAGAATCAAAGTTGATCCCGAAATTAAAAGAGCAGGGATATATAAAGAGTGAGTGGGCTTTTAATTTTATTTTGGAAAATAAAGGCTGGCAAGGAAAGATTAATCCAGGAGGATATATTGTTTCAAAAAGCATGAATGTCTGGCAGTTGGCAAATATATTGGTTAATGAACCCAGTCAAAAATGGGTTGTGTTATCTGAAGGTTTACGTAAAGAGGAAGTTGCAGATATTTTTCAGAAAGAATTTAGTTGGACAGAAGAAACAAAGATAGAATTTCTTATTAATAGTATGGAGGGTTATTTGTTTCCGGATACTTATTTGTTTAATTTGGATTATACCGGTCAGGAGGTGGCAAAAAGAATGGAAAACCATTTTAATGAGAAAGTAGCAGATATTTTTAAAAAAGCTGACGAGAAAAATATTAAGAATGACACGTTAGTTGTTTTAGCTTCTCTTATTCAAAGAGAAGCTGCAAATGAAGAAGAAATGCCTTTAATAGCTGGAGTTATTTGGAGCAGGTGGCTAAAAGATATGCCCTTTCAGATAGATGCTTCTATACAATATGCTCTGGGAGAGTCTGGGAGTTGGTGGAAGAAGGTGACGACAGAAGACTATAAGATTGATTCTCCTTATAATATTTATATTAATAAAGGACGTCCTCCTGGTCCCATTTGCAACCCAGGTTTGGCAGCTTTAAATGCGGTGGTTGATTCTGAAGAAACGGGGTACCTCTATTATCTTCATGATAGTCAGGGGCAGATTCATCTTGCTAAAACATATAAAGAGCATTTGGAGAATATCAAAAATTATTTGCTCAGTAATTAAAGTGATTTTTTAAAAATACCCGAAAGGGTATTTTTTTGTTAAAATGAATTAAAATATGGATAATAAAAAAAGTTTAAAAGTTGGTTTGGCATTGTCGGGTGGAGGGGGAAAGGGTTACGCCCATATAGGCGTTATTAAGGTTTTGGAAAAAAATAATATACCTATTGATTTTATAGCAGGTTCTAGTGTCGGGGCTTTATTTGGTGCATTATATTCTTTTTTAAAAGATAGTCGGGAATTGGAAAAAATTTCTCTTGATAATGATTTTAAAAAATTTCTTAATTTTGTGATTGATCCTTCTTCTGATGGAGGATTAATTAAGGGAGATAAAATAAGAAAATATATTGCCGAAATAATAAATGATGCTAATTTTGATGATCTGAAAATACCTTTCAGGGCGGTGGCTACTGATTTTAATACAGCCGAAGCCGTAGTTATGTCAGAGGGAGAAGTTTCTTTGGCTGTTCAAGCCAGCACGTCTTTTCCTTTTATTTTTAAACCGGTTTTATGGGGAGATAAAATTCTTTGGGACGGAGGTATGTCAAATCCTTTACCGGTTGATGTCGTAAGAGAAATGGGAGCTGATATTGTAATAGGAGTGAATTTATATAATCAGACTATGTTTGAAAATAAAAATAAATTAAAAGAGAATGCTTATTGGATTTTTGTGAAATCTCTAAGCGCTCTTCAATATAGCCTCGCTAAAGAATGTCTAAAGTCGGCAGATGTTGTTATTAATCCTTCAGTTGATAATTTCGGATTGATTGGCCTTGATAGTTTTTTAAAAGGAAAAGGAAATGATTTTATATTGAAAGGTGAAAAAGCGACAGAAATTGTTTTGCCGACAATAAAAGAATTAATTAAAGAAATAATAGAAAAAGATTGATTGTTGCCATTATTATTTTTTGATATAATAAACGAACATGGAAGAATTTATTTCAAAAAAAGAACTAAAAGAGTTGATGGAAATTGAAGGTGATACAAGAGGAACAACTTTTAAAGAGGATTACGATTTTATTTTATTAAAGAGGGGTAAAGAAGGACTGGAAAAGATAAAAGAGGCTTTAGCTAATCTAGATAATCCGATAAAATTTGAAGAGATACACGGATGGGAGTTTTATCCGGTAGGGTTGGAAGCATTTATGTTAATTTTGATGAAAAAAGTCTTGAATTTTGGAGATGATGAAATTGAGGAATGCGGATTTTTTGGATCAAGAAGTTCTTTGATTATGAAGATTTTTTTCTCTCATTTTGTTTCGGTTAAAATGTTTGCTAACCAGGCTCCGGTAATGTGGAAGAAATACTATACGAGAGGAATTTTAAAAGTTAAAGAGTTTAATGAAGAAAAAAAGCAAGCAATTTTAACTATAGAAGATTTTTGCCTTCATCCACTTCACTGTCTGCAACTTAAAGGTTATTTCCGCGGAATCGTCGAAATGATTGTTAATAGTAAAGTAACTTGTGAAGAAATAAAATGTGTTCATCGTGGAGATCTTCTTCATGAATTTTTAATTGAATATTAAAGGATATGGAAAAAGAAATAGATAAAGAGGAATTAAGTAAACTGATTAAAATGAATGGAGAAGTCAGAGGAGTGGCTCTTAAAAGTCATGCTGACTTCATTCTTCAACAAAAAGGGCAAATAGAACTTGATAAATTGGAAAATATTCTGGTTGAACTGGGGTATCCCATAAAGTTTAAAGAAATTAAAACATGGGATTTTTATCCAATAGGTATAGAAATTATTGAAATGTTGACTATAAAAAATCTTTTTAATTTTGAAGATAAAAAATTTGAAGAGATCGGAACTTTCGGTTCAGTAAGTTCTTTTATTATGAAGCTTTTTATGAGATATTTTGGTTCAATAAAAATGGTGGCGAAAGAAGCTCCGTCAATATGGAAGAAATATTATACAATAGGGGAATTAAAGGTTAAAGAACTTAATGAAAAAGAGAGATATATAATTTTGGATGTCGAGAATTTTTTTATTCATCCGCTTCATTGCTTTCATCTTAAGGGATTTTTTTCTAGTGTTGTTCAAATGGTTACTAAAACGAATCCCAGCTGCGAAGAGACAAAATGTGTCCATCGGGGAGATTCTTTTCACGAATTTGTTATTAAATGGTAATTTAAAATATGGATAAACAAAACGAATTTAAAGATATTTTAGTTAAAATAAAGGCAACTTTTCTGTTGAGAGAGGTTTTAATACCTGTATTTGCCACAATTGTTATTCTTTCTAAACTTACCGGTACTCTTTTTCACACGGTTAATGTGGTTTTCCTTATTATCGTATTGTTTATTTGGTTTTTAACTGGGTTCTTATTTAGGTTTTTAGTCGGTAAGCAGAAAACTGTTTCTGGTGTAGGTAATTTATATTTTGGTTATATCACATTAGTAGAATTTCCTTTGTTAATAGCTATTATTTATAATATTGGAGCCGTAGAATGGATGGGTTCTATTTTCTTTTTATTCCCCATTGTTTTTTCGGGAATAATTTTTCCGAGAAATAAAGTTATTTTAATTTGCACAGCGGCCAGTATTTATTATTTGCTTGTGGTTATTCTGATGCATTTTAATATTATTCCTTTTGAATATACTTTTATCAAGGATTTTAGTCCGCAAGAAATGAGAAATTATATTATTAATAGTATTTTTTTCGTGATATCGGTTTTTTATGGAATAGGTTTAAGTGCTAATCTTTTTAGTGAGATTCTTACAAAAAAAACCATAGAGCTAGAAGATATAAAAGATAGCTTAGAGGAAGAAAGAGGTTTTCTTGAAGTAAGAGTTAGTGCAAGAACAAAAGAACTTGAGGAAATGGCGAAAAGCTTGGAGGGTAGGGTCGAAGAAAGAACTAAGGAGATTAAAGAGAAAATGGATGAATTGGAAAAGTTCCACGGATTGGCTGTGGGTAGGGAGATAAAAATGATTGAGTTAAAACAAAAATTGAAAGAAAGCGAAGAAGAATTAGAAAAAATGAAAGAGAAACAAAAAAGTTAAGCTTGATTTTTTGGTAAAATTCAATAAAAAATAAATTTAAACAGTTTCCGGAAAAGGAATCTGTTTTGTTTATGCTCTTGCTAGTTTTTCAAATACAGGGTAATATTACGGAAATGACTTTTCTGACTAAAAAGATAATCTGGTGGAAAGCATTTTTAATATTTTTAGTTTTTATTTGTTTGACTATTTTATTAGAAACATTATTAATAAAGTAATATCTTTATGACAGAATATTTAACTCCAGCCGGGCTGGAAAAATTAAAAAAGGAATTAGACTATTTAAAAAACGTTAAAAGAAGAGAGGTTGCAGAAAAGCTTAATTATACTGCTTCTTTTGGCGATCTTTCAGAAAACGCGGCTTATGACGAGGCTAAAGATGCCCAGGGTTTTTTAGAGGGCAGAATTGCTGAATTGACAGAGATAATTTCCGCCGTAAAAATTATTGAGAAAAAAAGTACAAGAGAAGTTCAAATAGGATCCACTGTTTTGCTTTGTTCTGCCGGTCAAAAAGAAAAATTCCAGATTGTCGGCCCAGAAGAAGCAGATATTTTTAGTGGTAGAATTTCATATCAGTCTCCTTTGGGACAGGGTATTCTAGGAAAACCAAAAGGAAGCAAAGTAATTATTCAGACTCCAGAAAGTAAAATAGAATACAAAATAGTTGAGATCAGCTAGCTTGAGCTTGATTTTTTATGGGATAAGTATAGTATGAATGTAGAGCCGAGAGTTCGGAACTACAAATAGCCATACTATTTGCAACTCACATATGTTAGAGTTGCTTTTTTTTAAAATGACCAGTCTCAAAAAAAATATTACAAAACAGCGTTTTTTAGATAACCAGAGAGAGGGGCCTGTTCCGGTTGAAAATCATAATTCTCAGAAGCAAAAATTTCTATTAGAACATAATAAATTGTCTCCCTCAAGCTTGCAGGCTACTACAGGACTACTTTCTCTTTTTAAATCAAAAAGATTATCTCTTTTTAAAGATGATACTTGGCCGATAGACAAGCTTCGTAGACCTTTTGTTTTATGGCTTACTTCTCTGACTTCAAAAGAAAGAGAAGATCTTGGTATGGAGGGTAGAACACAGATTAATTAATATATGTATGAAGAATAAACATAATTCTAATGCGACCGGAAATAGAATAAGACATCGTAAGTTTAAGAAAAAGCATAGGAATAAAGTCCCTAGGAAACAGAAGCATAACGATTCTTATTCTAAAAAATAATATTTGATTAAAATCGGTAAAAATCGCCTTTTGGGCGGTTTTTATTTTTCATTAAAGTTTTTACTAATAAGTTTTTTCTTATAGGCCTTTTTTGCTATTGCGGTGTTTTTCTTCTCACGGTAAAATATATTAATATTTAAGAATATGAAGATTAATTTTAAGAGATATTTTCTTTATTTGGTCAGATGGCAGTTGTCTACTCCTATTTTGGCTATCGCTTTAATATGGCTTGCTACTTTAAATAAATGGGTAGCGACGATTATTGCTAATTTAGTTGGAGGGCTTATCTTTTTTTGGGTGGATAAATTAATTTTTACTTCTGAAAAGTTAGCTAATCAATGGGAGGTTAGAGAGAATATTCGTTGTGCTGACTGCGGAGAAGTAAAAAGAGGGTATAGACTGGCTAAGGCTAAAAATTATGATAAAACCACCGATAAAGTTCCTCAGTTCAGGTGTGAGAAATGTTCTGAGAAAAAAACAGAAGAATTAAGAAAAATAGGAATACAAATATGACATTTGAAGAATATCAAAAGCTTTCAAGAAAAACAGCTATTTATCCTAATAAGGATAATAATTTTGTTTATCCTACTTTAGGGCTTGCTGGAGAATCGGGCGAGGTGGCTGAAAAGATTAAAAAGATTTTGAGGGATAACAATGGAGTTGTTGATAACTTAAAAAAACAGGAATTAGCAAAGGAGCTTGGAGATGTTTTGTGGTATGTTTCTCAGTTGGCTACTGAGCTGGGTTTATCTCTCGACGAAATAGCGTCTTTAAATATTGAAAAATTATATTCTCGTTTTGACAGGAATAAAATTTCAGGAGAAGGAGATAATAGATGAAAAAAAAGAAAAAGCATTTAAATATAGTTCTACTTTTAGTTGCTTTGATTGTATTGGTAGGTTTTTATTATTTATATAGTACTAACGAGGACAGAAAGTTAAAAAATGAAATAGGGCAGATGATAATGATAGGGTTTCGGGGAACTGAAGCTAAGCCTGGTTCCTACATCACAAAAGTTTTAAGAGAAGTGAAAGTGGGTGGAGTTATTTTATTTGATTATGATGTTCCTTCAAAAAGCTATAATCGCAACATTGTTAATCCTGAACAAGTAGAAAATCTTATTTCTAATTTAAAAGTATATTCTTTTGAACCGTTACTTGTGGCTGTTGATGCAGAAGGAGGGAAGGTTAATCGTCTAAAAGAAACATGTGGCTTTTTGCCTATTCTTTCCCCAAAAGAGATGGGGGAGGAGGGAAACACCGTAAGTACGACTAAAGAGGCCGGGAAGCTGGCTTTTGAGCTAAAAACACTAGGTTTTAATATGAATATGGCACCGGTGGTGGATGTTGACGTAAATCCTGAAAATCCTGTTATCGGTGCTTTGGGCAGATCTTTTTCTGCTGATCCTCAGCAGGTATTTTTGGATGCCAGCGCTTTTATGGAGGCTCATAAAAAGGAGAATATTATTACTGTGGCAAAGCATTTTCCGGGACATGGCAGTTCTCAGAATGACAGTCATTTAGGAATGGTGGATGTGACAGATACTTATAAAAAAGAAGAACTGATTCCTTATCAAAAACTTCAGCAAGCAGGACTTTTGCAGGTTGTAATGACAGCTCATATTGTTAATAGGAATATTGATGAGAATTATCCGGCTACTCTTTCTTCCAGATTTTTACAAGACATATTAAGGGGTGGGATAGGATTTAAAGGCGTTATAATATCTGATGATATGCAAATGGGGGCTATTACCTCAAATTATGGTTTTGAGGAAGCAATAGTTTTAGCTGTTAATGCTGGTTGTGATATTTTGGTAGTTTCCAATAACGGGTCAACGGGGTATGACGAAGATATGCCATATAAAGTCAGGGATGCTATTTATAATGCGGTGAAAAGCGGTAAAATATCTCGGGAAAGGATAGCAGAATCTTATAGTCGTATAAGTTTTTTAAAAAGTAATTTGGAATAGAACGAAGAATAATATATAATTAATCAATATGGAAAAAATAGGTATTATTACAGACGAAGCGGCTGATTTAACTCAGGAAATAATTGAGAAAAATAAGATAGTTGTGGTTCCTGTGAAATTGAATTGGCCGGAATTGGATAAAATGCCAGGAGACAATACTTTCCAGAAGATGAGAGAATTGGAGAAGAATAAGATTGAAAGCTTTGGGAAAACCTCTCAGCCGTCAGTAAAGGATTTTTTAGATAGATATAATTTTCAACTTGAAAGGTTTGAAAAAATTATTTGTATTACTCTAACGTCAAAGTTGTCGGGAACATATAATTCGGCCATACAGGCAAAAAGTTTTTTAAAACCGGAAGACAGAGAAAGAGTTTTTATCGTAGATTCTTTAAGTGTCAGTGCTAGCCAGGCTTTACTTGTTTTAAAAGCAGTTGATTTGATAAAAGAGGAAAAAACAGCTATACAGATAGTAAAAGATTTGGAGAAATTTATTTCGAAAATTTCTTTTTTTGTAATCGTAAGCGATCCTAAATGGTTGGAAACTTCCGGTAGAATATCTCATATTGCTGCTAATTTATTAAGAGGGTTGTTAAAATCGGGGATTAGGCCTTTATTGGCTTTAAAAAAGGGTAAGTTAACTCCGGCCGGTTTCAAAACTAATGCTAGAGATATAGCTACGGCCCTTTTTAAGCAGTTTGAAGCTAAAATAGGAAAAACAAAAAATAAAATCAGAATAGTTATTACTCACGGGGATGATTTAAAGGGGTCTCAAAGATTGAAAGAAATGATTGAGAATAAATTTAAAAATACGGAAGTTGTTTTTATAAACAACATTAACAATATTGTTGGGGCTGTATGTGGTCCTGACGCGATAGTTCTTTCTTGGTGTGAAAAATAATTAACAACAGAATATTTTAAAGGCCGACTCTCTTCATTAAAATCATAAATTTTATTTATGAAAATAACAGAGAGCAAAAATTTAAAATACACCAAGCAGCCATTTTATTATTATTTTGAGGGCAGTGAAAAGGCTAATCCCGAAAAATGCATACTCAGTAGTTTTCATAATATAGACGATAATTTGGAAATTCATTTTAAGAACGGAACCGTGGCTTTCATTAATGCTTTGAGCCCCGAGGGAGGAAGAGAGTTATATGCTATTGAGGAAAAACTGAGAGACTTTATCGGAAAGCATTACGGAGAAATTATATCTGCCGATTTCTAATCTAAATGACTACTTTATATTGGATAATATTTGCCACTTTTATAATAAGCCTAATTTCCTTTATTGGGGCTTTGGTCTTATTTTTAAAGGAAAAAATACTGGATAAAATCCTTGTTTTTTTAGTTTCTTTTTCAGCGGGTGCATTATTAGGTGGAGCTTTTTTGCATCTATTGCCTGAAGCCATAATTAGCGTCGGAGCCGAGAGTAAAACTCTTTTAAAGGTTTTTTTATATCTAATTTTCGGATTTTGTCTGTTTTTTATCCTGGAAAATTTTATAAAGTGGCATCATCATCATTCTACAAGACATCCGGAGATTATGCCGTTTTCATATTTAGTTTTAGTTTCTGACGGTCTCCATAACTTTATCGATGGGTTGGTTATAGCAGGGTCTTTTTTGATAAGTTTTCCGATTGGCGTCGTTACGAGTTTAGCCGTTATTTTACATGAAATTCCTCAGGAAATAGGGGATTTCGCTATTCTTATTTATGGAGGCGTAAAGAAAACAAAAGCTCTATTATTAAATTTTCTTTCGGCAGTCATGGCGATTTTAGGAGGAATAACGGGATTTTTCTTATTAGAGAAGGCGGGAGAAGGAATTTTATTTTTATTGCCTTTTACCGCTGGCAGTTTTATTTATATAGCTGCTTCAGATTTAATACCACAGATAAAAGAGGAGAAGAATATTAAAAAATCTCTAATTAATTTTTTGGTATTTTTGGTCGGCATAGCATTAATGTTATTAATTAAATCTTAATTTAATATGTCAGATAAATTTAAAATAAATAAGGAAAAATGTATCGGCTGTGGTTTATGTGTATCTACTTGCCCGGGAGGAACTGAGATGAAAGAAGATTATAAGGCAGAAGT
>Ga0247841_10007663_pt1 | contig 15907 bp, 13 predicted proteins | sample LaCruzMarch2015__2_FD_192410 | JGI IMG/M metagenome (GOLD analysis project Ga0247841, IMG submission 192410) | Freshwater microbial communities from meromictic Lake La Cruz, Castile-La Mancha, Spain - LaCruzMarch2015_18m | ecosystem: Environmental > Aquatic > Freshwater > Lake | place: Spain...
AGAAGTTATTCATGATAATAATTTTAATGAATATCCGTATTTGTACCTAAAATATTAATGAATTATACGAAAATCAATTTATTTACCCCTAACCCAAAAGGGAGTAAATTGATTTTCTTCACACCCTTTAGGGACGGGGTAAATGAAGAAAATCAATGGAAGCAATTAGGTATATAAACGGATATTCATATAATTTTTATAATTTCGGTCGACTTCGACACCACGCCTGTGGCGTGGGCTCTGTCTGACCTTTAAATTTATTAATCATTTGCTATATTTGCGTAACATGAGTTATTAACAAGCTCTGATTATTCACTATGCTTCTTGCATTTTCCGTAAAAAGTGAGAGAATGATGACTTATTTCTACATTCATCTGTTTGCTTACAGATGTCTTTATTTCCTGTATCCTTGGATCGCAGAATTCCATCAACTTTCCACATTCGATGCAGATTATATGATCGTGCTGTTTAAATTTAAATGCTCTTTCAAACTGGGCGACGTTCTTGCCGAACTGATGCTTGGTAACAAGGCTGCAGGCAAGAAGAAGCTCAATGGTATTATAAAGCGTAGCCCTGCTCACCCTGTACTTCTTGTTCTTCATACTGATATATAGGGATTCGATATCAAAATGCCCTTCCTGGAGATACATCTCTTTTAAAATAGTAAACCTTTCAGGAGTTTTCCTATGACCGTTTGTTTCAAGATAATAGGTAAATATTTGCTTTACGGTATCCAATGTTTCCCGATCAATCATAACATAGATATTTAGTTACTGTTTAGCCTTGATTGTTATGTCAAATTTATGATGTCAAAGGTCAAATGGAAAATGTTTGTTTTCAGCTGCGGTGGCTTCATCATAATTTGCGCCTGAAGATGTCCCTATTTTACACTTTCCATCTTCAATTTTCCATATTTCCCTATAATTACATCAGAACTGTTACGATATTTATTGCATAAAAGTATAAAAAATATTGGCAGGGACAAGTTTATTTAAATAATTTTTGAATTGCAGTTAGCAATCCGCGGTTCACATTTAGCAATTCGTAATTCCACATTCCTAATTCTACATTCTGCACTCAGAATTCATAATTTTCAAATCACCATTGACCAATGACCAAAATTTCCTAATATCTATCAATATCAAATATGAATTCTGAATTGAACATTTTAAACTTTATCTATTCTGAAAACTTGCAGTACTCCTTCCACTTTTTTAAGGTTTTGGATCAAGTCATGTAAGTGGCGGGTATCGTGTATATATAACATCACAGTTCCTTCAAATTTACCGGCATTGCTTTCAACATTGATAGTGCGTATATTCAGATTAAGGTCATTGGAAATAACTTTTGTAATCTTGTTTACAATACCAACCTTATCAATACCGATGATCTTGATCCCTGCCAGAAATGCAAGAGATTCATTGTGTGTCCATTTTGCTTTTATCGTCCGGTAGGCATATTTAGATAGCATGTTAATTGCATTCGGGCAATTGCTGCGGTGAATTTTTATCCCCTCGCCGACGGTTACAAAACCAAAAACATCATCACCGGGAATTGGATTACAACATGGCGATAAAGTGTATTGCAGCTTATCCATGTTATCCCCGATCAACAGTGTATCAGGCTTGTGCTTTACCTCCTGAACTGTGAGGTCGGGTGTTGGTTGTTTTTCTGAATCTTCTTTTTCTTTTCCAGCCAGTCGTGAGAATGGAGAGGTAAGGTATTTGAGCCATTTTGAGCGATCTTTTTCCTGGATAAATGCTTTTATTTCATGAAGCCCGATTTTGCCAATAGCTGCCTGGCAAAATAATTCCTGTGAATTTGGGATTTTATAAAAATTAAGCAGTTTGGTAATATTCGTGTTATTGAATTCAAGCTTCATGTGCTTGAATTTTCGCATGAGGATTTCTTTTCCTCCGTCAGCCATTTTTCTTTTATCTTCTTTTAGCGCAGATTTAATACGCGACTTTGCCCTTGATGTAATAACATAACCAAGCCAGTCTTCTTTAGGCTTTTGTTTGCTTGATGTAATGATCTCAACCTGATCGCCGCTTTTAAGCTTATAATTAAGAGGTACAAGCCGATGGTTTACCTTCGCTCCAATGCAGGTATCACCGATCTTAGAATGAATGCTATATGCGAAATCAAGCGTTGTTGTTCCAACCGGAAGAGTTTTGAGTTCACCTTTAGGAGTGAAGATGAATATTTCGTCAGAAAATAAATTTAGTTTAAAATCGTCCAGAAAATCGAATGCATTGGCTTCAGAGCTTTTCAGAAGTTCACGTATTTTTTTTAACCAATTATCCAATCCACTTTCTGCACTGCCGGCATCTTTGTATTTCCAATGAGCGGCATATCCCTTTTCTGCAATTTCGTCCATGCGTTTGCTTCGGATCTGAACTTCTATCCACTGACCCGAACTGCTCATTACAGTAATATGAAGAGATTCGTAATCGTTTGCTTTAGGGTTAGAAATCCAATCGCGCAACCTGTCAGGATTTGGACGGTAAAAATCTGTCACAATCGAATAAACTTTCCAGCATTCTGCTTTTTCTTGTTCGGGCGGGTAATCCACGATAATACGCACAGCAAAAAGATCGAACACTTCTTCGAACGGGATCTCCTTCTTTTTCATTTTTTCCCAGATAGAATTAACCGATTTTGTTCGGTAAACAATGCTGAAATTGATGTTCTGCTTTATCATTTCGTTTTTGATAGGATTGATAAAGCTGGTAATAAGTTTTGTCCTTTCTTTTTCTGTTTCTTTTATTTTCTGGGAAATATTTTCAAAGATTTCCGGTTCGGTATATTTTAAAGCAAGGTCTTCCAGTTCGCTTTTAATAGCATATAATCCCAGCCTGTGTGCGAGTGGTGCAAAAAGATAGAGTGTTTCGTATGCTATTTTTAGCTGCTTTTCGTGTGGCATGGCATCCAGCGTACGCATGTTATGAAGGCGATCTGCAAGTTTAATGAGTATCACCCTTACGTCGTCAGACAGGGTGAGAAGCATTTTCTTGAAATTATCCGCTTGTATGGAAGGAGAAGTTTGATCGAAAATTTCAGATATTTTGGTAAGCCCGTCAATAATTCTCGCTACTTTTTCTCCAAACAAACCGCGGATATCTGTCAGAGTATAATCTGTATCCTCCACAACGTCGTGTAATAAAGAGCAAATAACGGAAGTAGTCCCAAGCCCTATTTCGGCAGTAGAGATAAGAGCAACGGCAATTGGATGATAAATGTAAGGCTCCCCTGTTTTGCGACGCATATCTTTATGTGCTTCAACAGCCATATTGAATGCTTTTCGGATAAGCCGCTTGTCTTCCTTGCTGGTATTGGGCTTACAAGCCCTCAGAAGATTTCTGTACCGTTTTATTATCTCCTGCCGTTCTCTTTCGGCATTAATATCCTGCATGATCAAAGTTTGCGATGAAGGTGCTGAAATTTTTACAAAAATAAAATAAAAATACGAGTATGTCAATCAAAGTATAAAAAGATAATGGCTGAGAAAGATAATTGGTAATCAGTTATCAGTAGGTCGGTAATCAGTAATTGGTGAGGGAAATGGAATACGTAAAAAGTTTGCAACAAACGATCACTCAACACCGAACACTGATCACCGAATACCGATTTTACCGATTACTTTTTTTCACCGATTACCAGATTTAGGAATATAATAATTTGTCCGGCGCAAAGTATAAATAGGGTTTATCCTTTTTTGTATTTTCTGTAAACATTATATATCAAGCCATCAGAAAGACCAATGCGTGGAACGAACACAAAATCGGCTTTAATAGTTTTCATGACCGTGAGAAAAATTTCTGCAGCCGGAATGATAACATCGGCGCGATCGGGGCGCATGCCAATTTCTTCAATTCTTTGCTGAAGAGTGAGGCTGCATAAGCATTTATATCCATGGTTCAGGTTATGGTAGCTTAATGAACAGTCGGGTTGCGTACTGTATAGTTTGGAAAGCTTATTTATATTACCTCCAGAGCCTATCAATTGTATTTTCCCAAAATCTTTTGTATAAGTTTTGAGCCAGTCTTTAAGCTTATTCCATTCGTCTTCGCTCACTTTTTCGTTCAGTAACCGGATAGTTCCCAGGTTGAAGGAGTTGGATCCGATAAGAAGATGGTCTTTTACAATTGAAATATCAGTGCTTCCACCGCCTACATCTATGTACATAGATATATTGAATTTCTTATTGGCAATAACATTGTTTGCAGCACATAAAATCTGTGCCTCTTCAATTCCGTCAATGATTTTTATATTAATACCGGTCTCTTTATTTATTTTTTCAAGAATTTCCAAATTATTTTCTGCTTCACGCATGGCAGAAGTGGCGCAAGCAATGTAGTCTACGGGTTTATAAACTTCCATTAAAAGTTTAAAAGCAAACATGGTTTTCATCAGGTTTGCTGCCTTGGATTCGGAAATTTTTCCCGTTTTAAATACGTCTTCGCCCAGGCGGAGCGGTATCCTGATCAATGATGCCTTTTCAACAACCGGCTTTCCCTTCAGCTCAAAAACATTTGCAAAAAAAAGCCTGACAGCATTGGAACCTATATCTATAGAAGCAAATAGCATTTCAATAAATTAGTTTAGTGTTGTGTTAAGAGTGATATATCGAATAGATTGCTTCGTCGTTCCGATAGCTATCAGAACTCCTCGCAATGACGTCATTGCGAAGCCGACGAAGGAGGGTGAAGCAATCTTAGTGCGTAGAAATAAGTTTAACATAACATTAGTATCATTATACCAATTGTTTCAGGTAATTAAATATTTCAATCTGTGAGCGAATCTTTCGTTTGCTGTTAGTGCTCTTGTACTGGTTATAGTGGTCTTGGCTCAGCAGCCGCGATTTAGTATTATCCTGCAATTGAATGTTTAAAATATCTTTCAGTTCCTTTTGTATTTTCGGGTCATAGATTGGGCAGGCAACTTCAATCCTGTAATCGAAGTTACGTTTCATCCAGTCTGCTGAAGAAATAAAATATTTCTCATCACCTCCATTGCAAAAAACAAACACCCTGGAATGTTCAAGGAACCTATCTACAATACTTATAGCTTCAATATTTTCACTTAGCTTTGATATTCCTGTTTTTAGTATACATGTTCCCCTTGCAATGATCTTGATTTTTACCCCTGCCCGACTTGCCCTGTAAAGCTTTTTGGCCATATCCATGTCTACAAGATTATTCAATTTCAGAATCATCCATGCGTCTTTTCCTGCTTTGGCATTACATATTTCTTTGTTCAGCAGGTTTGTAAAATAATTTCGCATATAAAAAGGCGAAACAATAAGGGTTTTAAAAGAAAGTGGTTTGTAATTATTTTCAAACACAGTAAATACTTTCTCTACATCGGAGGTGATATCGGGATTACATGTAAAAAGACTGTCATCGGCGTAAACCCTGGCTGTTTCTTCGTTGTAATTGCCTGTGCCTATGTTTGCATAAAAAACATTTCTGTTGCCTTCCTTTCGCTTAATAAACAGCAATTTTGAATGAACTTTCAATCCCGGCATCCCATAAATGATCTTCACACCTTCATCTATTAGTTTTTCCGACCAATTTATGTTCGCCATTTCATCAAAACGTGCCTGGATTTCCATATAAACGGTAACGGATTTCCCGTTCCTGGCAGCATTTACAAGAGCATTGATCACATTTGAACTTTTTGCCAAACGGTAAAGTGTCATTTTGATCGATTTTACCTTTGGATCGATAGAAGCTTCCCTTAGCAGGTCGATAACGTAATCAAACGACTGGTAAGGGAAATGTAACATGACATCATTTTGCCTGATAGTGCTGAAAATTGATCTGGAATAAAGCAAGCTTTTGTGGTGCAAGGGTTCTATTTCCGGAAATTCCAGTTCAGGAGAACCAACATTTGGAAAATCTTTAAAATCTTTGAAGTTGTGATAACGGCTACTACCGATAAGATCATCTTTATGGGTTATTCTAAACTTTTTAATCAATACTTTTAAAAGAATATCCGGAATAGTTTTGTCATAAATAAATCGAACGGGGCGTCCTATGCTCCGCTGTTTCAGACTTTCCGAAAGAAGCTCCATGAAACTTTTTGACACATCATTATCAATGTCGAGTTCTGCGTCCCTTGTGAATTTGATGGTATAAGCCTCAAAAGAATCGTAATCGAAAATGGAAAAAACATCATTAAGGCAATAGCGGATAATATCGTCAAGAAGAATGATGCATTTTCTTTTATCAGTTTGCGGGAGAATTAAAAAACGTGACACGGAATCAGTAGGAACCTTGATAAGTGCATAATTTGGCGCTACTTTTGCTTTTTTCTTTTTCAGGCAGACCGCCAGATATATGGATTTATCTTTCAACGCCGAACTTTGTTCAAAGTTGCTGATCATGATGGGAAACAGGTTAGGGCGAACCTGTTCGTGAAAATATTTCTTAACATACTCTCCCTGTTGTTTATTCAACCGGGTTTCATTAAGAATGAAAATATTCTGTTTTTCAAGTTGTTCAAGAATATGCCGGTAGGTATCAACAAATTTTTTCTCCTGCCCGATTACGATCTCATTGATCTCTTTCAATATTTTCTTCGGATCAAAACCGTCATAATCTTCGTTCTTCTCAGGAAATGCAGCCATTCTTGAGAGTGTAGCCACCCTTACCCTGAAGAATTCATCCTGATTATTAGAAAAGATTGCAAGAAATTTCATCCTCTCAATTTGCGGAGTTGTTACATCTGTTGCTTCCTGTAGCACACGCTGGTTAAAATACAGCCAACTGATTTCCCTGTTAATAAAATTTGAAAGTGCTATAGATTGCCGCATAAGGTTAATTGAGAAGTTTAATATCTAACAAATAAAATCAATGACACTTTTAGCAAAAAATCACAATATTCAAAATTAAATAGAAGATATTAAAAATTAAATATAAAATATAAAATATAAGTTTTCATTATTTATTGTGCTTAGCTGTGACAAGTGAGCTACTGAATATTTTTATCAATTCGAAACTTTCAGGTAAAAGAAATTTTAAATCAGCGTCGTCTTTAGAAACCAAATTTGACTTATTAATTAATCTTAACCAATAATTTGATTCCCGTACTTCTTTTAAAACGATTTGAGTTTTGTGAATGAAATCTGCTCTTGATTCTGCTCCTACTGATTCTTCATAATTCGCTCCTGTTGATGAACCTGAACGAAATAATTGCCCGTAAATATGTTTTCCAGAATATGTTTTCCAAAGTTTGCTTTCAAGTTTCATTATTCTAACTGCAAACTCCAACATTCGTTCAGACATTTTCTCTCTAAAATCAGAACTATTATTTCCCATTTGTATTTACATTTTTCTATCATCTATTTTCTATCACCTATTTGCTATCACCTATTTTCTATGCCTTTTGGTTGTGGCTTGTCAGCATGTTAGGAAAAAGAGTGAAATTTGTCTTTGGTTTTGCTTTAACGATTTCAGCCCAATTGTTGGTTTTAAAACTGACAGATATCACTCCTGAAGTGGGAAGAATATCAATCTTTTTGTCAAGAAAAAGATTGGCAAATTGCGTAAGCGTCGGATTGTGTCCAACTATCATAACAGAATCAATAGTATCATTCAATGCAAACAATATGTTGAAAATGTCGTCCCTGTTAACTCGGTAAATGCCTTTGCTCACTTCGATTTTTTCAACAGGGTAATTGACTCCTGTTGCTATGATCTTTGCCGTTTCGTAAGCCCGTTTAGCATGGCTTGATATCAAAAGATCTATCTGCACTTTTCTGTTGTTCATCTCAATAACAATTTTTTTTGTATTGTTAATGCCTTTCTCAACAATAGGGCGATCTATATCAGGAAGGTCGGGAAAATCCCATGAAGATTTCGCGTGGCGCACAATGTAAATAGTTTTCATTGTTTATTTTTATCGGCGTTTTTTTTAATAGTTCGTTGATTTTTAGATTGCTTTATCCTCCTTCGTCGGATTCGCAATGACGACGGCTATTCCCGTCATTGCGAGCGAAGCGAAGCAATCTTTTGGTAATCGCTGCATTCAAAAAAATACCGAACTATTATTTTTTATTGCTGCCAAAATTAAGAATAAAAACTAAACTACTATACATTTTCAAAGAGATTCCTCGCTATCGCTCGGAATGACAGCTTTTTCCCTTTTTTGAAGGGATGGGGGAAGCGTGCCGACCTAAGTCGGCACGCTTCCCCCATCCCTTAATCGACACAAATTAATTGTCATTTCGAGCAAAACGAGAAATCTTTATTTTTTTTATCAGCATCTTAAAAAAAGAACATCCATTTTTTGAAATTTTTCATCCGGTTTAAAATTTATTTTATAGTTTAGTCCTTTCTAAAAAATATATTATGTCAGAACAATTACCAGAAATTAAGAGCTTGCCCGAAAACGCATACAGCGAACTTAAACAGGGCGAAGAGTACAAACCTGTAATGCCCGCCAATCAGTTATTTCCTGAAGTAACATGGTGGTCGGTAGGAATGGGATTGCTGATGGCTTTGATATTTTCAGCAGCGGCAGCTTATTCGGGATTGAAGATAGGACAGGTATTTGAAGCGGCAATTCCTATTTCTATTATTGCCGTGGGAGCATCCGCTGCTGTGCGCAAAAAAAATGCACTCGGTCAGAATGTGATTATTCAGTCAATAGGCGCATGTTCGGGAGTTATTGTTGCCGGCGCTGTTTTCACCATCCCAGGCTTATATATTCTTCAGGCAAAATATCCCGAAATTGAGGTTGATTTCTGGCAGATATTTTTCGCAGCACTATTGGGAGGATTCCTTGGAATTTTATTCCTTATTCCTTTCCGCAAATATTTTGTGAAAGAGATGCACGGCAAGCTTCCCTTTCCCGAAGCAACAGCTACAACAGAAATACTTATGACAGGCGAAAAAGGAGGCAGTCAGGCACGGTTGCTTATTGTCAGCGGTCTTATCGGCGGTGTTTTTGATTTTGCTTTCACTTATCTAAAACTTTGGGGCGACATCATTACTTCACGGGTGTTGCCTTATGGAACGGCACTTGCCGAAAAAGCAAAAATTGTTTTTAAGCTCAATGTCAGCGCTCTGATATTCAGCTTTGGCTATCTGATAGGACTTAGATACGCATTAATTATTACTGTCGGGTCTTTACTTTCCTGGTTTGTTTTTATTCCATTGGTCAATGAAATAGGAAATGTTGCGGCATCGCTCGGTGGAGGTACAAATCCTTTTGATGCGATGACTGCCGAAATGATTTTCAAAATGTATGTTCGCCCGATTGGTATTGGCGCCATTGCAATGGCAGGTATCATTGGGATCATTAAATCATCAGGGGTTATCGGAAGCGCATTTAAACTTGCCTTTGGTATGGGAGCAAAAACTCATGCGGAAGCAAAAGTTGAAAGAACACAGAAAGACCTCAAGATGTCATTTGTAATGTTGCTCATACTTCTTACATTGATAGCTGTTTTCATATTCCTGATTCTCGGAGTTAATATCACATTTGTGCAAGCTCTTGTGGCTCTTGTAACAATACTAATTATTTCATTCTTGTTCACAACAGTAGCGGCAAATGCCATTGCTATTGTTGGTTCAAATCCCGTATCCGGCATGACTTTGATGACGCTTATACTGTCTTCGGTAGTTCTTGTATCCGTTGGCTTGAAAGGCTGGCAAGGCATGGTTAGCTCGCTGATAATCGGGGGTATTGTTTGTACTGCGCTTTCAATGGCAGGCGGTTTTATTACTGATTTAAAAGTCGGTTATTGGCTAGGGAGTACACCTAGAAAGCAGCAATCGTTTAAATTTTTAGGAACATTAGTTTCTGCAGCTACTGTTGGATTCGTGATATTTATTTTAAACCAGGTATTTGGTTTTGTACAAACCGCCGAACATGTCCGCCCTATGACAGCGCCACAGGCAAATGCTATGGCTACTATTATTGAGCCATTAATGTCGGGAACCGGCGTTAGCTGGATGTTGCTTGGCATCGGAGCTATTATTTCGATTCTCGTGAACTGGCTTGGAATTTCTCCTCTTGCCTTTGCTTTAGGCATGTACATCCCTCTTGATTTGAATACCCCGCTTATTATAGGCGGATTGCTCAATCACTGGTTTAATAAAAGCTCCAAAAATGAAAAATTAGTGAACGTGCGTAATCAGCGCGGAATACTTATTTCTTCGGGATTTATTGCGGGCGCTGCCTTATTCGGCGTAATCGGGGCGGTTATTTTATTTTTTACGGGAAAAGAAGATTCAATGAATTTAATTGATTGGAGCAAGATAAGCAACGGCGAAACAATTTCTCAAATATTGGCATTTGTAGCCTTTGCAGTACTTATAGCTTATTTTATCTGGGAGTCGTTCAGGGCAAAAGAGAATGATTAAACAGTGCGCTGCTGTGTAAAAAGGAAAGCGGGAAATGAGTTTGGCGGTCATGCTTGAAAAACTATGCTTAAATAGTAATGATTCTTTTTTAGCGAACAATCCTTGAAAATTTGTATATTTGTCGTGTAATATGGCAGACAGGGCAGACATAACACCTAATGTGCTTAAGTGGGCGAGAGAATCGGCAAGAATGACCGAGGAAATTGCTTCAGGTAAAATTGCTGTATCTGTTGAAAAGTTACGAGAATGGGAAGAAGGGAAAGGGAAAACTCAACCCACAATTCGACAAGCCCAAACTCTTGCAAAAGCTTACAAAAGACCATTTGCATTATTTTTTCTCCCTGAAATCCCTAGGGATTTTCAGCCTCTTCAAGACTTTAGAAGTAAAAGTTCAAAGACCTTGGGAACAGCTTCAATATTTATAATTCGTGAAATTCAACAAAAACAAGTATGGATAAGTGAAGTAAATGAAGAGAATAGTGAAGCTAAAGTACCTTTTGTTGGTAGATTTACTTTTCGAGATAATCCTGAAATAGTTGCTGATGATATACTAAAAACTCTTGAAATTAATCCAGTAAATTATAAAACTAACAATCCAATTAAAGAATGGATTGATAGAGCTGAATCGAACGGAATTTTTATTTCAAGAACTAGTTTCATCCATTCAAGACTCAAATTGGATTCTGAAGAAATTCAAGGCTTTGCTATTGCAGACCCGTATGCGCCTTTTGTATTTATCAATTCAGACGATTGGAATGCGCCTCAATTATTCACCCTCGTTCATGAGCTTGCACATATTTGGATTGCCGAAACAGGTATTTCAAATGATATTGAACCTGAAATTAGGAATAAAAATAAATTTCATCCTGTCGAATTATTTAGCAATGAGGTTGCTGCAAATGTATTAATGCCAACAAAGATTATTGAGAATTTGGATAATTCAACTTTCACTAATGCGAAAGAAGTTTTTAAGGTTGCCAGAATTTTAGGAGTAAGTTCATTCGCATTATTGGTTAGAGCATTAAATCTAAATTTGATTTCTATAAGTGTTTATCAAAAATTGAAGAATGAGGCTGATATTGAGTATAAGTCTTTTTTAAAACGCGAAGAAGAAAAGAAAATAAGGCAAAAAGAAAAACAGGGTGGCCCAAATTATTTTCTTTTACAGCTTAATAGAAATAGTCGTTTGTTTACCCTAACTGTATTAGATGCTTTTCGTGGAGGTTTTATAGAACCAACTCTTGCAAGTAATTTGCTAAATATACAAGTTAACAAATTCCAAAAATTAGAAGCCCAAATATATAAATGAGTACAAAGGCAGAAATATATTGCTTTGATGCCAATGTGCTTATTCAAGCTTGGCAAAAATATTACTCCCCGAAATTTTGTCCTGATTACTGGGAAATACTGAATGAACTTGGTCATAAAGGAAAAATTTTTATTCCTGAAATGGTGCGTACAGAAATCACAAGAACTGAAGACGATTTAGCTAATTGGTTAAAGAAATGTAAAATTCCAATTCAAAAAATTGATGAATCAGTTATTGAATGTTTACAAGCAATTTATTCGAGTAATCCTTTACACAAGAATTTAATTGATAACACTAAAGCAAGATCATTAGCTGACCCTTGGGTAATAGCTCATGCCATACGTGAACAAGCCACAGTTGTGACAAAAGAGGAAAAGGTAACAGCACTGAATTCGACTAAAATAAAAATTCCTAATGTATGTGAAAATATGGGGGTTCGTTGGATTAATGACTTTCAACTAATAGAAGAACTTGATATGCATTTTACATGCAAATTAAAGTGATAAGACACTTCGAACAAGCACGAACCGCTAACACGGATTTCCATCAATTGCCAAGGGTTTCTGCTGGATTTTTTAGTTTCGTTGGATGAATTTAACAGAAAATTTTATATTTATCTTTGTTTGAATTTTTGCATATCACTGGTATAAAAAAACAGTAAGTTAGCCGGTCGCAATTTGCGACCAGTTCTAAAAAATCACTAAACTATTAAACCGTTACAATTATGAAAAACGAAATTCTTGAGAGGTTTCTCAAATATGTAAAGATTGATACGCAATCCAATGAGGATTCGCAGACATGCCCCAGCACTGCAAAACAACTGGACCTTGCCAAAGTGTTGCGCGACGAACTGCTTGCCATGGGATTAAAAGATGTTTCGCTCGACGACAACTGTTATCTGATGGCTACACTCCCTGCCAATACTGACAAAAAAATACCAACAATAGGTTTCATTGCGCATCTCGATACAAGCCCGGATATGTCGGGAACCAACGTTAATCCGCAAATTCTGAAAAACTACGACGGAAAAGATATTGTTCTTGATAAAAAAAATAATGTGGTTCTCAACATCAAAGAATTTCCCGAACTTAAGGAATATGCGGGGCAGACACTCATCACATCCGATGGCACTACACTGCTTGGAGCCGATGACAAGGCAGGTATAGCCGAGATCATGACAGCGGTAGATTATTTACTGAAACATCCTGAAATAAAACACGGAACAATTAAAATAGGCTTCACTCCTGATGAAGAAATTGGTCGCGGAGTAGATAAATTTGATGTTAAAAAATTTAATGCAGAATTTGCCTACACCCTTGATGGCGGCGGCATTGGTGAGTTGGAATACGAAAATTTCAACGCCGCTCACGCCAAAGTTATTTTTAATGGAAGAAACATACATCCCGGTTATGCAAAAGATAAAATGATCAATGCGATGATAATTGCCATGGAATTCAACGGCATGTTGCCCGTTAATGAAAGACCTGAATTTACACAGGATTACGAAGGTTTTTATCACCTGATAAAAATGGAAGGTTCTGTTGAAAATGCAAGCATACAATATATAATCCGCGACCACGACAGAGTGAAGTTCGAGGCTAAGAAAGTTTTTATTCAACAAATAGTTGATTATATGAATAAGAAATACCGCGAAAACACTGTTGTGCTTGAATTAAAAGACCAGTATTACAACATGCGCGAACAGGTAGAAAAGTTTTTTCATGTTGTGGAAACTGCAAAGAAGGCGATGGAACTTGTAAATGTTGAGCCGGTTGTTGTTCCTATTCGCGGAGGCACTGATGGCGCAAGACTTTCATATATGGGACTCCCATGCCCTAACATCTTTGCCGGAGGGCATAATTTTCATGGAAAATACGAATACCTTCCTGTGGAAAGCATGGTAAAGGCAGTGGATGTGATAATAAAGATTATTGAATTGTATTCGCAGAAATAATAGTTTTCTTACCGATTTATATTCAAACTAAATCACACCTAAAATACGCAAGTCTTTTTTGAAAGACCGTTTAGTCTTCGACTTCGCTCAGACTGACGGTCACCTTGAGCATAGTCGAAAGGTGGCAGTTAGAGCGAAGTATAATGAGACTTACGAATTTTAGGTCACATATAAATTTCATTCAAATTGTCTAAAAAACACATACATTTGTATTCAATTTTAAAATTCCACAATTATGATAAAAAGTGTTGAAAAAATATTAAATGTACAGATAGAAAAAGAATCTTATTCTTCTCATTTATATCTGTCGATGGCTTCCTGGGCTGAAGCATCAGGATATGAAGGAATAGCACAGTGGCTCTATGTTCAGGCTGATGAAGAACGCCTGCACATGCTGAAATTTATTCATTATGTAAATGAAAGAGGCGGAAATGCTGTAATATCGGCTATTAAAGTACCTCCTGCAAAATTTAAAGATGTTATGGAGGTCTTTCTGCAAGTGCTGAAGCACGAAGAATTTGTTACTGCATCCATCAATGAAATAGTTTCCGTTTGTAATAAGGAGAAAGATTTCACCACGCTGAATTTTGTTCAGTGGTTTGTTGCAGAACAAATACAGGAAGAAAAATCTGCACGGGCTATCATTGACAAACTGAAATTATTAGGGAAACAAAACCTGTATCTTCTCGATAAAGATATTATGGCGATGCGTGCAGCAGCAGAACCTGCCGGCGGAGTAGCGTAAGTGTCTGTATAATCAAAACAAAACGTCATTGTAAGTTTGCCTGCCGGCAGGCAACGAAGCAATCTTACTTAAGGTGCGATAATTAGATTGCTTCATCCCGCATGTGCGGGATGAAGCAATGACGACATGATAGACAAACATTAGGGACGTAAGTTTATAGTATAATTAATAACATATAAAATATGAGCAAAAAAACTTTTTTCTTTTTGTGTTTCCTGATTTTTGTTTTTTCAGGATATAGATATTCAAACGCTTGTACAAATATATTAGTATCAAAAGGCGCTTCAAAAGACGGTTCGGTGATGATCACTTATAATGCAGATGCCGGGGGCTTTATGGAGCCTTTATATTTTATGGAAGCAAAAGATTGGAGACCTAATGATTCGTTGGAGATATATGAATGGGATACCGGAAAATATCTTGGAAAAATTAAACAGGTTTCTCACACGTACAAGGTCGTAGGCAACATGAATGAGCATCAGGTAGCCATTGGTGAAACCACTTATGGCGGCAGGGAAGAACTTTGGAAACCCAATGGTATTATTGATTACGGCAGCATGATGTATATTGCATTGCAACGGGCGAAAACTGCGAGAGAAGCTATACAGGTAATGACCGGACTTGTTGAACAATACGGCTACGCCAGCGAGGGAGAATCAATATCTGTTTCCGACCCTGATGAAGCATGGATATTTGAGATCATCGGAAAAGGTGAAAAAGAAAAAGGCGCTGTATGGGCAGCCCGTAAAGTGCCTGATGGATATATTTGTGTACATGCCAATCAAGCCAGGATACGTGAAGTTCCACTAAAAGATAATGATAACTGTATGTATGCCCCCGATCTGTTTTCTTTTGCTGAAAAGATGGGCTACTGGGATTCCAAGTCAGGCAAGGAGTTTAGCTTTGTTGATGCCTATTGTCCATTAAATCCTGAAGGTTTATTCCTTTGCGAAGGCCGTGTATGGAGCATATTCAGGCGTGCAGCTCCTTCGCAGAATTTTTCATCTGATTACTGGAGAGGAATAAAAGGAGCAGAACCATATCCTTTATTTATCAAACCTGATAAAAAACTTAGTGTGCAGGATGTGATGTCGCTGATGAGAGATCATTTTGAAGGGACTGAATTTGATATGACAAAAGGACTTATGGCGGGACCATTTGCTTGTCCTTATCGCTGGAAAAACCTTTACTGGCAGGCGCCAGGCGACACCATTACAAAATACGGATGGGAAAGACCCATTTCAACTCAGCAGACAGCTTTCAGTTTTGTAGCTCAATCACGTAATTTTTTGCCTGATGCAATTGGCGGCGTTTTTTGGTATGCTCTTGACGATACATATTCCAATTGCTATATGCCTCTTTATTGTTGTATGCTCGAAAGACCTGAACCTTTTGCAAGTGCAGACGTTACAAAGTTTGACTGGAACTCTGCTACATGGATTTTTAATCTTGTAGCAAATTATGCTTACACAAAATACTCTTACATAATCAAGGATATTCAGGCAGTACAAAAAGAATTTGAA
>Ga0247841_10007665_pt1 | contig 15901 bp, 17 predicted proteins | sample LaCruzMarch2015__2_FD_192410 | JGI IMG/M metagenome (GOLD analysis project Ga0247841, IMG submission 192410) | Freshwater microbial communities from meromictic Lake La Cruz, Castile-La Mancha, Spain - LaCruzMarch2015_18m | ecosystem: Environmental > Aquatic > Freshwater > Lake | place: Spain...
AAACCTTCATTATAGTGATATATATAGGTATAAAAATCTTTCTAAAAGTATTCTGGCTTTAATCCGAGAATCGACAATGCCTCGCTTAGAAAACTTTTTGCATTGTTTGTTTTGCAATAAGCTGGATTTTCAATAATACTTCTTGACATGAATTCAAGGATTTCAATTGCTTTTGGAATATTGAAGTCATCATTCATTACATTAAAAAAAGAATTCTTAAATGAGGAGATATCAATCTTTTTTTCAAATTCTGATTCAGAATTCAATGCTTTCCTGAAAAGTTCATATTGTTCACTAAACTTTTCAATATCCTTATAATTAAATTCCCATTCTGTTTTGTATGGGTGAGAAAGCAGAAACAATCTGACTGCATTGGAATCATAATTTTTTAAATCATCAAGAAAGAAAAGATTGCCTGATTTCTTTGACATCTTGCTTCCTTTGTAATTTATCATTGCAGTATGCATCCAGCAGTTTACAAATTGTTTTCCAGTTACAGCTTCAGACTGGGCTATTGAACTTTCATGATGCGGAAAAATCAAATCAGAGCCGCCTCCTGCTATATCAATAGTTTCTCCCAGATATTTCATTGACATAACAGAACATTCAATATGCCATCCGGGCCTTCCATAACTCCAGGGTGATTTCCAAAAAGGCTCTTCTTTTATTGACTGCCATAAAACAAAATCAAGAGCATTTCTTTTGTTTTTGTCATCTGGATTGTTTCCTCTTTGATTTGCAATTGGCAGCATTTCATCTCTGGGTAATTTGCTTAATTCTCCATAATCTTTAAATAAGTCAATTGAAAAATATACATTTCCGTTACTTTCATATGCAAATCCTTTTTTCATAATTTTTTCAATAAAAACAATCATATCATCTATATGCTCTGACGCTTTCGGAACAATATCTGGCTTAAGATTATTGAGCCATTCAATGTCCTGAAAAAAAATTCTGGAATTTTTCTCTGCCAGTTCCTTCCAATTTTCCCCTGTTTTTTTGGCCCTGCTGAAAAGCGGTTCATCAACATCAGTAATATTCTGGACATATGTAACATTATAACCCTGATGTTTCAAATATCTATGAACAACATCAAAAAAGGTATAGGTAAATGCATGCCCCAAATGCGTTGTATCATAAGGAGTAATGCCGCAAACATACAAACCTACATCAGAATCATCTGTATTGAACTTCTCTTTTTTTCCAGAAAGCGTATTATATATTTTTAGGTTTTCCATGACCATAAAATAAAAAAAATATAGTATTTATAGTAATGTACTTATAGTAATTTGACTTCTGCACTGCATGCCTGCCTGAATATTTCTCCATCACTTTTGTTTCCGACAACAGAACCATAATGCATAGGAATGGCATATTTTGTTTTTATTTTGCTGCAGCTTTGCCCTGCTTCTTTTGCATTCATTGTATAAGTTCCTCCGATAGGCAGCAGAGCTACATCAACACTTATGCTGCTCATTTCAGGAATCAAATCAGTGTCTCCTGCATGGTATATTCTTACTTTGTCCATCTCAAGAATAAAGCCAACCCACTGGTTTTCTTTTGCATGGAATATTTTGCCTATATTATAGGCAGGAACAGTTTCTATTTTTATATTTCCAACATTGATTTTATTCCCCGGTTTTACAAGCGTTACATTTTTTATATTCTGCACAACAGAAGATAGTTTGCTCTGGCAGTCAGGAACAGTAAAAATAAGAGTGTCAGGTTTTATTATTTTTTTAATGTCAGCAATGCTGCAGTGGTCATAATGCCCATGTGAAAGTAAAATAAAGTCTGCCTTATCTACATCACTAATATCAAAAGGGTCAATGTAAACAATCTTAGAGCCTTTAATCTTGAAAGCAGAATGCCCAAACCATTTTATTTCAACATTATTCAAAAAAAATGAACCCATATTTCCACCCCAAAAGCAATATGCTTATTTTATTAAATTACTTATTTTATTAAAAATTTTCCTTTTTCCATAATTTTTTTGTCATCAAAATAAATTGTCGGCTTGCCAATAATTGCATCTATATGCACAGGAACATTATTTTTGCCTTCATAGCTCATGTTGTTTCCGAATGCGATATGGCATGTTCCCAAAACTTTTTCATCCTCCAGAATATTTCCTGTTATCTTTGCGCTGTTGTTCAGTCCAATTCCCAGTTCTGCGATATAATATGCTTTTTTTCCGTTTTTATCGAGAACTTTTTTTAATTTTTCCGCTGTTTTTCCGCCTTTTATGCTGACTGCAGAATTATTCTTCACAATTACTTCAATCGGCTTGTCAACTTTTTCATCCAAAACAGACAAATCAATTATAAATTTCCCGCTGCCTGTATCTTCAAGAGGCCTGCAGCAAACCTCACCAAAAGGAATATTTCCAAATGCTTTTTTCCTGTCATATTTTTCAACAATATAGAGAATAACTTTTTTATTTTTTATGAGTTTCTTATTTCCTTTTTTTTCATCTGGTTTTATATCAAAACTGAAATCAGTTCCTTTCCCTGCAACAACCCTTATCTTTTTTGTTTTATTGAATATTTTTCTCAGTTTTTCACCTAAAGCATACATTTTTTTAAGGTTTGCTTTTGAAAATCTTATCAGCATTTCTTCTGTCACATTCGGCATGCTTGCTATTCTAGCTCCTTTATTTGTAGCGTTTCTTCTTGCTTTTGTATGGCTCAGGGATTTTGTTGTTATCAGCAGAAGAACATCATATTTTTTCATTTCTTCTGCAACTTCACCGGAAGGTTCCTGTCCATCAATTTCTGTTTTAGTAATCAGAATAAATTTTATTTTTTTTGTCAGTTTCAATCCTTCCATAAAGAATGCTTCTGCTATTTTTTTCTTTTCTCTGTCTGTAATTATCAGCAAAGATTCTTTTTTCTTTAGCTTCATGACATTATTCAGAATTTTTTCAGCAGATTTTTGCAAAGTCATTTTTTTATTCTAATTTTAAATCTTCAAAAATTTTCATAATATCAAACATCAGTTTTTCATTGAAAGAATTGCAGATTATCTGCATGCCTACAGGAACTCCGTCAATCTGACCTACATTGATAACTCCTGAGCAGACACCGGCAAGATTTGCAGGAATTGTCAGTGCATCAAAAGCATATGCATCCTTTGGGTCAATTTTATCTCCCAGTTTGTGGGGCAATTCAGGAGTTACAGGACAAATCAGTACATCAACCTGCTTGAAAGCTTTGTTAAAATCCTCTGTAATTAATTTTTTTGCAGCAAGAGCCTTTCTGTAATAAGTTCCGTGGAACTCTGCCTGGCTTATTATTTTTCCGCCAAGAATTCTTCTCAGAACTTCTTCTCCGCAGTGCTCCTCTATTTTTTTGCCGTATTTTCTTCCATCCAGTTTTCTTGTTCCTGAAAAAAACTCAACATATACAATTGGATAATATGACTGGACAGCCAAATCAGCATACTCAAGATTTACATTATGAATCTTTGAATTTAATTTTTCAGCAATCAAGTTGGCAGCATTCTCAACTAAATTATAAATTTCCTTATTTTTGCATAATTTTTCAAAATCGCTGCTCATCCCGATTTTTATTTCTTTTAATTTTTCATAATCTTCAAAATGGCTGTATTTTGGAACCTCTTTGTCAAAAGTTGTCGGGTCATTTCTTGATTTTCCTGAAATTACTTCGAGCAGTAAAGCAGCGCCATAAACATCCTTGCTGAAAGGACCTATCTGATCAAGGCTCATGCTTAAATCGATTAATCCGTATCTTGAAACTCTTCCATAGCTTGGTTTTATTCCAACAATGCCTGTATGCGATGCAGGGTTTCTTATACTTCCTCCTGTATCTGTTCCTAAAGCCAAATCGCAGAAACCAGCTGCAACAGATGCAGCAGAACCGCTTGAAGAACCTCCAGGAACTCTTTCATGAGCTGCAGGATTTACAGTATGCCCAAAAGCAGATGTTTCTCCTGATATTCCACAGGCAAATTCATCCATATTTGTCATACCTATTATTATAGCATCTTCCTGCTTTATCTTTTTTACAACATCTGCATCAAAAGTAGCTTCATAATTCTCCAATGTTTTAGAAGCGCAGTTTGCAATCAGGCCTGTAACATTAATGCAGGATTTAACCGCTATAACCAAGCCGGCTAATTTTCCTGCTTTTCCTTCTTTTATTTTCCTGTCAACTTCTTCTGCTTCTTTTATTGCATTTTCATTTATATGAAGGATTGCATTTATTTTTTTATTCTCTTTTTCAATCCTTTCAAGAAAATATTTTACATTATCAACTGCTTTAATCTTGCCTGATTTCAGGTCATTCAGTTTGTGTTTTAGTTTTATTGTTTCCATTTCTTAGTTCTTAATAAATAATTTTAATAAATAATATTACCAGCTCTTCTTTTCCATAACCAGGCAGTCATCCTTTACTTTGGGAGCATTCTTGAACATTCTCTGCCTGAACTCTTTGCTGTCTTCGGCCTTTTCAGGTTTTCTTAGCTGTTCTTCTCTTTCCTGGCCGAACTCCTGGTTTATCTCAGGGACTTTGTCCAAAACAGAAATAAAATCATCCATTATTCTCTTTGCCTGCTTCTCAATTTTTTCTTTGTCTACTTTGTCTATCATAATCTATCCAAAAGAGAACTATTATTTAAAATTATTCAAAAATCATATATGGTTTGTATTTAAAATCTATAGAAACATTTAAATAGTAATCTTTATCAATAGATAGTTAATATGGCATCCCAGTTTAGAGAGACATTAATCTTTTTTGAGAAGCTTGGTATTTATGATGTTATTCTACCTTTTCTTCTTGTTTTTACAATAGTATTTGCTATTTTGGAAAAAACCAAGGTTTTTGGCACAGAAGAGCTTGATGGAAAAAAATATACAAGAAAGAATTTGAACAGCATGGTTGCTTTTGTTTCGGCTTTCCTGGTTGTTGCTTCAGCAAAATTAGTTGCAATAATAAATGAGACAATTGCCAATGTGGTCTTATTATTGATGCTGGGAGTGTGCTTCCTGCTTTTGGCAGGAGCAATGCATTCAGGAGACAAGGAGTTTTTCTTGGAAGGGGGATGGTCAAAATTTTTCATGGTTTTAATGTTTTTGGGAATTGTTCTGATCTTCCTTAATGCAGTAAAGGTTGATTCAGGAATATCAGTTTTGCAGTGGATTTGGGAGCAGGTCTTTAATAACTGGGATTCTGCTTCTGTAGGCTCAATTGTATTATTGGTAATAGTAGTTGGCTTTATGATACTGATAACAAGAGGGGGATCATCAAAGCCAAAAGAGAAAAAGGAGGAATAAAATGTACTTTCAAGATGCTGTGGCTCAATTATATGATTTGGGATTTCTGGATGTAGTATTGCCTTTTATACTAATATTTGCAGTAGTTTTTGCCGCATTAAGAACAACTAAAATTTTAGGTGATGAAAAAAGAATACACGCCATTATTGCCCTTGTCATGGGAATGACTGTTGTTATTCCTCACGCCCTGGGTTTATATCCTGAAGGCATGGATGCTGTTACTATAATAAACACAGCACTTCCCAATGTTTCAATTGTCCTTATTGCAGTACTGATGGTTCTTGTTATTTTGGGAATGTTCGGAACAAATGTTTCTCTTGCAAGTTCATCTCTTGGAGGATGGGTATTGATAGCATCAGTAATCATTGTAGCAGTTATATTCGGAAGTTCTGCAGGATGGTTTGGATTGCCAAACTGGCTTTCTTTTATGAATGATTCTGCAACGAGATCAATAGTTATAATAATTCTGATATTTGGAATAATCATCGCATTTATTACGGGTGGTGACAGGCAAACTGAAGGAAAGCGTGGACTTGGTAAATTAATGGAAGACTGGGGAAAAAGCCTAGGAGGACCAAAATAAATAAAAGATGGCAACTTTTTTAGATATCACCTTATTGGGCCATTTTTCAGTAATTTTTACTTTCTTGTTAATTTTTGTTATAATGTATGGTATTTTTGAATTCGGCAAAATATTGGGAGACAACAAGGGAATTCACTCAATAATGGCGTTGTCTATTGCATTGCTTCTTCTGGTATATAAGCCTGCATTGGATGTTATAAACACTTCAATACCCTGGTTTGTAGTTATGTTTATTATCATACTATTCATATTGATTAGCTTTTCATTGTTCGGACAGACGCAGGCAGGATTTGGAGAACTTTTGAAAAGCAACAAAAGAATAGGAACTACAATAGTTGCTGTTTCTATTATTATTGTACTTTATTCAATGAGTCAGGTATTTGGGCAAAGCATTTTAGGCCAACAACCAACCACCAATACAACTACAGCCACAGGAGAATCAGGAAGCACATCTACATCAAGTTTTAATCAAAATCTTAGTGCCACATTATTTCATCCGAAAGTCCTTGGCTTGCTGGTCATTCTTCTGATTGCGACATTTACTATAATGGTGCTGGCCAGAAAATCCAGTTAAATAAATATAGTCGTAAGAATAATATAACAAAATCTAGAAAAGAAAAAATTCTTTATTGGTTTTTATTTCTGCTTTTTTACCTTATCAACAATTCTTGAAAGCTCGCTGACATTGTCTGTAAAACTCGGCAAAACTTTCTGGAATACCTTTTCCATTGCCTTTAATTCAGAACCGACTTCAAGAATATGCTTATCATACTCGCCCACTTTTCCAACAACTGCCCTGTGCAGCTGGTCAAAGCTTTCCTTTAAGTCATTGAATTTCTGCTCCAGTGAAACAATTCTCGTTTCAGTCTTGTTTTTCCACTCAATGACTTTGTTTATATCCTTAAGCAAGTCCCCCCATTTTTCCTCAATTATTGACTCAACAAGTTCCTCTGTTGTGACATTTTCCTGCTGGGGATATTGATAGCCGTATTCTTCTTTCTGGGAATAGTCATCCTGAGAATAAGCAGGTTCCTGCTCCTGAGGTCCGGTCATTGGATTTCCCGGGGGAGTATAGGACAAATCAGTCGGAACAACAGAGCCCTTCATGTCTGCCTGATTCATTGCGTCAAATATCTGCGTATTTGTATAACCCTGCCTCTGCAAATTCTGTATAACCTGATTATTGGAAAGTCCCTGGGTTCTCATCTGAAGAACAAGATTTACCGGAGTTTCATATGGCATTTTATCACCTTGTACCTTTTTTTTATTTTTTAGGATATTTTTCTTTAAATAAGTTTCTATTGTTGCTTATCAATTGTTTATTAAATTTGTTTATTAAAAGCTGTTTCCTGATTTTCTTTGTAATCCTTTATCAGCTTAACTGCCTGTTCATATGTCAGGAAGTTCATAGGCTCCCAGAGATTTATGTACTTCTCGAATTCCATGAACTCGTGTTTCTTGACGCTTTGTTTTATTTCATCAAGCAGGATTACTGTCTTTTCATTAAAATCTGACATTTGTTTTTTCAATTCGCTTACATCCTGATTTATTAATTTAATATCTGTTGAAAGAGATTTAACATCCTCAATCATGTTTTGATCAGTAACCTGGGTTTTTTTCCTTACATTGGAATATCTTTCTTCGAGAATTCTTATTCTTCTTGTCAGATTATTAATCTGCTCATTAAGGCCGGAGAACATAGGGTCATACTTAGTTGATTTTCTTTGTTCTGACCTCTGTTCAACAGGTTTCTGCTGTGCTGTTTTTTCAGCATTTGGCGGCAATGGAACTTCCATATTTTTCCTCTTTTTTATAGCAAATTATATAAACACAACATTTATTAAATTTAATGAGTATAAAAATTTAATTGTAGTTTTGGGTAGTTGAAGTTATAAGAATATAACAGGGAAAAAATGCCTGATGAAGAAAAAAGAGGTAGTTGCGGTTACGATGTAGAGATTGAAGGAGAAGAGAGAATTCTAAAAATAAATTGCGGAGAATGCACAAGAATTCCTTCAATTGAAGACAATCCCATCTGCATGTCTGCCACTATTGAAAAATTAGCAGAAGCGGGAGCAATAACCAAAATAGTTTTCTCGCAGAAAAGAGATTATGAATATGATTACAGCCAGGTGCAGCTTCTTGTTGAAATAGCAAAAATCTACAGATTATTGATGAAGCAAAAGGAGCTTTTCAGCTATCAGAAGCTTAATTTCGAAAAATGCACTAAATGCGTTGATGCAAGATACAATGAAATACAGGAAATATTATTTCACCTTCTGAAAGAAGATCCTATAGGCGCATATGTTGAATTAAAGAGGCTTGTAAGAAAAGAAAAAATTCTGCAGGAAAAAACAATAGACCAGAGATGCATAAAATGCCAGAACAAGTATATTGCACTGCTCGAGCACCTGATAAAATTACTTGACGATACAAAACTTATTACAGTAGCAAAGCCTTATATTGCAGGGTATAGAATAGGGGACAGAACTGTTTATTCAAGAATATTCAGCCCAATAATAAAGCCGGATTTCATGTATACAAAATTAATGGCTGCATATCCGAAGAACGGGCAGGAGATAGCAAATTATACAATAGGAGAAGAAACAGAAGTCACTGTTTTCAGGCTTCCTGATTCAACCCAGGTATTATACCATATAATGCCTCCTGAATTCAAGCTTTCAGAGGAGAAATATGAGATTCTTGATACTGCAAGAAAAATAATGGCAGAGCATAAGCCAAAAAAATCTGAATTTGTCGACCCCCAGAGAATGAGGGAGGTTTTCTTCAATGTCGGAAAAGATTTGATTGAGGAGCTGTCATCATACAAGGGAGTTAAATTTGATGAAGATGAAATTAATCAGCTGACGAAAATTCTTGTAAGATATACTGTGGGCTTTGGATTGATAGAAGTTTTACTGCAGGATGAGGATTTGCAGGATATTTCAATAAACAGCCCGATGGGACAAACACCTATGTTCATTGTCCACGGAAAATTCGATGACTGCTATACAAATATTATACCTACGAGAACAGAGGCGGAATCATGGGCATCCAAATTGAGGCTGAGCTCAGGAAGGCCTCTTGATGAAGCCAATCCTATTCTTGATACTGAATTGGAATTGCCTGGAGCAAGCACAAGAGTTGCTGCAATAACATCGCCTCTTGATCCTACGGGACTGGCATTTTCATTCAGAAGGCACAGGGATAAGCCCTGGACTCTTCCTATTTTTATAAAAATGAAAATGATTACTCCTCTTGCTGCAGGATTAATCAGTTTTTTGGTTGACGGAACAAGAACTTTCCTGATTGCAGGAACAAGGTCAAGCGGTAAAACATCTTTGTTAGGAAGCATCATGGTTGAAATAATGAGGAGATACAGAATAATAACAATAGAAGATACAATAGAGCTGCCTTCCAGCGCTTTAAGAAAAATGGATTTTAATATTCAGTCATTGAAAGTAGCAAGCTCTTTGGGGCATGGAACTTCTGAGGTTAATGCATCAATGGGAATAAGAAGCACATTAAGATTAGGGGATTCTGCCCTTATTGTTGGAGAAGTAAGAAGCGACGAGGCAAAATCATTGTATGAAGCAATGAGAGTCGGCGCTGCAGCAAATGTTGTTGCAGGAACAATTCACGGAGATTCTCCATATGGTGTATTCGACAGAGTTGTAAATGATATTGGAGTTCCAAAAACAAGCTTTAAGGCAACAGATGTTATAATTGTGGCAAATCCGATAAAAACAGCTGACGGCCTGCATAAAAACAGGAGAGTAACGCAGATAACTGAAGTGAGAAAAGAATGGGAAAATGACCCTTTGACTGAAAAAGGATTTATTGACTTGATGAAATATAATCCTGTAACAGACCAGCTTGAGCCTACTGACGAATTGGTTAACGGAGAAAGTGATATTCTTAAATCAATTGCGAACAATATACCTGAATTTGCAGGAAACTGGGAGGCAATGTGGGACAATATTTTATTGAGGTCAAAAATAAAAGAAGCAATTGTAAAATATTCTGAAAAAGAAAAGAATCCTGAATTGCTTGAAGCTCCGTTTGTAATAAAATGCAATGACCAGTTTCATCTTATCAGCGAAAGAGTCAAGGAGAAAAAAGGAAGACTGGACAGCAAGGATATTTTCTTTGAGTTCGAAGAATGGATGAAAAAAGAAATTAGAAAAATGAAAATGAATTCTGGTGAAAAATAAAAAATGCCCGGTAAAAACGACTTTGATGATTTATACAAAAAGTACACAAAAAAATTATCAGAGCAATTAGATAAAAACGGACAGGAAGAAAAGCCCATAACTTCCAGGGAATATATTCAGTTTAAGAAAGAATATATGCCAAAGCCCATGACTATGTATGAAAAGGCATGTAATTTCTCAGAGAAAATATTCAAGATAAAGCCTGACAAAGTCAAAGAAAAGCAGATGCAGGAATTTATTGATGTTGCGCATCTTAACATAACTCCAACAGGAGTAATGAGCTTTAGCATGCTGTTTCCAATTGCATTGATTTTTTTCGGCTCATTATTCGGATTTGGACTTCCAACTTTATTTGGAAGCGAACCAAGCATGTTTCTTTTGTTTTTCTTCCTGATTGCAGGAGTCGCTTTAATTTTTCCTCTGCAGAGAATGCCTGAGTTTATGGCTAACAGCTGGAGATTAAAAGCGAGCAATCAGATGGTTATGGGTGTGTTTTATATTGTAACATACATGAGGCACACATCAAATCTTGAACTTGCAATTAATTTTGCAGCAGAGCATTTAGGTCCTCCGCTGTCTCTTGATTTCAAAAAAATATTGTGGAATGTTGAAACATCAAAATATGAATCTATAAAAGAATCACTGGACCATTATCTTGAATCTTGGAGAAAATGGAATATTGAATTCATAGAGTCAATCCACCTGATAGAGAGCTCATTGTATGAAAGCTCAGAAGAAAGAAGAGTTGATGCTCTTGATAAGGCGCTGAATGTTATTCTCGATGAAACCTATGAAAAGATGCTGCATTACGCCCACAATCTGAAGAGCCCGATAACAATGCTTCATATGATTGGAATAATACTTCCTATTCTTGGCTTGGTTATTCTTCCGCTTCTTATAAATTTCACAGAGGGAGTTCAATGGTATCATATTGCTACATTGTACAATGTTGCACTTCCTATTATTGTATTTTATATGGGAAAAGTCATTTTATCCACGAGACCCACAGGATACGGCGAAGTTGATATTTCCGAGCAGAATCCTGAGCTTAACAAATACAAAAACAAGATAATAAGGATTTCCGGATTTGAATTGAAAATAAGCCCTTTGATAATTGCATTGTTTGTCGGAATATCTTTATTTCTGATAGGTCTCAGCCCGATCATTATACACCAGATAAATCCCGGCTTTGATTTGAATATAGGAAGTTTTACGCTTATTGGGTATAAATGCCCCCAAAAAATACCTACTTGCAAAATAGCTGAGCAAATTGGTCCTTTTGGCATGGGAGCATCAATACTAAGCCTTGCAGTTGTCCTGAGCTTTGGAGTTGGTTTTGGATTATATTTCAAACTACGTTCTGAAAACATAATAAAAATAAGAGAGCAGTCAAAAAAACTAGAAGAGGAGATTGCGTCTTCAATCTTTCAGTTAGGCAACAGAATAGGCGATGGAATACCTGCAGAGATTGCTTTTGGAAAAGTGGCAGAATTAATGGAAGGAACTTATTCAGGAGGATTTTTTGCAACAGTAAGCAACAACATAAGAAAACTCGGAATGAATGTAGAACAGGCAATCTTTGACCCAAAATACGGGGCATTGGTTTATTATCCTTCCAGCCTGATTGAAAGCACAATGAAGGTTTTAGTCGAGAGCGCAAAAAAAGGCCCGCAGATTGCAGCACAGTCATTGGTTAATGTCTCGAGATATATCAAGGAAATTCATAAAGTTGATGAAAGATTAAAGGATTTAATGGCAGACATAATAAGCAGCATGAAATCCCAGATTTCTTTCCTGACTCCCGCAATAGCAGGAATTGTCGTCGGAATAACTTCCATGATTACAACTGTTCTCGGAAGCCTGAGTTCGCAGGCAAAGACTATCACAGGACAGGCACAGGGAGCAAACATACAGCAGTTCATAACTTTATTTGGAGACGGAATACCTACATTTTATTTCCAGCTGATTGTCGGAATTTATGTTGTGCAGATAGTTTTCATACTGACGATAATTGTCAACAGCATAGAGAACGGAGCAGACAAATTAAACGAGAGGTATCTTCTCGGAACTAATCTGACAAACAGCACTATTCTTTACTGCGCAATTTCCCTCATTATTATTATAATATTCAATGTTGTTGCAAGCACAGTAATGGGAACAATAACAATATGAGAATATATTTTTCTATGAGTTTCTATGAAATTTTTTAGCCAGGCATAATTTAAATATATAAATATATTTTATTTAACTACATATAAGTAGTAAATATAGAAAGATTTATATACTGGTTCTTTCGTACTATATAATAATAAAATGATAGCTAAAAGCCTAACTATGCTTAAAAGCCTGCAGTACAGCAATGGCTTGTTTTCAGCCACAAGAAAGGACGTGAAAACAGGCTATAATGCAGCCTGGATAAGGGACAATATATATACTGCTCTTGGCTTTGAAGCAGCAAAAAAATACAAAGAAGTAAAAAGGATGTATCATGCTTTGCTGGACATTCTTCTGAAACATGAATACAAAATAGACTGGGCTATAAGGGAAAAACCCAAGCATAAATATCAGTATATTCACCCAAGATATAATCCCGCTACAATGGAAGAATTCTGGGGAGAGTGGGGAAACAAGCAGAATGATTCTATCGGGGCATTATTGTTCAAAATAGGAGATTTAGAAAATAAAGGAATTAAAATAATAAGAAACAATAATGATTTGAGAATTCTGCAGAAACTGGTTCATTATTTGCTTTCTATTCAATACTGGCAGGATTCTGATAATGGTGTATGGGAAGAGAATGAAGAAGTTCATGCATCGAGTGTCGGAGCATGCGTTGCAGGATTGAAAAAAATAAGAAGTCTTGTTTATGTTCCTGAAGGTTTGATAAAAAGAGGAGAAAATAGCTTAAAACATTTATTGCCTCGTGAATCACAGACAAAAGATGTTGATTTGGCTTTATTGTCATTAATTTATCCTTATAATGTCGCTGACAGAGAAATGGCTTTGAAAATTCTTGAAAATGTTGAAAGAAAATTAGCCAGAGAAAAAGGAGTTATAAGATATATCGGAGACAGGTATTACAGCCATAACGGAATGGAGGCAGAATGGACAATGGGCTTCTCATGGCTGGCTATATGCTACAAGCAAATGGGAAGATTGGACAAATATTCATTCTACATGAGAAAAGCAGTCAGTTCAATGAATGAAAAAGGGGAATTACCTGAATTGTATTATGCAAAATCAAACATCCACAATGAGAATTCTCCTCTTGGCTGGAGCCAGGCACTGTTTATCGTGATGAATAAGATGTGAGACAGTATAAAAAATGAGAACAGCAAATTTAGATGCACTTGGAATTGAAGTTCCGTTACGTCGCAATGAATTTTATCATGATGATGGCTATGTTGACTCTATTGAAGGACATGAAAAAGAATTGTGTGTTCTCTATGGACGGGATTATGAAAGTCCAGAAAAAAATGGGACAGAGGTGGTGGGAATATGTCGTGTCATAAAGAGGTATAATTGGTCAGATTTGGAAATAATTAAAGATATTCATACATATCAAATAGATTTCGGAACTGAAAACTATAAATTGCAAGTTAAGGCACATGAACAAGCACATGCATTGCATAAATTGGATAAACTAGAGATATTATCAAGAAAAATTGAGAAAAATTTTCGAGTAAGAATAAATTTTGATCAACTTACAAGCAGCGAAGTAATTGCGCATATGGGCGGAATTTATGCTGTTTTAAAGAAAACTAATGATCCAAATCAATTAGCAATAAAAAAATCAGGAATAGATGATTATATGGAAGCTCTATACATTTGGAAAAACTCAAAACTTCCGGAGAGAAAATATTTGTTTTTTAACAAACTATAAAAACTGATAGCACTTCTTTCTTTTTATGGCTAAAAAATTATTCAGATGCAACGTCTGCAATGATGTTCATTTTGGAATGGCTGGACCCGAAATCTGCCCGACATGCGGCGCTAAAAACGCATATGTTGAGATAGATGAAGCAGAAGCAAAATACATAATGAAATTATAAATACCAGTTAAAGAGAAATATGGAAAAAGAACAGCTGATAGAAATCTGGAAAAGATTTACAGAGAATAACGACTTCAAGTTAAATGATGATATGAAACATGTTGAGTTTGTTGCAGACGGCGTTCTGCTGAATGAAAAAAATAATGGATTAAAAACCTGTCCGTGCAGATTGAATTTTGGTTCATATGAAAACAATCTCGAATTATTATGCCCATGTAATTTTAAAACCCACACAACATGGGAAAAAGAAGGCAGATGCTGGTGCGGCTTGTTCTGGAAGAAATAATCTTTGACACTTATAAGTAGTAAAGAAACGAAACATTTATAAAGTTCTATGTCTTATATTATTGAATGAGATACAATATCCATGAGAAAAAACTAGACAATGGTTTAAAGTTATTTCATGCAGAGGTACCTTCAGATGATATTTCTATAATCGCAAACATAAATGCAGGACCGTTATATGAAGATGAAAACAATGGGGGCATTTCTCACCTTGTAGAGCACACGATAGGCAAAAAAACAAAAAAAAGACCTTCCCATGAAAGCATTCGTAAAGAAGAAATTTCGTTAGGAGGGTATTCTGGATGGTATACAGCACACTCCAACATATATGGATACCACACAGTCATATTAAATGACTTTGAACAAACCTTGGATCTTATTTCAGATTTTTTATATAATTCAATTATGGAGCCTGCTAAAATTGAAAAAGAGAAAAAAATTATTCTTGATGAAATAAGGCTTGAAAATGATGATCTATATAGGTCATTGTTGCTTAAATACTATAATGAATTATATTCCGGAAGCAAATTGGGAAGAAGTATATCCGGAAATGAAGAAACTCTTAAAAATATGAAAACAGAGGATATTGTAGATTTTTACAATAAAATGTTTACTCCTGCAAATACAACTCTTTTCATAGTGGGTGGAAAATCATTTGGTGAAGTTTTAGAAACTGTTGAGAAATATTTCAAATCAGATAAAAAAGGCCAATTTTATCCAATTCCAAAAGTTGAAATTCCTGAAAATAAAGCAAGAGAAATGAATATCAGGAAAAATCTTGAGGATGTTTATGTAATGCTTGGGAATATAGTTCCGCCTACAAATCATAAGGATTTTTATGCCTTAAACACTTTGATTGATTCATTGGCAATTTCTATATCTGATAGATTATTGCATAAAGAATCAATTTCCTATGACAGGGATATTTCATACAGCAACTCAGTGGTTTCAGGGTTTATTCTTGCTTATGCCTCTTGTCATAAGAAAAAGTATGAAAGATTGAGAGAAATAATAAATGACGAATTTAGAAAAGTCAATGAAAAAGAAATCCAGGAAAACATAATTAAAGATATTATTGTTTCGACGAAAAAAGGATTCTTATTAAACCATTCAACTACAATAATGAAAGCAGAGGCATTCATGAACTTTTGGCTAAGCGGAAATATCTATGAAATAAATTCTTATATTGAAAATTTTGAAAAAGTAACTCCTGAACAAGTAAGAGCTGCTGCAAAAAAATACATTTGTCCGGATAAAATGACGTGTGTTACACTGGGTAATCTGTAAGATGGCTGTTTCTTATTTAATATTTAGAAAATAAAGTGGGAACGCCGGGATTTGAACCCAGGACACCTACGGCTTCAGCGTAGTGCTCTCCCAGGCTGAGCTACGTTCCCATATCCCCTAAAGATTTAGTGATTATTTATATAGTTTATGGAAAGATTAGAGAAAAAAATTTAATGCAAAGCAAGTA
>Ga0247841_10007666_pt1 | contig 15900 bp, 15 predicted proteins | sample LaCruzMarch2015__2_FD_192410 | JGI IMG/M metagenome (GOLD analysis project Ga0247841, IMG submission 192410) | Freshwater microbial communities from meromictic Lake La Cruz, Castile-La Mancha, Spain - LaCruzMarch2015_18m | ecosystem: Environmental > Aquatic > Freshwater > Lake | place: Spain...
ATATTTTTGTTTTCCTCGCCTCATCTTCTGAAATAAGAGTCTCATTAATTTTTTCTCCCGGCCTTATACCAATTTTATTAAAAATGCAATCCGGCTCGATTGCCTTAGCCAAATCAGTGATTTTCATGGAAGGTATCCTGGGAATAAAAATCTCGCCCCCTTCTGTTTCCTTCAGAGCCATCAAAACAAGCTCAACGCCCTGTTCAAAGGTAATCCAGAAGCGCGTCATCCTTATGTCTGTAATAGAGAACTCCTTCAAGCCCTGTTTTTTTAAACTAAGATAAAACGGTATAACGCTTCCTCGCGAACCGACCACATTGCCATAGCGCACCACAGAGAATTTCACTCTTGCTCCTGCGTAGGCGTTGGCGGCAATAAAAATCTTTTCCGCAGCTAATTTTGTAGCTCCATACAAATTAATCGGATTAACTGCTTTATCAGTAGAAAGCGCGACCACCTTCTTCACGCCTCTATCTACAGCCGCATCTACGATATTATCAGCGCCTAAAATATTCGTTTTTACTGCTTCGGTAGGATTGTATTCCAAAGCTGGAACTTGTTTTAAAGCAGCTGCGTGAACAATATAATCCACATTCTCAAAAGCCCTATATAGGCGATCCCTATCGCGGATATCCCCTAGGAAGTACCGAATAGGATATTTTTCAACCGGAAATATTTTTGCCATTTCATGCTGTTTATATTCATCGCGGCTGAAAATAATGATTTTCTTTGGCTTATACTTTTTAAAAACTATTTCCGTAAATTTATTCCCGAAAGAACCTGTACCGCCAGTAATCAAGATAACTTTATCATTAAGCATATTTTTCTCCCTTTTAAAGATGATACGAATCCGCGGTTTTAAAGAAATCTTCTTTAATTCTATTTTCCTCAATATATATTTTTGCCGTACTATCAAGGATATTGTTACCGGCCCCCTTCAAAATACCATCCATATAATTCTGGATAAAACTGCCTATGCGCTTTGAAGCCTGGAAATCATCGAAGTAATTAAATTTATTTCTCCAGCGCGAGAAATCCCCAATCTCATTATCCCCTTTGCTTGCCTTAATGATCGCTTCTATGAGGCCATCCAGCTCAGGATATATTATTTTCTGGTCTTTTTCTTTGTAAAACCAATTATGCAGCCAGCCCGAACAATCCCAATGAATTGCCCGATGGCCATGTATTCCTGCGAGAATACCTGCGGAATTTAAACTGAAGCAAGCGGAAAGGCGCGCATGAGCCGAGGCAATAAGCGGCGAAGTATATCTATCTAAAAACACCAATTTTTTACTCTCAATAAGCTCCATAATCTTTTTCACTACTTCTTTTCCTCCGGCTAAATAACCAAGTTCATTCAAATTCCAATTTTTGCTTTTTATAATTCCCCCCCAACGGGAATTATTTTCTATGAGCCCTAGAACCGTTAAATAAAATTGCGCCATCGAGTCAGCTGATAAATATATATTGTATGCTACTGACGAATCAAAGATAGCAATAGTAAACTCAAAATTATTAGAGAAAGATTCCAGCTGCTCTTGTTTCTTATTGTTAGAAATCCATACGCCTGATGGTAAAATATATTGGCAGGTATTCCCCTTCTTTTGCACCCACTCTCTATTGGCCTTTCCCCAGACAAAATAGACATGTTCAGGGGTCAAATGGAACGGCTCCAACGCATAGGGAAAATTAGACCAATGAAAGCCGACCATAATCCCCCCCGCCGCCTCAAGGGCTTCAACCTGGACCTGCTGAATCCAGCCAAATTCCTGATGCTGAATAAGCAGCTTTACCTTAAATTTTTTATATACTTCTTTAAAAAGACAGAACCACATCTTTCGCTCAAAGAAAAAAACCCAACGCCAGGCAGGAAGCCGAAAAAAATAAAAAATCAAATCTTTTATTAGCCCTAGTATCGTTCTCAGGGAAAGGCCTGCGGTTGCCACAAGCGAAGAAAAATGCAGATAGACCCACTTTAATCCCTTGTTTTCTAAATCTTTTGTTGCCCTTGTTATATCCGGGTCATCGTCTCTATCCAGGTAATATGTTATATCAAAGTCTTTTGCGTTAACTGATTCCTTCCAAAAAGCAATATCAAAGAATACATCCCTACAATATTCAATCCAAAGCGAGGGCCTGACAACAGAAATATTGCTTCTCGTTCTCTTAAATCCACATTTTGCCAATAACAGTTTTGCGACTAAATAAAAAGGGCGGAGATAGTACTTAATACTTGAAAAATTAATAAGTGATTCTCTGATAGAATACCCCTTCTTTTTATAAAACCCTTTAATCGCCTCATTAAAGGGGCTTCTGGTTAAATAAAATATATTACGAGATTGACCAGAAGCAAATTCTGAAGAATATTCAACCATTGTAATAAATGTGCAACGGTAAAAAAGATCTACAGAAAGATAAGATTTTATCATCCTGCAAAACTTCTCTGGTTCTTTAGAGAAATATTTCTTACAAAGCCACTCAAGCGCCGCTTCAAGATTAGTCTCCATCTGATAATTTATAGCGCAACCACCAGAATCTCTTTTCTCTAGAGACAAACCGGCTGGGATAAATTTATTATTTAGGCCTAAAGGCCTGAATAAACCGAGCAACCGCCGGGACGCATTGCTGATCTTATTTTCATCATAGCAAATCGCGGTATCAGCGAAGAGGCTTTGTAAAAATAAATAAACCGCGTCAAGAAAGCAAAGCCTTTCAACCCAAATGAGAGTTCTCTTAATCATCTGTTCCATCTAAGCTCACTCTATGTCTAAGCTTCCACTCATCGTCAACTTTTTTCCAGATATGCGGAGAACGCCAGCTATCTACTACTTCCCGGAAATGTGCTTCAGTGATTTCGCAATATTCTAGAAACCTCTTGAAATACTTCTGCGGAAATTCGCCGTCGAATTTATTTACTAACTGCACACCTTCTTCTCTGGTCAAATGGCTATCCCGGATTTCGTGGGCAGAATCAGAAGTCGCCCTTCCTATTCCAAATTTTATAAATCCAAGATAATAATGGAACCCGTCAATTTGATCGTCCAAAGAGGCGTATTTAGAATATGTCCCTTCGTTTCTCACCGGATTAGAAATAAAACCAGTATGCTCAACACAATAATAGTAATTTTCCTGCGGAACCCATTTTTTATAATAGCCATAAAAATGTATTTCGGTTTTATTTGCGTCTAACTCTCCGTGCGAAGGTGAAAGATAAGAAACAAGATTCTTCTGATCTATCCCATAATGCACTAAATCTTCCGGAGCAATACCAGAGAAATAGTGTTTTTTATGATCTGATTTGTAGTCTCTGGTAGGTTTAAAAGCATTTTTCATATCCCCGCCGTATTCAACTTCTCCGTTTTCACCGTACATTATTAACGGAACTTTAAACCGTACGGCTATTTGCATAGGAAAATTAGTTTGACCATAAATAAAAGGTTGGAATGGATCGCCTAAAATCTCAAAAGCTAATTTTGTCAATTTGCGGTGAATAATACCGCTGGGTGTCCCTAAAATGTTATCTATACCACCAACATGAATCATTGACTGAAAATTCCTTAATCCTATATCGGTATATAAATGAGGGGACCATGTTACTGTTAAAACATTCATCCCGTATTTATATTTTAATTCATGGGCAATATGGGCGCTGTCTTTGCCGCCGCTTGAAGGCACTATTACCTCATAGCCACCGTCAGATCTTTTAAATCTCATCAAGAGATCGACCAATTCTTTTTCGCGCTGATTCCAGTCAAATTTTGTTCTTTTGTATTCAGCAAAGTTGCAAGCGGAACAGACACCGCTTTCATCAAAAGAAATTCTTGGCCGTTGATTAGAAATGGTGCATTTTTTGCAGAACTTCACTTCTGAAGGAAGATTGTACATTTTTAAAATGTCTTTTTGCTCAATCATTGCTCCCCTCGCTATTCATTACAATTTCTCTAAAGTTTTTATATATTTCAATACCGTGTATGCCACTTTTTTCGGGATGAAACTGAAAGGCATAAAGATTCCCTCTTGCTAATCCAGAGCAATAATCAACTCCGCAATAATTAGTCATGGTCAATACATGCTCATCCAAAAAAGGCTGAGCATAATAAGAATGCACAAAGTACATAAATTCTTCGCTTTCCACGTTTTTTAGGATCCTGCTCGTAATGCTCAGCGGTCGATCAAAAATTATCTTATTCCATCCTATGTTCGGAACTTTAATTTGCTCATTATATGTGTTACGCATAGGAAATTTAATAACTTTACCCTTAATAATATTCAGCCCTTTGTGAATGCCGAATTCTTCACTTTCAGTCATCAAAAGCTGCATACCCAGACAAATCCCCAAAAATGGCTTATCGGCTTTAATAGCATCTCTTAAAACAGAAATAAGATCTAGTTTACGCAAATTCTCAATTGCGTCTCCAAACGCACCTACTCCGGGAAGAATAATGCCAGATGATTTCTCGATTACCTCTTTATCAAATGTCACTATAGCATCAAGGTCGACATGCTGACAAACCTTGCAGATGCTGAAAAGATTACCCATGCCATAATCTATAATTGCAACATAAGGCCTCATTTAACGCTATCCTCGAAAAACTTTCCGGACTCTACCCGGCACTCTATGCCATTTTCATTTAAAAACTGTTTTATTTTGTAAAGTTCAGCTGATTGAATAATCTTAAAAGATCTGCCGCTCTTTATAAACTCAACATTACCTTCTTCTGATTCATCAATCTCTGCCTTATTACGCTTGATAAAATCATAATGAAGCATTGAAGCGATAGCGACCGCATCTGCCTTGCCATCAACGATTACCTGCCTGATATGTTCAAGGTTTCCCCCGCCGCCGTGCGCGATGACAGGAATTGATACCATCCCAGCAACCGTTTTGACCAAATCAACATCATAGCCAAGGCCGGTACCTTCTCTGTCTACCGAAGTAAGCAATATTTCACCTGCCCCAAGACTCTCAACTCGTTTCGCCCATTCAACAACTTCTATACTGGTATATTCCCTTCCGTTATCTGTATAAGCTAGATATATTCCGTCCGGCTGTTTTATCGCCTCAATCGCAACTACGATTGTAGATGACCCGAACTTACGCGAAGCTTCTGCGATAATATTTGGGTTCTTTATTGCGGCGGTATTCAAGGAAACTTTATCTGCTCCTGCACGTAACACCTGCCTGATATCATCGATGGTGCGTAATCCGCCCCCTACTGTCAATGGAATAAAAATTTCATTTGCTGTCTTAGTAATAATTTCATGGAGGCTGTTACGGTTATATAGGCTTGCCACCACATCCATATAAAACAGCTCGTCCACGCCGGATTCGTAATAATACCGCGCAAGTCGCTCAGGCTTTCCAAGCACTCGCAGGCCTTCCAAATGAATTCCTTTCACAAGATTAGGTCCCTTAATATCCAAGCGCGCTATAATCCTTACATTTCTACCCATATAGTTTTAACGTTTCCTTTTCATTAATAAAGCAACAAAATCGAAATCCAGTTTTGTATCTATATCAACTGAGCGTTCAGCAGGCATTATGTAAGCAATAGTCTTAGAACCAATAAATCCCTTGTTCTTAAGCAAGTCTTTTGTAAACGCCAGATAAATAGCGCCATTAGGCCTATAAAAAACAGGTAATTCCTGCCTATTTCTATTAAATTTCTTACTCTTTATAAAATTATCCATAAAACCTTCACCTGTAAGCGTATTTGCCCAAAGAGGATGGTGTTCGCTTAAGCAGACTGAAACTAATGTTTTTGCCTTTTTTGCGAATAAAAGACTTATTGAGCTATCGATATCTTTACTAGTTCTAAGCGGAGAGGTTAATTGAAGCAAAATCACCAAATCAAAATTATCTCCCCTTTTTCTAAAATATTTGACCGCATGCTCTATTACATCAAACATCTTCGCAGAAGAAGTCGCCAGTTTTTTAGGCCTGATAAAAGGAACCTCCGCCTTGTACTTTCCGGCTACGCGAGCAATTTTCCTGCTATCGGTGCTTACAATAATCTTATCCAGATATTTACTCTCAAGCGCTTGCTCTATTGTCCAAGCAATCAATGGCTTACCAGCTAACTGCTTTATATTTTTATTAGCCAAACCTATTGATCCTGCGCGCGCCGGAATTATACACAGAATCTTTTTATTTCTATACATGTTCAGAAAAGGTTATAAAACGGTTTCTTGATACTTTCTATCTTACCGATTTTTTTATTTATTATCTGCGCTATCTGTTTTGCTGCTTTTCCACTGCCATATGGACTATTTACTTCCCCGCAGGTATTCTTAAATCTAGGTGAGAGTGCTTTATGTAATGCCTGTTTAATACTACTTGTACAAGGAGAGCAATCAATAACGTTACGTGCCTTTATTCTCCCTTTCTGCCTGTCTCCGATATTTACAGTCGGCACGCCAAACGAAGGAGCTTCGATAATTCCGCTAGAGGAATTACCGACTACAATATCAACGCAGCGCATCAACGACAAATACCTTACCCTCCCTAAAGAGGCAAAAGCTATTGCTCTTCCCTGGTGTTTTCTTACATAATGATCAATAACAAGCCTGATATCACTATTACCGGGATCGGCATTAGGTAAAGTAAAGATCACTTTTAAATCTTTAAAACTATCCAACGCATTTAACAACTCCTGAAACTGTTTAGCAGAGCTGCTTTTTTCCAAGGTAACAGGATGAAATGTCGCCAAAGCTATTCGTGAACCAAACCTAAACCCAAGTTCTTTCTCAAGCCCCTGTCTATCCAACAATGATGTATACATGATATTATCAATTGCTAATGCCCCGACATTAAATACCCTAGCAGGTTCCTCTCCAAGCTGAATAATGCGTTTTCGGTATGCTTCAGCAGCAGCGAAATGCAGAAAACTCATTTTGGTGATCGAATGCCGTAAGGCATCATCGATTACGCCTTCTGTCAGTTCTCCTCCATGGATATGCGCGATAGGAATCCTGGCAGTGAAAGCAGCAACTGCGGCAGCAAACGTCTCAAACCTGTCTCCTAACAAAACAATCATATCCGGTGCAAGCGAGCGGAAAACTCTGGAAAAACCGATTAACGCACCACTAATCGCCTTTGCCACCCCATCTTGGTCGTCACACAAAGGAATCTTTACTTTCCTATCAATTCTAAATCCATCATTAAGAATCTCTTTGTAAGTAAAACCGAACTCTGCAGCCAAATGCATTCCACATGCCACAATCTGCAACTTAAGCCCTTTTTGAGCTTTAAGTTTTTTTAGCAACGGATATAATAAACCGTATTCTGACCGTGAACCGGTCACCACACAAACCCTTTTCATAAGCGTATCATCTCGTCTTTACGGAAATCTTTCTTAGCATTCTTACCAATAACCTCATCCCAACGCTCAGGACCAATACCTCCTGCCGGCCTTTTCACCGTGATATTCTCAGCTAAAAAAAGCTCATTCTTCTTTATATCTTTTGCGGCAACAATACTCTTCCTTACGACAACTCTGTTACGTAACTCAATTCCTGAAGGTTTCTTTATCTTGCTCCCCAACGATTTCTCAATCCTACGTATTCCTACTACCATCCGCTTGAACTCATCAGGCTCTATACTAGCTTTGTGATCAGGGCCTGACATTTTTTTATTCAAAGTGATGTGTTTCTCTATAACTTTAGCTCCCAATGCAACGGCGGCAAGAGAAATATCAATACCAGATGTATGATCTGAATATCCAACACTGACACCACATATATTCCTAATAGTCAACATCGCCCTTAGGTTAACATCGCCGACTACTGTCGGGTAAGCAGTGTGACAATGTAGTACAGTAATATCGGATTTCTTTGTGCCTGAAGAAACCAAAATTTTTAAAGCTTGCGATACCTCACTTAAATCAGCCATTCCCGTAGAAAGAATAATTTTTCTTCTCAAAGCTCCCATCTTCCTTAAATATGGAATATTAGTAATCTCTCCTGACGGTATTTTGATAATCCTTAAATTTAGTTTTCTAAGCAGGTCAATATTCTTTAGATCAAAAGGAGAAGAAACAAATATTATTTTTTTCTTTTTGCAATATTCTACAAGTTCCCTGTACTCGCTATAACCAAACTCGAGTTTCTTAAGCATCTGAAACTGTGTCTCATTCTTTTTTGTATGCGCCTTCTGATATTGCGCCTTAGGAGCCAAGCGCACAGCTATCTCTTCGGCGCTGAATGCCTGGAACTTCACTGCGTCAGCCCCGCAAGACTTGGCGGCATCCACCAACCTCTTAGCAAGACGAAGAGAACCATTATGATTCACTCCTGCTTCAGCGATAATAAAAACTTTGTCTTTTTTCATTTCAGTATTCTTCTGCAAGGATTGCCACAGGCTACAATATTATCTGCAATATCATCTACTACAACGCTACCGATACCCACGACTGTATTTCTACCTATAGTAACGCACTGCTTTAAAACGCTGCCGGTCCCGATATGAGCAGCTTCCTTTATATGGACGCTGCCGCTCATAACCACTCCGGGGGCAATATGCACATGATTGCCAATAATACAGTCATGCTCAATTATTGAGCCTGAATTGATAATACAATTATTCCCGATCTTAGCGCCCGGATTTATAATAGCTTTTGCACCTATAAAGCTACCTTCACCGATTTCGGCGTATTTTGAAATTATAGCGCTCGGATGAGCCACAGAGGGAATAATAAATCCAATGCGCTTTACTAAATTAAATAACTTTATCCTCAAATCCATACTGCCTATACTACCTACGGCAACAAAACAATATTTGACGCCTTTTTTAAGATATCTTGGCAGGCAAGTGTCTTTTCCAATAATCGGAACACCAATAACTTTGCTCCCAACCTTTTCTTTCTTATCAACAATTCCTGTAATAACAAACTTCTTATCAAGACGCAAAGTATCTATCACTACTTTGCAATGCCCGCCTCCTCCGACCAAAATAATTTTCTTCATATTATTTAATCTCGAAATTCTTTAAGTTCTTGTGGTATTCTTCCCATTGACCTACATCTAACCACGATTTTTCTGATACAGGGTACACGCCAATCTTCTTCTTCCGGGCAATGTAATCGCCGATTAAATCGGTTGCATGATAACATTTATTCTTCGGAATAGCTTTTAATACGGATGGCTCCATAATATAAGATCCGGTATTTACCAAAAAATCATACTCCGGCTTTTCTTTGATTCTCCTTAATAACCCTCCGTTCTCTATTTCACATATACCATAAGGTATCGTGTAATGTTTTAAAGAAACAATCAAAGTTATATCATTTTTGTTATCCTTATGGAACTTAAGGATATCGCCATAATCAGCGTCAATCAAAATGTCGCAATTACTTAGAATAAATGTTTTTTTTATTCTATCCCTGAGTAAATACAAACTGCCGATGGTTCCCAATGGCTTATTTTCTTCAATATAGGTTATATTACAGTCGCGTTTTATATCGCTAAAATAAGCTTTTAGTATATTAGATTTGTGATTTATTGATAGAAAAATCTCCCGGCAGGAAAATTGTATAAATTTATCAATTATTAAATCGATTATAGGCTTATCACCTACAGGTATCAGCGCTTTAGGGAGAATATTAGTAAAAGGGGATAACCTTGTCCCCTCGCCTCCGGCCATAATAACAACAGGCAAGTTAATCGGTTTATATTCCTTAAGTTTACCCTCAAAAAGGTCAGGCCAGCGAAGTGCAGAAACAATTCGATGCTTACTATCGAGTATCGGCACGCATTCAATTACCTTAGAAACAAATAAATCTTTTGCCTCTTCCTGAGTAAAACCTTCCTTGAGAATAAAAGGACATTTGTTCATCACTAACGCTACGCTTTTATTCAGCTTTTTACCCTGAAGAATCCACCTTCTTATATCTCCATCAGTAACTGTTCCCAGGAGACGCTGATTTACGTCTGTAACCAACAAAGTCTTTTCTCCGGCATCATCCATCCGTTTTAATGCCTGCTTTATAGTTATTCCCGGATTAACAATAATATTCTTTAATTTATCCATTTTGAGCCCCCGCTATAGCGCTTGCAACTTTTTTTATTTCACTTTCTTTTAAATTGCTGCTTGAAGGAATATTTAAAACTGTTTTCCAAAACCAAAAAGCTTTTTCTATTTTATAGGCCTGATTTTTGCAATACGGCTTCTGCAGGTGGTTCAAATACCATATTGGCCTTGTCTGTATATTATGCTCGCCTAATTTTCTCATCAACCGGTCTCTGTTTATGCCATGTTTTTTATCATGTATAAGCAGAGAATAAAGCCAGAGGTTTGGACGCGTTCCCGCGGGCGAGTCAGATAACTTTAATCCCCTGATCCCTTTAAGTAGTTTTTTGTACAACTCGTAATTACTCTGTTTAAACTTGATAAAATTTTCAAGCCTTGCAAGCTGCGCCAATCCCAAGGCAGATTGTAAATTTGTCAGCCTAAAATTATAGCCGATTTCATTATGGATGCTGCGCACCGGGTCATCTTTTGCCTGATTAACAAGATATCTTGCTTTATTTACTAATTTCCTATTACTTGAAACAATCATTCCTCCGCTGCCAGTGGTAATAATTTTATTACCATTGAACGAATATATCCCAAAATCGCCGATAGTGCCGGTAAATTTACCACTATAGGGACCTTCGGTGTAATAAGAACCTAAGCTCTCCGTAGCATCTTCTACTACTTTCAAGTTAAATTTCTTTGCTATTTTCATTATTGCAGCCATATTGCACGGATTTCCGAAAACATGGACTGGGATAACAGCCTTGATAATTCTTCCGGTTTTTTTATTGCGCAAAACGTTTTTTGTCATCCTGCATTCTTTTGCGCAAAATTCTTCCAGCTTTTCTGCGTCTAAGTTCATAAAACCATCGCAATCCATAAAAACCGGCTCTGCGCCCAGGTACCTAACTACATTTACCGGAGCGATAAAAGTCAATGTCGGGACTATGACTTCATCCTGCGGTTCCACTCCGCATAATTTGAGAGCTATGAATAAGCCGGATGTTCCGTTCACGCAGGCAACAGCATGTTTTGCTTTCGTGTATTTACAAATCGCCTCTTCAAACTTCTCGACAAGCGGACCGGCAGAAGAGACCCAATTGCTCTTCAGGCATTCCTTAACATATCTCAATTCACGACTAGAAATATTAGGAGCAGAAAGTTGTATCATCTGCATTCCTTATAATCTTTAAACCATGCTATTGTTTTTCTCAATCCATCCTCAAATGGTGTTTTTGCCTTAAAACTAAATTCTTTTTCTGCTATTGTAGTATCTAAACATCTTCGCGGCTGGCCGTCTGGCTTAGTTTTATCCCAGATGATCTTACCCTTAAAACCAGTAAGACCTGCAATAAGTTTTACTAGATTCTTTATAGATATTTCGAAGCCTGCGCCGATATTGATTGGTTCTGATTTATTATATTTTTCTGTAGCTAATATAATGGCTTCAGCGGCGTCTTCTACATATAAAAACTCACGGGTCGGCTTACCTGTGCCCCAGACTACAACTTCGGGAACAGTCCCCTTCGGGGACAGTCCCCTCTGCTTAAACAGTTTCTTCGACTGCGCATCGATACATTTTTTGATTAGAGCAGGTATTACATGTGAAGTTTTAGGGTCGAAATTATCTCCCGGGCCATATAAATTCACCGGCATCAAAAATATGGAATTAAAACCGTATTGCTGACGGTAGGCTTGAGATTGAACTAACAGCATTTTCTTAGCTAGCCCATACGGGGCATTGGTTTCTTCGGGATAGCCATTCCAGAGGTCATTCTCCTTAAAAGGAACAGGTGTGTGCTTTGGATAACAACAGATGGTCCCTAAGGCAACAAACTTCTCTACGCCAAAGCGTCTGGCCTCCTCCATCAGTTGTACGCCCATCATTAGGTTATCGTAGAAGAATTTTCCGGGATTCCTGCGATTAGCTTCAATACCGCCGACCACTGCTGCCAGATGAATAACGATATCGGGCTTTGCATCCTTATAAACCTGCTTAACCGCTTCCATCTGAACAAAATCATACACTTCTATTTTAGGAATAAAAATATTTTTACAGCCGCGATCCTTCAGCTCACTAACTACATGCGAACCCAGAAACCCTGCTCCGCCAGTTACCAGAATACGTTTATTTTTTAAGTTAATCACCTTTCCACCATTTTTGAGGGAATTTTTCCTCTAAGATTTTGTCGCCCTCGCCAACAGGCTTAAGCCCTTGAGCGCGCATATCCGCATCAACCATAATCTTTACTAAGTCTAAAAATTCGACTTTTGGCTGCCACCCGATTTTCTCTTCAGTTTTAGCGCTATCAGCATACAGGTTTTCTACTTCGGTAGGGCGGAAATAGCGTTGGTCTATTTTAACGTATGGCTTCCACTTAAGGCCTACATAGTCAAAAGCTGTTTTTACGAAATCTTCTACAGAATGCGGCTGGCCTGTGCCTATTACAAAATCGCCTGCCTGCTCTTGATTCATTATTTTCCACATCGCTTCCACGTATTCCGGGGCAAATCCCCAGTCTCTTTTTGCCTTTAGGTTACCCAGGTACAAATATTTCTGCTCACCTGCCGATATCGCTGCTACGGCGCGGGTGATTTTACGGGTGACAAAGGTTTCGCCCCTGCGCGGGCTTTCGTGATTAAAAAGTATGCCATTACAGGCAAAAATACCATAACCCTGGCGGTAATTCTTAGCCATCCAGTAGGCATACACCTTAGCGCAGGCATACGGGCTTCTCGGCTCAAAAGGGGTTTCTTCATTTTGTGGCGGCTTAGCTGTGCCGAACATCTCGCTAGAGCTAGCCTGGTAAAATTTTATATGTTGGCCGCTCCTTCTGACTGCCTCTAAGATACGCGTAGTCCCTAAAGCAGTGATATTAGAGGTATATTCCGGTATATCAAAGCTTACCCGCACATGGCTCTGTGCGCCCAAATGATATATTTCATCCGGTTTAATATTATAAATAATATTACTGATTTGCTCGGAATCAGACAAATCCCCATAATGGAGAAATAACCGGGCTTCGGGGTTGTGCGGGTCAACATAGATATGGCTTATGCGCTCAGTATTAAAGGTGCTCGCTCGCCGGATAATCCCATGCACTTCATAGTCTTTAAAAAGCAAAAATTCCGCAAGATACGAACCATCCTGGCCGGTCATCCCGGTAATAAGTGCCCTTTTGCGTATTTGGTGCTTCATCTCTTCAGTAGCTCCTTCGTTAATCCTTTGTCTTGCTTATAAAGAAACGGCTGACTTTTTAACCTTTTCAGCCACTAACCTATCCCATTCTTCTTTAAGCCGGTTATATTCATTTTCCTTTTCTTTAAGAAAATGCTGAGTAAGCTGCATCTTATGCTCCAAACCTTCTTTTGTAAGGTAATATTGTATTTTTTTAAGTTTTCCGGGGTTGGTTGAGAAGTTTTTTGCTTTGATAAAGCCCTTTTTGATGAGTTCCTTAAGTAGATAATTGGTCTTACCCAAAGAAATACCCAGCCTCAAAGAAAGCTCTCTTTGGGTAACAGAGGATTGAGAATCTATCTCTTTTATAATCAACAGGTTTTCTTCTTTTGGGGAATGTTCAAACATTGAACATATGGTAACAAAATAAAGAATTTTGTCAAGTGATTTTTCATTTAATTAAGGGCAAAACACCTTAAAAATAAACCGGTTAGGCGAAAATGAACAGTCATAAAGAAAGGGCGGATTTTGTCAATCCGCCCCTCTAAAACAACCGCCAGTTATACTTAATTTATAGGCCTTTTTTGACAAGGTACTCGCACAAATCCGCCACCCTGCAGGAATAAGCCCACTCATTGTCGTACCAGGCTAACACTTTCACGAAATTATCCATGATAACTTTGGTGCTGAGCCCGTCAACAACCGAACTTACCGGGTAGTGGTTAAAATCCACAGAAACAACCGGGTCCGTTGTAAACCCGAGTATCCCCTTCATTTTCCCTTCAGCCATCTCTTTAAAAGCCGCATTTAACTCTTCAGCGGACGTTTTCTTAAGAAGCAAGCAGGTAAGGTCAACCACTGAAACATTAGGAGTGGGGACGCGTATAGCAAATCCGTCAAGTTTTCCCTTTAATTCCGGTATAACCAGGCCGATTGCCCTGGCTGCTCCGGTTGAGGTAGGAATCATGGAAATAGCAGCTGCGCGGGCGCGGCGTAAATCCGGATGCGCCATATCCTGCACTTTCTGGTCATTGGTATAGGAATGAATCGTGGTCATCAAACCTTTTTCAATCCCCCATCTGTCGTTTATTACTTTGGCGACAGGGCCAAGGCAATTTGTTGTGCAAGAGGCATTGGAAATCACGTGATGATTCTTAGGGTCGTATTTCTCCTCGTTAACCCCCAATACTATGGTGATATCTTCGCCTTCCGCAGGGGCGGAAATTATGACTTTTTTTGCTCCGCCTTTAGTAATATGGTTCTCAGCTCCCTTTACGGTCTTTCCTTTTTTATTTACCCCGTCTTTTTTAATGGTAAATAAACCGGTTGACTCAACCACGATCTCTACTCCTAAATCTTTCCAGGGAAGCTCGGATGGGTCAGCTTTAGCTAAAACTTTTATTATTTTTCCGTCGACGGAAATTGCGTCATCGCCAGAGACTTCTACTTTACCGGGGAACCGGCCATGCACTGAATCATATTTAAGAAGATGGGCGTTTGATTTCGCGTCGGTAAGGTCATTTACCGCTACCAACTCTAAGTCTTTAGAATTATTTTCCAGAATAGCCCTGGCCACCAGCCTTCCAATCCTTCCAAAACCATTGATACCAACTTTTACTGCCATTTCACTACCTCCTTATTTTCTTTTAATTATATGGCTTGTTTTATTTATCTCTTAAATATTTTGCGGCTAATTCAGGCGGGGTAGGAACAAGGTAAAAACCGGAACCCCATTCAAAACCTGCTACGCGAGTTAATTTCGGCATAAATTCAATATGCCAGTGATAAGCTTCTGCTCCGCCATCACCATTTACCGGAGCGGAATGAATAACAAAATTATAACAAACGTTGGGGAAAATACTTTTTAGCTTTGCCACGGTATCCTTTAATATCGACGCTAAAGCCGAAATTTCCTCGGAGTTCATATAGCAGAAAAAACCGCTGTGTTTTTTGGGGATTATACATATCTCAAAAGGAAAACGTGAAACAAAAGGGCAAAATGAAAGAAAATGCTTATTCTCTAAAATTACTCTTTCTTTTTCCGATATTTCCTGAATGATTATGTCGCAGAATATGCAGCGTTCGCGGTAATCAAAATAAGCCCGCGCGCCCTTGATTTCTTCCATGGCATTCTTGGGTATCATTGGAAGAGCGATAATCTGAGTGTGCGGATGTTCAAGAGAAGCGCCAGCTGCCGCGCCAAAATTTTTAAAGAACAGTATATATTTAAAACGCCTGTCTTTCACTAAATCCAGCGCCCTGCGGCAATACATCGTGAGGAAACCTTCGATTTCAGAGTTTAGTAAGTCCGAGATATCCTTCTGATGATAGGGAGTCTCAACTAATACCTCATGAGCCCCTATGCCGTTAGACATATCATACATACCCACGCCGCGCCTGCCCAAATCTCCTTCAATCTGAAGAGCGGGAAATTTATTCGGGACCACCCTGACCTGCCAACCAGAAGTGTTAGGAGTGGTGCCGGAGTTCCTGAAAGCATCTATTTCCGGAGGGGTCATTGCCTCGTTTCCAAAACAGAAAGGGCAAACTCCGCCCCGATAAACCTGTTGCTCATATTCATAGTCTTCAGGCTTATTAGGGTGGTCGGTATCTACTATTACCCATCTTCCGCCGATAGGATCACGTCGCAGTTCGGACATTTTAGACTTCTACCCCTCTCAAAAATTTAGCAGCGTCTTCGGGAGGCAAA
>Ga0247841_10007668_pt1 | contig 15896 bp, 14 predicted proteins | sample LaCruzMarch2015__2_FD_192410 | JGI IMG/M metagenome (GOLD analysis project Ga0247841, IMG submission 192410) | Freshwater microbial communities from meromictic Lake La Cruz, Castile-La Mancha, Spain - LaCruzMarch2015_18m | ecosystem: Environmental > Aquatic > Freshwater > Lake | place: Spain...
GAATCAAGCTTCTGCCCCTCTGCATGGCACTCGGACAAGCCAGGCACACCCACGAACAAAGTCATGGCGGTGAGCACAGAGACCCTTTTGATAAATTCTCTTTTTTCTAAATCAAAATCACGGTTACTCATTGTCGCTTTCTCCTCTTACGCATTCGTGGCGTTGGCCTGACTCAGTTGAGCCGGAGGTGGTCGTCTCTGATAGGACTCTGGCGAAAGTACTCCCCCAGAGACAATCATCTTCACCCCCTCCTCGACTGAGATATCTGTAAACTGAACCTCTTCCGCAGGCAGGATCAGCAAAAATCCCGTGGTTGGATTCGGTGTCGTTGCAATGAATACGCGATACATGAGTTTGCCGTCAGGATTTGTCATTGCACCAGTAACGAAACCGAGGGCGAGACATCCTTTACGTGGAAATTCAACAAGCGCAACCGCTTTAAAAGCCGCCTTTGTTGTAGACGAAAAGGTGTCCACCACTTGCTTGGAAGCCGAATAGATCGACTTGATAATCGGCATTTTCATCAGCAGGCGTTCCCCAAGCTGGATCATACGACGGCCAATCACGTAGTTTGTGACCAGGCCTGTAAAATAGATGATCAACGTGGTGACAAACAAAGCAATGAGCGTCACGGCATATTGTGGGATTTTACCCAAAAATTGATCTAAGAGTGGACGCACAAATGACGTGAGCGATGCTAAAAGGATATTCAGAAAAAAAAGCGTAATGGCAAGCGGGATCAACACTAGGATACCCGAGATGAGCCTGGCTCGGAGATGCTTACTGAAGGCTGAGGATTTGTTGGGTTCTGTGTTCATAAGCGTTTTGTTAAATTAGACATATCACAACGTGTAGGTCGCTAGTTTAAAGGGACTCCTCACTGAAGTCAACACTGGAAAACCCGAATCCGGACCGGACTTACAGAACGTCATTAAGTCAAATCGGATTGGAGAGCAGGAGCCGGGGGATGGCTAGACGGCGGAGCGTCTCGCCCTTGACCATCAGCCTGTCAAAAAATATCAATTGTTGCAAAGAAATGTCTGTCCCCCTATCGCCTCTTGCTGAGCCGGCCCTGAAATACCTTTGTTTTGTCCGCAAAGCATGGACAGGAATGCGATTTTTTGAGAAACTAACAACATTATCTTTTAAGACACTCATAGGTATCAACCGTAATGTCACGATCCGACTGCCGATGAAAATAGACCCGAAACCGATCCGTAGAAGTTGGCGCACCTTTTGGCGTGCGTTTTGCTTTTGCTTGTCTGTCGTGATGATTGCCGGGGTGCTCGTTTGGCAGGCGAGGATCAGGCTGTTGACTCATCTGATGCGGCATGAACTGGATCAGCGGGGGCTTTCCGATGTCACGTTCCAGCTCGCGTCGGTCCGCTTGGATCGTGTCGTGCTCAGAGAGTTGCAGATGGGGAGAGACACACCTGTTCTGCGTGTAAATTGGCTGGAAGCACGCTTTTCTTATCCCGAGATTTTCAAAGGTGAAGTTGATCGTGTGCGTGCAGGCGGGATACAACTTCCACTGATTGCCGGCGAAAATACGGTCACAGTTCCGTTTCTTGAGCGACTCAAAAAAATCGCGTCATCTCCAACGGACAATGCAGGTACTGGATCTGAGGCGCTCGGTCCGTCGACCCGCAGGTTCCGAATCGGGGAATGTTCTGTCTATCAGGTCCAGATGCCATTCCGGGGTGCAGATGGAAAGCTCCTGACGACGCTGAGCAGCGAGGCCACCGTGCTCTTTGATCCAACAGACCTGCAGACGGACCGCTATCGTCTTCGGTGTTCGCTGGAGAATGCCACGGGTGTTCAGTTTGTGGCTTCCGGTCGGGTGTCGCCCTGGATCGGCGAGACGCAACTCGCAGTGGAGGCGAAGATCAGGAATGTGGCTGAGGTTTTAGCCATGGCGCACGTGGTCCACCCGCTGGATATCCCTTTCGCACTCTCTAACTGCAGCATTTCGGCGCGCGCGACGGTCAGTTCCACCGCGTGGACGAACATGGGGCGTGTTGAAGGGAGCGTGGAGCTGGGACGGGGGAGCATCGTCTCGTTCCCGCGTCAGGAGAGCGACGTCATTCTCCAATCCTTCAAAGTCGATTTCTCCGGGAATATGTCGGAATGGCAAGTGCGCTTGAACAGCGGCCTTTCCGGGGTCCGGATGAAGGGCGACCGCACCTTTGTGCAGGAAGAGGGACGGATGTTGAGTCTGCGCGGGGGGCTTCGATTCCAGGATCGGGGCACGAATCACGCTGTTCGCGCAACATTGGATACGGATCTGTCGGGACGCGTTGCGGCGAAGATGTTGCCGGGATTCTTGCCCTTCATGCCGAAGTTGCTGACGGACGGGGGGACGTTGCATACCGAAGCAACGTTGACGCGGCAACCCAAGGCGAAATGGAGTGGCCAGGGCGGGTTTGTTGCAGAAGCGCGGCGTACAGCCGTGACGCTCGCGTCTGGACGTTTCGGCGCGTTACGCGCTGCTGTGGAAGGAAGCGTGGATATTCGCGACAATCAGGCAGGCCTGCTGAAGACTGCAGTGATCATCGAGGAGGGCTCTTACCGCTCGCAGGGGAAATCTTGCCTTGCGAATTTCAAGATGGCGTTGACATCGGAGCCGCCTTACCAGGAGGCGGTCGGGACCTTCTCGGGAAGGGTTACGACGAATACTTTTCTCAGCCCGTTCGGCATCCATTGGGTGGAGGTGCCTGGATTAGCGGTGGAAGGTGGCGCACGGGTGACAGGTTTGCCGACGCGGCCGGAGTGGTGGTTGATGATGACGCTTCCGGAGAGCAAGGTTGTGGTGGACGGACTTTTGCAGGGATGTTTAGGCGGCAAAGCGTCGGTACGATACGGAGAGACGCTCATCTCGGCAACAGCGGAAACGTGGCTACGTGACGTCTCTAGCGAGCCATCGAAGGCAACGGACACCGCCCTCCGCTGGGGTGCGGAACGCCTTTCGTTGGAGCTTCGGGTTCCCGAGTCTCCTGCCGACGATCTTTCGAATCGGGTGGTCCACGTACGTGCAGGCATCCGCGATGGCTTCTGTACACAGGAAAAAATGGTTGCTGTGCAGGCGTTGCAACTAACGCTTCCCATGACGTGGTCCCCGCGGCAGGGATTGCAGTTTCCTGAGCCGCCGGAACTCAACTGGAAGGAGATGAAGGTTGGGGGTCTCGCGTTCGAGTCGGCGGGGTTCACGGTCACCAATCATCTTGAAACCGTGGAGATCCGTAATCGGATCCACTGCAAGGGCAGTCAGCTGGATTTGAGGTCCACAATCCTGATGCCGTTGGCGGATCCTGGACGGGTGACCCTTCATGCGCAGATCCCGGATCTCCGCTTGTCCGGGCAAGACGCCATGGTTGCATGGATAAGGACGTTCGATGACACCCTTACCGCGGAGGGACGTTGTTCGGCGGAGATGGAGCTTCGCCGCATGGATTCCGGCCTTTATTTGCACGGGAAGATCGCTGTCGCAGAGGGAAGGCTTACACGGCAAGGGGTGAAGGTCTCCGGAATTCGTGCCGAGGTGCCGTTCGAGTTCAGGAATGGATTTCGGACCTGCCAAGCGCCCGTTGTTGGCTTTGAAAGGGTGGAGGTCGGCCGATTCGTCGTGAATAAAGGGGAGGTTTTATTCCAGCTTACGCCCGAGGAATTTTTTATTGAACGGGCGCGAGTGGATTTCTGCAAAGGGCAACTGAATACCTACTCGATCCATCTGAATCTGAAGCAGCCCAATACCGATTTGATCGTTTATGCGGATCGCGTCGATCTGGGCGAGACGTTGATGATGATGACCCCTCTGACGGGAAAGATTGAAGGGGTTCTGTACGGTCGCTTTCCGGTCAAGATTGCAGACAAGAAAATCCATCTCTCTCCTGGATTTCTGTATTCTCTTCCGGGACAAGGCGGGACCTTCAGGCTGGATGATGTCCGCCAAATTGAGCCGTGGCTCGCTCAGGCCGGAATCCAGTCGGAGGTCCAGAGACCTTTGTCCAAGGCCCTGGGCAACATGGATTTCAGCACCCTGCGCATGGAGTTGGAGACGCCGCCGGACAAAGGCGAGGCAGTTTTACGTCTGAAGATCGCAGGAAAATCAAACGACAAGGAGTGGCCTGCGCCAGTGGATCTAAATCTGAACTTGCATGGTCCCCTTGAAAAGGTGTTAAATATGGGAATAAACTTTTCCCAGAAATAGGAGAATGAATAAATGAAAAAGATGCATATGACGCCAGCGGCCATTTTGCTGTTGCTGATCGTGAATGGATGCCTGTCGATCAAGACCGAGCATGAGATCAAACCGATCCAGATTACCTTGGATATTAATCTGAAGATCGAGCGTGAACTTGAAGACTTCCTGAACTTGGATAAATGAACGAAAGGAGATGAACATGAAACGGATGACAATGTGGATAGTGATGGCCTGTATCGCAATCGGGACGACGGTGTTTGCAGATGCGTTGAGCGATGCGAAGGAGCGCCGCAAAGCGCGCCAGGATTCGATCCAGCAGATCGTGAAAGCGGGGGATGCAACAGAGGGCGATCAAGGTTATCTAGAACCCAAAGCAGGGATTGCCGCGGACAAGGCGGCGTTGATCAAGGCGGAGAATGAGGATCGCAAGGTCGGCTACGAGGCGATCGCCAAAGCGAACAGCAAGACTGTTGAGGAGATCGGCAAGAAAGCTGCGGAGATCAACCGGAAACGCGCGGCAGGAGAAAAATAACAGGGGCACGGGTTTTCCAACCCGTGGTTCAACGGACTGGAAAGTCCGTTCTCCTTTGTCTTGCCTTCAAAAAGGCGCGGAGGCACAAAAAACCCGTAAACATTGGGTTAAATCAACATTTACGAGCTTTAAAATGGTCGGGGCGGAGAGATTTGAACTCTCGACCTTTTGCACCCCAAGCAAACGCGCTACCAGGCTGCGCTACGCCCCGAGAAAAGTGGTGAAAAAGTGTGCATACTTTAGCTTATTCCAATTGTTCCTGTCAACAGCAAAGCACACGGGGGGTGGTTTTATTTTGGCTAAATAAAACCGCACCAGACAGGAGGTAACAAGTAGGAGGGAGAAGGGAGAAAGGGAGGAGGCTCGTCAGAGGTTATTAAAAATCTAACCGCAAAATCCTTAAATGGTCTGTAAAAATCATTGCGGGATGTACGTTAGTCTTGTTACACTATTTCTATTGACCACTGCTAGGTCTTGGACTCTTTTTATTGGATTTAACCCTTAGGAAAAAACATGCAACTCAAACAAAACTGCAAGTATTCGCTTCTCGTCCCCACCAGCATGGGCGTGCGTATCACGCCCGTTAATGGACAACCTGTCCACAGAGGGGGCATGTTCATGATGCAAGCCACGAGCGCCGAGACGAATGTCGCGAGCGTGGCCGCTTATCTGGGACTGCCGGTCAAAGTGTTGACGACCTTCGTCAAGGGAAGCCCAATCGCCCAATTGATCAAGGATGATCTGCGTGGACGTCACATGGATTTCGAAGGTGTTGAAGTCGCTCAAGGCGGACCCTGGGGTTGTCGCCACCAGTTCAATATCGCGGACAGCGGCTTCGGTTCACGCGGACCTCGCGTCTGGAATGACCGTGCTGGCGAAGTCGGATGCACACTCAATGTCAAGGATTTCGACCTAGATCGCATTTTTGGGAAAGAGGGTGTTCAGATTGTCCACTTGTCTGGGCTGATCGGCGCACTCTCCCCAGAAACCAGCACATTCTGCCTCGAACTTGCCCGGGCTGCCAAAAAGCATGGCACAAAGATCTCGTTTGACCTCAACTATCGCGCCTCTTTCTGGAAGGGCCGTGAAGCCGAACTCTCTGCGATCTTTGCCGAGATCGCCAGTGTCTCTGACATTCTGGTCGGCAATGAAGAAGATTTTCAGCTTTGCTTGGGCATTCAAGGACCCGAGGCCGGCGGAAAAGACATTAAGGCGAAGATCGATGGCTTTAAGGGCATGATTGAACGCGTGAAGAAGGCCTTCCCGAATGCGCAGGTTTATGGAACAACCTTACGCGAAGTTGAAGATTCAAACAACCATCTCTGGGGCGCGCTGATGGCAGTCGGCACTGAATGGTTCACGGTCGAACCGCGCCACATCACCGTGATGGATCGCATCGGCGGCGGTGACGGTTTTGTCGGCGGCATGCTCTATGCCATTCTCAAGGGCTGGGAACCTGCAAAATGGATTCAGTTCGGTTGGGCCAGCGGCGCACTCGCAACGACCATGATGGTTGACTATGCGTTGCCTGCGGATGAAGAGCAAGTCTGGAGTATTTGGAAGGGCAATGCCCGGGTACAGCGTTAAAAGTTCAAAGTTCAAAGTTCCTCCTCCGCGAATACGACTACGGCGGACAGGTAAGAGTTGAAACGCTGAACGTTGAATTTAGAGACAAGCGCGCCGCCCGGGGAACCGGGAATAAACAAGAGGAATAACTTTATCCGCAGATTTCGCAGATCAACACAGATTGAATCAATATCTGCGTACATCTGTGTCATCTGTGGATAAAAATGTGAAGTTATAGGTAAGAGGAATTTCTCCCAAGGAGTATTATGACGTTAAATGGAACATTCACAGCAATAGTCACGCCTTTCAACACGGATGGCAGTATCGACTATGGCGCGTTGAAAGATTTGATCAACTGGCAGATTACAAGTGGTGTAGAAGGCCTCATTCCGGTCGGGACGACGGGCGAATCCCCTACCTTGGAAATGTCTGAACATCTGAAGGTCATTGAAACCACGATTGAAACCACGGCCAACCGGGCGATCATCATTGCCGGGACAGGAGCCAACTCCACTGCCGAGGCCTTAGAGTTGACACGCGAAGCAAAGATGCTCGGCGCTGATGCCACCTTGCAGGTGACCCCCTACTATAACAAGCCCAATGCGGAGGGCTTATTCCGTCATTTCTCCGCTGTTGCAGAGCTTGGCTTGCCAGTCGTGCTCTACAATGTACCCGGGCGTGCTGGCAAGGAAATTCCCTTGGAGACCGTCGTGCGGCTGTCCAGTAATCCGATGGTTGTCGCTATCAAAGAGGCGGCAGGTAGTGTTGATCGTGTTAGCGCCATCCGTAACGCCTGTGAGCTCACCATCCTCTCCGGTGATGACAGTTTAGCCCTCCCGATGATCAGCGTGGGTGCTTCAGGTGTGATCAGCGTCGCCTCCAATGTCATCCCTGCCGAAATGTCAAACATGGTTCGCTTGGCACGACATGAGAAGTTCTCCGAAGCACGTGAATTGCACCGCATCTATTATCCGCTCTTCCGCGACCTCTTCCTGGACACGAATCCGATCCCCGTCAAGGCTGCGCTCGCCATGATGGGACGTATTCAAGCCATCTACCGGCTCCCCCTGTGTGAGCCGACGGAAAAAATCCGCGAACAACTGCATCACACGCTCTCATCACTCAATCTTCTCTAACATGAAAATAGCAATTCTTGGCGCCGCTGGACGCATGGGGCAGAACCTGTTGCGTTGTGCACAAAAAATTAATGGTTGCGAAATTATCGCTGCCGTGGAGCGTACGGACTTTCCCGGGCTGGGGACACAGGTCAAGGACTTCCCTGCGAAACTGACCTACACTTCCGCATGGCCTCAAGAGGCTGATGCCGTCATTGATTTCACGTTTCACACCTGTGTAGCAGGGAATATCAAGAACGCTATTGCAAACAAACAGGCTGTGGTCCTTGGAACGACCGGGCTGAGCGAGGATGCGCAAGCGACTGTCAAGGAGGCCACCCAACAGATCCCCATTGTCTGGGCTGCCAACATGAGCCTTGGTGTCAACTTGCTCTTGGAACTGGTTAAGCGTGCCTCAGAAGTGCTCGACGACAGTTATGACATTGAAATTGTCGAAGTACACCATCGACTGAAGAAGGACGCTCCCAGCGGGACTGCACTCATGTTAGCGGAGGCCGCAGCAGCAGGACGTAAGGTCGCGCTCAAGGATGTCGCCTGTTATGGACGGGAAGGCATTGTCGGCGAGCGTCCCAAAGGTGAGATCGGGATCCATGCTGTGCGCGGTGGCGCGATCATTGGCGACCACACGGTTGCTCTCATCGCTGATGAGGAGTGCATTGAGATCTCGCACAAAGCCAACAGTCGCGAAGCCTTTGCAACGGGTGCGTTGCGTGCTGCGCTCTGGTTAGCCCAACGTAAGCCAGGGCTCTACACCATGCGTGATGTCCTCGGCTTCACGCAACAAGCGTAAAACGTGTAGCTTTTTTTATCACGGAGCCCACGGAGTTCACGGAGGAATCCAAGTGAAGTATCAATCCTCTTTATGAATACCGTTCAAGCCATCTTCTCGCTCGGGAGTAACATTGAACCCCGAAGGGCAACTATTGAACAGGCTTGTCAGGCGTTACGCCAACTCCCGGGGATCAACTCCTTCAGAGTTTCAACACTCCAGGAAACAGCACCGGTCGGGGTTCCTGAAGGCGAACGACACCTGCTCTTTTTAAATGCCGTGGCCGTCTGTGAGACGTCATTATCGCCCGAGGAACTTTCTGAGGCTGTGCATCGCATTGAATCCTCCCTGGGACGCCAGCGCACTGCATTCTATGGCGCTGCACGGACAATCGATATTGATATTATCGCCCTAGGGGATCTGATCCTAACAACGCCAACGTTGACATTGCCTCACCCACGGGCACATCAACGGACATTTGTCCTGGCCCCGCTTGCGGAGCTCCTGCCCGACTATCGCCTCCCCGGACAGCAACAGACCGCTACGGGCCTCTTACAAGCACTGATCACTGATTACTGATCTACTCCTCGTCCGACAGCGTGTAATCAAAGACATCCTTGCGATTCTGGCGCAGCGCTGCAACTTGTTCGGATATTGGGTCCAACTTGGAATCTTCTTCCTCGATGATCTGACGCACTGCCTCAGAACCGACGGCGACAGCGGGTACCGTGGACATCTTTTGCCCAGCCCCGTATGATGAGTACCCGTACTTCGAGCCATACTTATACCCATACTTGTAATGGTAGTCATACTTGCCGAAATGCTGATGGCGCCCAAAGTCGACATCATTCACAACGACACCGATCACTCGCGCACCTGATTCTGTCAGATGCCGGTGCGCATATTTAAGCAGATTGAAACGTGTCCTCTCAGCGCAACACATAATCATGACCGAATCCACAAGCGCAGCAAGGGTCATAACATCACCAACAATACCAAAGGGAGGCGAGTCCACAATGACACGGTCATAGTGTTCACGAGCCCACTGGAAGAGTTCAATGATCGTACCGCTACCCATCAACGCTGCAGGGCTGATCTCTGAGGAGGCCTTTGAGCAGATCAGGTCTAAGTTTTCGACACCAGAGGGGACCGGCAGCGTATCAAAAAGCGAATTATCCCCTTTCGCCAGAGTATGAGGAAGACTCTTGTAATCAGCGGGGTTCTTTTCAAAGATACGTGCAATATGGGGACGACGCATATCGAAGTCCATGAGCAGCGTTTTACGTCCGCTCAGCGCGCAAGACTCCGCAATCGAACACGACGTAATGGTCTTTCCCTCACCTGGCTGCGTACTGACACACAAGATCACCTTTGACAGTTCAATGTAACGTGGGGAATCCAGCAGATTTCGGAGACTTGCCACGGCTTCCGCAAATTGCGAGAACTTATCATTCACCACCAGGCGTGCAATCTGTTCACGCTTTTTGCGTCGAACATGCGGCAACACCACCAGCGTCTTCAGACGCAGGCGTTGCTCAATATCAGCGATCCCCACAATTTTATCTTCGAGATGATCCACAATGAGCACAAAAAAGATACCCAAAAGCAGACCGAGGAAGGGTCCCGCTGAAAAGATGATGAGTGGATTGGGTAACACATGTACAATCGGCTTATAGGCAGGCTCCACCTGCTCAATCAGAGCTGTTGTTTCATCCGAAGCGACCTGCGCATCTTGCATACGTTGACGCAAGTACTGAAATTGCTCCTCTGCCACCGTACGATCACGTTCCAGTTGATCCAAGCGCATTTTTGCCGTAACGATCTTTAACTCCAAGTCTGAAATCGTCTTCATCAACTCTTCTTTTCGAGGAGACAGCTGCGCCATTTGACGCTGCAACAAGTCAAGATTAGCCTTTGCGGTCTCCAGCGCGCGTGCAACAGCATCAACAAATTGCTGCTTGAAGATTTCGGCTTCACGCTCCTTAACCTTCACATCGGGGTGGTTGGCTGTAAAGCGAGCCAGGAGAGAGTTCTTCTCTGCCAACGATGCTTGAAATGTCTGATAGGCGAGTCCGATCTCCTGTGAGCGAGGAATAGATTCTGGCAAAGAACCAAATTTTTCTGGATCCCCTTGAATGATTTCCAGTGTCTTACGAAGCTCAGTCGCTGTTGCTGCTTTACTCTCGATATCGAGCACGTCAGCCGTAACCTTACTCAAAGCTGTTTCAGCAATTCTAACTTGAGAGGCCATCATATCGATTGGATTCGCTGTACGATACGTGACCATCTCTTTATCTGCGAGCTCAAGCGTACGACGTTGTTGCTCTGTCATTGAAGAGAGCCAAGCTATAGCACCGTCAGACTTGTTACGGTTCTGCTCGGTGGTAAAGTGTTCGGCGACCTTCGAATAGGCGTTTGCCAAATCAGCAGCAAGTTGGGCATCTGTTGAGCGAACCGTCACATAAATTAATCGTGAGCGCCGCTGCAAGGTCATCTTTGACTCACCGAGTGTTGACGCCAGCTCTGGGTCTGTAAAGGTCTCACTCGGATGCTCGCTTCGATATTGCGCAATGATCTGAGTAAAAACTTCTCGGCTTCTCAAGCTCGCCAAGCGCGTATTAAAAACTTCATCCAGAGTCGTTCCCCCAGCCTCCGAGTCCATGATGGCCTGAGGTTTTCCCGTAATTGTTGGCCTACGGATACTCATGACAAATTTACTGGTCGACTCATAAATAATTGGGGATACTTTATAGACTGCAAAGGCGACGAGGACACCCACAATCACAAAGACCAAAATTGTGATCCAGCTCTGCATACAGACCCTGAGAATGCGTCCGATCGTCAGAGCTCCCATGATCGAGCTATCCGCATCAGAATTTTCTGCTCCGACACCACCACCATAATAAAACGGACTGCCTCCGTAAGCCCCGCCATTTCCATAGGCAGGGGCTGAGGCACCATAATACATAGGCTTGTGCGCTCCCCCATAATACATGGGGTGATTACGTCCTACGGCTCTTGACTCTTGAGTCTTTTCGCGTTCATCACTCATCGAATTCACCTCGCGCTACGTTTATCCTTGACTGACGGCTTGGAAGCAAGCCTGGTAAGAGGGCTAATACAAAAAACCAACTTAAAAATGTGATAGGACATTGAAAAAGACTGGAAAACCACCCGTACACCAGTAACGTAACAAGGGCAACTATGCTCGGCACAATATAACCATCTAAAGAGATAAAAACATTCCAAGCAACATGTTTATGCCCCTCAGGATGGGTAAAAAGATTTCTCAACCTTACAAAGAGAGGTATGAGCTGAATAATCACAAGGGCGATCAAAATACCTGAACCAATAACACCCCACTCACACAAAATTTGTATTGCATCATTCCAAACATAGCGTCTGTCCATTTTGAACTGCTTCCACTCAACATCTTCAATAGCTGTTCCAAGATAATGGGAGAAGCCGAGAGGTCCAACACCTGTCCAAGGAGCCTCTTCCCATATTTTTAAAGCAGCGTTCGCACGTAAATCGCGACTTGAGCCAATCTCACTCCAATGAGAGGCGTCCCCCACCTTCAAGACCCTTGATTTGATTGGCGAAGCGGGCAGAAAAAAAACAATGGCTCCAACAACCAGTGACACCAAAAGAAGAATGCCCATCGCAAACCGAAACTTCTTCTCAACGCTAGCATGCTGGCTGATCAACATCATCATTCGAAAGCTCAGGAGGACACCCCCAAGACCACAAAAAATAATCACGCCGATCCCAGTCGAAAACTGGAGCAGACCTGCTAGGTTCCCCACTAAAGCCAAGCCCCACCAAAGCATGGTCCTCACAAAGCCACTCCATGGAGAAGAACGTGAAACAGTGAACCCCCATCCTGAAGCGATAAGAAACCAAAAAGCGAAGAAGTAACCAAGATTACAAACCCCAGGCTGTAAGGCCCACTCAGAATAAGGTAAAACACCCATATGACTCTTCAAAACCGTGTAGACTGCTATCCCTCCGCTCACGAGAGAGGCTGCCTCAAGAAGGAATCTGCGTCCACCCTTCCCGAGGCCATTTCGGATGACCATAACCCCAGCAAAAAGAACCACCACGACGGAAAGGAGATTTAAGGCAGGTTTTGGCTCAATACTATAAGGCAGCCACTCAAAGCGCGGCGAACCATACTTCCAAATATCGGCATCTGGAAAATAGATCAAAACACACCCACTATTTAACCACTGAATGCATACGAGCACGACAAAGAGCAGTCCAACATACGTAAACGCATCATCTTCGATGGAGCTCACGACACGTTTTCTCGCATCCACGAGTGATTCTGCTTTAAAAATCGTTGGCAAGAGCACAAGGGCTTCAATCGCAAAAAGTGAAAACCAAAAGCTATAAGCAGTTCCCAGATAGTCGCTACTGAAAACGCCTAAACTCATCACAAAAAAGAGAGTAAGCACATGCAAGGGTAACCAATATTTCGTCAAGAGCTTCTGAATCATGCTGGAATCCATTCTTTACAACAAAACGCCCACGCCAATGTCTCGTTCGCGTGGGCAAGAATCCTTTTCACTTTCCGAGATGCCTTCCGCTTAATAACGGAACATACAGCCCAAAGAGAGACGAATACGGTCCCAGTCAGCTTGAAGGTCATCTGTCTGGTAGGTGTATTCTGCGGCTGCATAAACGCTTGCATAGCGGACAAACCAATACGAAGCACGATAACGGATTGCATACTGATCCGTTACATAGTCTCGGAAGGCGGCCAAGGCGGTCATCGATTCATTTTCTTCACGGCGGTACACAAGATCAGTTGTCATGTCCAGGCGTTCCGTTGCCTTATAGCTCACGCCTCCTGAAAGTGACCAAATATTTTTAGAGTGCCCACGGGTGGTTTCGCTAGGCTGGAAGTAGGTAGCAGAGGCCATGGTAAGAGCCCAACGCTGACTCAGCATCCAGTTGACGGAGGCATTCAGGGCAGGACTAATTAGTGTCTTACCTTCAGAAGAGTAAACGTTAACACCTCCCAAAACACGATATTTGACACGCTCTGTCAAACGCGAACCAAAACCGGCCATAAGCGAGTAACCGTCACTTTCAGGGTTAACACCTGCCAACGTACCATCCGTCTTATAATATTGATACGAACCATCTAACAAGAGTCCCGTCTGCGGAGTGATCGCATAATCAATCTCTGCACCGATTTGCGCGGAACAAAAGCCATACAAAGGCTGATATTTTTGTGTCTCCCTATCGAACCAGTTATCGGTATACATCCCCGTCAAGCCCACAGAGAGTCTATCACTAAAGGCATAGGACAACAGCGTGTTCAAGTCAAACTGATGGCGGTTACGCCAGATACCAGCACCATCCCCTATCAGATTTGAATCATTCTGGTTACTGAAGTTGTACCGCTCTCCAATCAAAAACTTCCACCCTTTCAGGGACTCCACAAAAAGCTCAAGGTCTTCGCCATAACGCTGTGCGTTTAACACGTCATGCTTCTGATACAAGTCGTAAGAATACCAAGCATTTCCAGTCAACCCCCAATCTGTACCACGATATTGAGCATCTAGACCAGGACTTAGGCGGTAAATAATGTCATCCTGATCCCTCACTGGGAGGCGGATATTCGAATCATAAGAGACATCAAGACTCACGTAGGGCGATACCTTAAAGTTTCCGAAGCGCAAACCATCAGATCGTTCACCAAAAACGCACAACGGCAATACGCCGACGATCAGAAGCATCGTTTTAGTTGTATTTGATATTCGCATAAAGTAACTCCGTTAAAAAAGTTTGTTGTTCTCTATATAGAGGGAGGAAAGAAGATTTTTTTAGGATTCAGTTATGGAAGAACATCCAACTGATTGGGATACCCATGTGCCGGCACGGTCTGTATGCCCACATCGCTCGGACCAAAGACGTTCATTCCAGCATAAGTTGACGTATCGCCGTAGTTCCGTGTACGCTTTTCGAGATCACCTGTCAGTCCACCCACATCCATCAGCAACTGTTCCATTTGCGAAACACCTACACGAGCAACCGCGACAGGAGGAGGAATAACACGTATGGTTGTTCCCGTTGCGGTCAAGAGCGGTTCATAGTTACCCTTTTGTGCCTCAGCAATATAACCCTTTGCCAAATCACGCGCCGCATCACTTGGCAACCTCGTCAACAACAGAGCTTGCAGAATTTCAGTCTGGGGCTGCGTGGTTGCATTTAAGAAGAGTAACATCACAAAGGTGTTACGCACAACAGGATCGTCCGTCGACTTGTTTCGCTCAACAGCCAGTTTAATCGTCGCATCCGCCATCAGCTTAAACTGTTCCTCGCTTAACTTGTTCTTCTTTGGGTCAAAACGCTTGGACAACTCGCCGACAATGGCAGGAAGAAACTCAACTGGAACGACTGCAAAAATTTCAGCGATGGTTTTAAAACGCTCGTCATTCTTAAGAGGAGTACACCGGATACACTCAATGGCGGCGTTAATAAGAAGCGACTGCTTCTCTTCTGGGCTTAAGGGCAAACGCGTGATGGCCTTGAGAACACGCTGCGTGAATTCAGCTTTCTCACCATCTGCGACCAGAATCATCACCCCTCGGATCTCATCAGGATTCTTTGCAGCCACTCCAACCTTTTTGAGCCACTGTGAACGCGTCAACATCGTCGCAGCTGATTCCGGCTGCACAGCTCCAGGTGCTGACCGCTTCTCGGGCGTTTGCCCCCCAGCCATCTGTGCACACACTAGAGCAACTGATACGACAACACACCATTGCGCTCTCTTGCTATTCATCATGACTCCTTACCCTTTTTCTTAATACCACGATTCAGGGACATATACAACGTCACCAGCCTTCAGCTTCATATCCAGTTCCGCTCGTCCCTTTTTTCCGATAGCATCAACATCGATAATAAAACGTTTCAACTTACCCTCTTTATCACGCCGCGTCACGCGAACGCGTGCTTTGTCCGCCAACGGCGTCGGATTTGCAGCCGCCAGAAGAGCCTGCGTCACCGACAGGTCGCGTGTCGCTGGCATATTAACTGGCCCAGGGCGTTGCACAGAACCGAGAACTAAAACAGAACCCCACGGCGACTTCATTCCCGAACGCTCATCATACACAAAGGTTACCGACACTTGTGGATCAATAAAATACTTTTTATAAGCATCTTTGATCTGCTCCTGCAACGCAACCACTGTCAGACCACCACACTTGACGGTTCCGATCATGGGCATAACAATCTCGCCCATCAGGTCCACCTCTTTCAGCACTTCCTGGACCGTTACCGAGCCAGAGGCTGTCACGCCAATACGCAAAAATAAACCAGGTCGAATTTTAGGGTCGCCCTCTTCTTGAAATTCAGCCCGCTCATCTTCCTTTGGCTCATCACCTGACCAGAAAATTGAATCGATCAGTGTCGAACACCCGGTAAGCATTTGAGTACTACAAAAAACAAAAAAGAGTAAACCTAAAGAAGCCCTGCGAAGGGTGCAAAAGATACGTCGACAACTGCAAATTACTTCTTCTAAAAAAATCATGTGAAAATATTATCACGATAAGGGGCATTTTTCAAGGAGAAAAACGTAAGGGGTGCGATTTTTAATTGTTGAAGGTTAGGCGGCTTTAGGGTGAGAGCGATAGCGGGCGTGGATGGCGGCCATGCGGACGGCATTGGCGTGACGCCAGTGCA
>Ga0247841_10007671_pt1 | contig 15893 bp, 18 predicted proteins | sample LaCruzMarch2015__2_FD_192410 | JGI IMG/M metagenome (GOLD analysis project Ga0247841, IMG submission 192410) | Freshwater microbial communities from meromictic Lake La Cruz, Castile-La Mancha, Spain - LaCruzMarch2015_18m | ecosystem: Environmental > Aquatic > Freshwater > Lake | place: Spain...
AAAAAAGGTGAGGGTAGTTTATACCCTCACCTGCGGGACAAAACTATTGCTAGTTTTTCCCAGTGCTAAATCCTTACAAACTTTTGCACATTATTATTTTAGCAAGAATTTTATAGACATGATTATCAAGATTTCGGAGAATAAAAAAGAGATCGTAAAACCTCAAGATATTTATCAGATCTTAACTGATTGTTTGAGGAGTGAAGATAAAGTTGACCAGGATAAAGAGCATTTCTGGGTATTTCACCTGGATTGCCGAAACAAGATCAAGTTATTGGAGCTTGTTTCTCTGGGAACATTAAATTCCAGCCTTGTTCATCCGAGAGAAGTATTTACCCGAGCAGTTGGTGAAAGATCAGCTCAGATTATTATTGCCCACAATCACCCGTCAGGAGAGTTAAATCCATCGGATGATGACATTGCCTTAACCAAACGGTTAATAAAAGCCGGTGAACTGTTGGGTATCGAACTGATTGACCATATTATTGTATCCAACAGTTCATTTGTTAGCTTCAAGGCTAAATCTCTTATTTGATTATTAAAAATTTAATCTTAATTCTATGAGTAACTATCAATTGTCCCGTTATTATCAGTTAAGAAATATAGTTATGCCTTATTTCTGGGGAACATCAGAAGTCAGGCCGACTGATAAACAATTATCTGAATATGTCAGATTGTTTAATCTCTATGTTTGGAATGTCAAAGATCCAAACGAACCCGAGAGGAGTCAAAATGGATACACTGATTGAATACGTCCTTATCCTGCTTGGCTGTATTTGGCATATTGGACTGCTGGTCATTATTATCAGTTTTATTGAAAGGAGGTTGAAGAAGTAAGTTTGATTTTATAGCCGTCGGTGTAGAGAAAAATCTTTATACCGGCGGTTTTTTTTTGGTCCTTCAATATTTTTGTTTTAAAACGGAATTATTTCTGAAGATTTGGTATTTAAAGCCCTGATTATTCCATAAAGTTTTTCTACCGATGGATTAACTATTCCTCTTTCAATCTTGCCATAATAACTTGGGTTTAAGCCTGCGTCAACGGCCACTTCCACTTGTTTTAATTTTTTTATTTTTCTTATTTTCTTTATCCTTTTCCCAATAGTTCTTCTGATCTTGGAAGTAAAATAGTATGTCATACAGCAACTATTTTCCTCGAATCCCTTTTATAATATCGTCTTTATATATTCTTTTTAGCCTCAAATATACGCTTGAAATCTTTATTAAGAAACATTAAGATGAAGTTATTAGTAATTTTTTAAAAATAAATTTATGGCAGAAATAGCAGCAGCCCCAATATCAGTAACTCCAGAGGCAAGAGCAGTCAGAGCCGGAGGAGCAATAGGAGGAGTTCCAGAATTAGCAAAATTAAAATTAAGTGAATGGTTTAATACAGCTAAAACCGAAGTCAGAAAAAGAATTGGTTTAACAAAGGCAGAAGCGAAAATTAAGGGAAATGAGCAGGCAGATCCAAAAATTGGAGAATTGGGAGTCAAGGTTATAAAAGGAGTAGGAGATTTAGTAGAAAAAAGAGGTGAATACCTTGAAAAAAGTGCATATAGTAGATCGGCCAGAGCTACAGATCACGAAAAGAAATTACAAGCCTTAAGAGAAAAACCAGTTGAGGCAGCAAAAAAAGCGGCAGAATATGATATTGCCAATACAACTTTACAAATGCTTGATCTTCCAGGTAGAGTTGGCCCAGGAGCGTTGTCAAGAATTGAACAGGCTCGAGAATTAGCCCAAAGAGTTATAGATACAAGTAGTGAGAAATGGCATGGATTTTGGGCCGAGAGAGATAATCAAGTAGCCGAACGTGATTTAGATACGGCTGTTAAGTACGGAGAGGGTGCTAAGGCTACTCATGACTTTGCTGATAAATTTGAATCAATTATAAGTAGTAAAGAGGGATTATCAAAACTAAAGGAATCAAAAACAGCAATTAAAAGTGAGGTTGATCAAACAACAGCTGTCAAAGAAAAATTAGCCGGTCAATTTACAGAGGTGCTTACAACCGGAGCAGATATTGGCAAAGGTGGAGCCGAACAAATTAAACAACAGGACGTTGCTGAAATTAAAAAACAAGAGCAAATTCTCAAAGACGTTCAGCATAGTGTTACCGCAGCTGGAACCAAATAAATTAAAAATTTAATATAAATATATGAATTTAACTGATACATTAAAAAATATAACTGGTGTTGTTGAAAGTGATTCAAATTTAACCGAAGAATTAAGAGAAGACATTATCAATCTAATTGCCGAGGTTAATGTTGATCCGACTCCAGCCAATTTGAGAGTATTAAGCACGGTGTTGGAGAAATTGAAAGACACTACTAAATATTTAAGTGCGTTAAAAACGTTTAGTAGTTTTGAGTCAACAAATCTTTCCGCTTAATATCTTTAGCCCGCTTTATTTTTGTTTTTTATATAAAGACGTTATTCTTTGATCGTTAAAAAAAGCCAGTTTAGTGGTCGAAGTTTGGTATATAATACTTCTTAGCGGACTGCTGATAAAAAGTTCTAATCTTGTTAACCAGCCCGCTCCAGATGTGACAGAAGTAAGCAGAAGCTTTCATAAACTGACAATAAAGTTACAATAAATAATATGAAACAACCTATTTTAATAATCGTCCCACCGCTTGGTACTAGTTCATACAAGATCGGTGAGAAAATCACAAAAAACTGGGAAAAAGACTTTGGGATTAAACCGATAAATTGGCAGTTCTTCTGGCAAGACAGTGGTGATAGTTATGAAGTCAGACTAAAACAATTGGTGGATAAAATTGATGAATTATCTAATAACGATAACACTATTGTTTCATTGCTAGGACTTAGTGGAGGCGGAAGTGTGGTATTTAATGCGTTTTGTAAAAGAAAAGATAAGATATCTAAAGTAATTAACGTTGGTGGAAGACTTAAAAATGGAAATATTAGATTTCCCGAATCAAAGTCAAAGAATGATAATAACTTTTTATTTAAAGAGTCAGTGACTCAATGTGAAAAAAATATAGGACTGTTAGACGTAAATGATAAAAACAAAATTCTAACGGTTAGGCCATTATGGGATGAATACGCACCAGTTGAGTTTGCCATGGTTGACGGAGTAAAAAATATTCAAATCGTTGCAGTTGAACACGTGCTTGGAATACTACTCTCAATGACAATTTACAAAAAGATAATTATTGATTTTCTAAACGGCAAAGGGTAGGTTTAGTAGATCAATTTTTGTAGTCCTTAAAGTTTGGAATGCCAAGATGGCTTTTTAAAGTATTAAGTTTTAAAATAAGCTCAGGAGTTATGAGATGGCATAGGTTAAGTAAAAGCCATAATGGTAATGGCAGGTTCGAGCTGAGTACCGTCCCCAGCTCCAAGTTCAGCGGTAGAAATCTATAGTAAATTACATAAAAGTGTGCAAAAACAAGATATGACTTGGCAAGAACTTCAGAAGGAGCTCAAACTTCTTCAAAATAAAATCAACTATTCTCCAGATATCATTGTTGGAATTGTAAGAGGAGGCATTGTTCCAGCACGTATACTTTCAAGTTATTTAAACGTAAAGAATATGTTTTGCCTGAATGTTAAAAAAATAGGTAATCAACGCGAAGTTTCTACAGCGATTAACGAAAACATTAGTGGGAAAAACATTCTTTTGGTAGAAGACATGCTCGAGACTGGTAAAAGCTTGATCGTAGCTAAAAAGTATCTAGAACAAAAAGGAGCAACAGTAAAAACTGTATGTTTATATACTATGCAAATATCAAAGATTATGCCCGATTACTTTATAAAGGAAGTTGCTAATGCTATTAAATTTCCTTGGGAGTAGCTTTAGTAAAGCTTGTTATATTTATATGGTCTTTAAAAGCGTTTAGTTGTAAAATCAACTTAGGAGAGCAATGGGTGATGTAGGTTGTTCGAGTTGAGCATCTTCGCCCGCTCACAATCAACAGTTATTAACAAAAAGTTACAATATGAAATTGGTGAACGTTGCCGACTACGGAATAAAAGGCATAAACTACTACTGGGAAAGGAAAAGTAAATTTGACTTAACAGAAGATGAATTGTGCTCCGTTGGAGTATTGGCAAACAATGCACTAGTAGACGAAATTTTAATTCCTAAGCTGAAAGAAGCTAACGAAATTTTCAAAAAACATGGTTACGAACTGATTGTTAAGGATGCATATCGTTCTCCGGAATTATATCAACTCGTCAAAGGGAAAAGATACGAGATCGATGGCAAAGAAAACACTGATAAAACATTTAACCCAGTAAGGATGCCTCATTCGTCTGGCAAAGCAGTGGACATTAATTTAGTTGATCTTAAAACTGGAATAGAAATTGAAATGTGGGATAAAAAAGATTGGCCTGCTGGAGCTTTTATCAATTTTTATGAAGATAAAACTGATAGTTTAAGTAAGGAATTTCAAAGATTGCAAGATTTTATGATTAATACAATGTTAAATTTAGGGTTTCAACTTGGATTAAAAAATGAATTTTGGCACTTCGAATACGAAGTATAACTTTAAATTAATCTTTAATTAAAGTTCGTCACTTTTAAATATACAGTTAGACTGTTTAATTATAAAATTAAATCAGAAGTATGGAGTGGTATGAGTTCGAGTGCGGTACAGTCACCAGCTCATTTACTTCAAATATCTTCCTATATATATTGTCAGCCAGACGAAAATCAAAAGACAAAAGACGGTTTCTGAGATGGCATTAAAATAATTTAAAAACAAAAATATATTGGCGGCAATGGATTCTATAAGAATAAAGAACTTTGAAAAATGGATAAAATTTTCATCATTAGTTAGTTTGGCTAAAGTGTAGTGGGTTGATATCCAGGAAAAAAAAGTAGTTACAAAGATCGCCATATGAATTGTAGGAAATTTATTGGTTGGAAAAAAACCAAATAATCCAAACGACAGAATGGCTATGAGGAGGGTGATGGCAGGTATAGTTTTTAGGCGGAGATTATAAAATTTAAAAACATAGTAAGCAAAACTAAGATCCAAAAAACTTTTTATTATAAATAAAAAATTAAAAACAGGTAGTTGGCTGCTGCTTAAGAAATAACTTAGTTCGGAAATAGTGTAGTTGGAAAAGTTATAGTTCTTTGTTTGGACTCCCATGTAAAAGGTTGAAGATAAAAAAAAGAGGATCGAAAGGATAGCGTTATATTTAAAAATTGTAAGTTGATTTTTATGCTCTTCCATAAAATCATTATAATCCTTGAAGAATCTTTGCGAAAGCTTGAATATCTGAAGGATATGTTAAAGTTTTTTTTATTTCATCTTCAGTGATAAATTTTGCATCACACATTTCCCAATCATGATCTTTTGGATCACCACTTAAGTATTCCATCAAAAAATAGTAAACGGTTTTTTTATATAGAACGCCCTCGAATTGATATTCATAATGACTGATGATGGGCTCAGGGTTGACGATCTTTGCTTTGACTCCGCCTTCTTCCTCAACCTCTCGAAGAGCCGCTGTTTCATTAGATTCACCTTTAACTTGATCACCAACAAAACCTTTGGGGAAGACCCAGCCTTTATGCTGCGAATGCTGGCATATAAGCCAGAGGCTGCCTTTATAAACTATTCCTCCAGCGGAAACTTGATTAACTATTTTCATAGATTGATTTTATATTAATTAATATAAAACGCGAAAGCGAATGGTATTATCAATATTCTTTAATTCCTGGATTACTTTTTTATCATATTTTTTATTTACATCGGTTACCGCATATCCAATTTCCTCATTAGTTTTCAAAAATTGCCCTTCAATATTGATGTTATTTTTTGCAAGAACATTGTTTATGTTGGCAAGAATCCCAGGAACGTTTTTATGAATATGCAAAAGCCGGTGAGAGCTGTGAAGGCTGGGCAGATGGATATTTGGGAAATTGACACTAAGTGTTGTGTCGCCTGTATTGACGTAATCGATGATTTTTTGTCCAACAAATAATCCAATATTCTTTTGTGCTTCTTCAGTACTGCCGCCAACGTGAGGTGTCAGTATCACGTTATCAATATTTTGTAAGCTGCTCACAAATTTTTCCTGATTATTTTTTGGTTCTTTTGGATAAACATCAATTGCCGCCCCACGAATTTTTCCAGACTTCAAGTTTTTTACGAGTGAAGGAATATCAACAATAAAACCACGACTAGCATTTAAAAAAATCACTCCATCTTTCATTGCATTAAATTCTTTTTCACCGATCAAATTACGGTTTGATTGCCGTCCATCAACATGTATCGAAATAAAATCAGATTTGACTAACAGCTCTTTAAGGGTTCGGCATTTTTTAGCATTGCCTAAAGACAGCTTTTCCATTTCGTCAAAAAAGATCACATTCATACCCAAAGTTTCAGCAAGAACCGAAAGTTGACTGCCGATATTTCCATAGCCGATTATTCCCAAGGTTTTACCCCGAATCTCATGAGAGCCGGCCGATGTCTTTTCCCAAATACCTTGGTGAATTTTTGTATTTTTCGGAAAAATATTTCGAGACAACATGATTATCTCACCGATTATGAGCTCGACGACACTGCGGGTGTTGCTGTATGGAGCGTTAAAAACGGAAATTCCCCGACTTGAGGCGAATGGAAGATCGACTTGATTTGTCCCGATGCAAAAGGCTCCGACAGTCAACAATCGATTTGCGTGCATTAAAACATCAGCTGTTAATTGGGATTGCGATCTTATTCCCAATATTGAAGTTTCCTTGATTTTTTTGATCAAAACTTCTTGAGGTAAAGCTTTTTTGAAATACTCAACCTCATAACCTTCTTTCTCAAACGTCTTTACTACATCATTATCAATATTTTCGAGAAGGAGTGTTTTTAATCGGTTTTTTGGATAAGAAATGATGGTCGGCAGATTATTTGAATATAAAAATTCATCAAAGTTTGGCGCAATTTTGTCGGCTTTTTCAACGACAGAATCTCTTTTAACATTTTCAATAAAAGCAGTGAAATTTTGAGCTATACCGAATTCCTTTAATTCATAGTCGGTATATCCATCGCCGATACAATATATCTTTCCATCAAGTTTCAAATTTTTTAAAATTTTTATTTTTCCGTGGTCATGGCTTAATGGATTTTTTTTATCATAGCCGATCACCTTACCATCTTTGTTAAAGATAAAACTATTTGCAAAGATGTGATTTGGAGAGATATGATATTTTTCGACTACAGGAACTACATAATCTTTAAACCCGCCGGAAATAACATATATCTGATCTTTGAATTTATTGAAAAAAGATTTGTTTCTCTTGATAGAATCGGACACCTTTTTAAGCAAGCTTGATGATAATGTCTCAAGGTGTTTTTTATTGATGGTCAAAATATCGAGCCGTCTTTTAAGACTTTCGCTAAAAGAAATTTTTCCTTCCATACCAAGAGATGTTATTTTCTTGATATTTTCGTTCTTTTCGATCTGCTTTGGATCGTCTTTCAGACAGATTTCTGCCAGTTCATCCAGACCTTCAGTTTTAATAAAAGTACTATCGAAATCGATTATAAAAAATTTCTTATCCATTGATATTGTCTTTACCAATCGCGTCGTGAATATTTTTAAAGCCATCTTTTTCCAACAACTCTTCCAACTCTATGTTGATTTGTGAGATCAATTGCGGGCCTTGATAGATCATACCGGTTATAAGCTGGACCAACGAAGCTCCGAGTTTAATTTTTTTGTAGGCATCTTGACCATTGAAGACTCCACCACAGCCGATAATAATTAATTTACTTCCATATTTTTTATAAGTTAACTTGATAAGTTCATTAGATCTTGGTTCACATGGCTTACCGCTGAAGCCGCCTTCCTTAAATTTGGCAACTTCATGTTTATTAAGTAGTTTATTTTTTCTGTCCTTAATTAAATTACCGATGATCACTCCTTTAATAAATTTGTGTTTACTTATGACATCGAGCAACGAAACAAACTGACGGTCAGAAATAGAGATCGGCATTTTGATGAAGATCGGTTTTCGGCACTTCAATTGATTAATTAATTGTAGTAGACGGTTTAAGTTTTCAGGTTTGTAAAAATCAACATTAATATTAGTTAAATTTGGGCAGCTGACATTTATTTCATAGTAACTATTTTTTATTTTGGCTTTCTCAAATATTTTAAAGGTATTTATAACATCCTTGGCCGCATCAGAAACAGTTTTAATTTTTTCTGTATTAGTCACTCCGATACTTATTCCAACCGGGATACGAAATCTTAAACCCTGAATTTTTTCAGAAAATCTTACCGCTCCAATATTTTTAAATCCTTTATTAACCATAAGAGCTTTTGATTGTGGAAGTCTGCCCAGTCGGGGATATGGGTTCCCATTGTAGGAGGCGCTGGTAGTAGTCCCAACATCTTGGAATCCAAATCCTAACGAATAAAGCACTTGGGTTAACTGTCCGTCATAATCAAATCCGGCGGCAAGACCAATTGGTCCATCAAAAATAATTCCGGCGACTTTTTGCCTCAGTTTTTTAGATGAATAATTTAATTTCCAGTTAAAAACATCTTTAATAAAAGTTTTTCCGATAAATTCTCCTAGGCAAACCATGACAACGTGAATAAATTCCGGATCAAGCAGAAAAAGAAAAGGCTTCATTATTTTTTGATAGATAAAGGCGACAGTATCTAACCGAAGAGAAGCTTTTTCCTTAAAAAAAAATTTGTAAATAAGAAAAAAAATTGTAAAACTAATTAGCGCTGAAAGAGTGCAATAGATACAGATGCTTTTTAATACTACGATCTGAAGATACATAAAATACAGGGAAAAAATAGCCCCAGCCATTGACTGCATGATTATCCAGTAAGTAAATATTTTCTTTTTATAAACAACTAGCAAAATAATTGCAGTGAGTAGCAATGCGTATTGAATTATTCCAAAAAGTGCCAGTGGCACGCCAAACACGACCGAGTAAGAACTTCTTAAAACTTTTCCGCAATCGGATGCGATCGGTAAAAGCCGGTTGACCGTACAAGGGGGGACAACCTGACGGTAATGTTCAATGGTCAAATAGGTGGCATCAGCGATCCCGAATAAACTTAGCAGACCTAATATAAAAAACTTTTTCATTGGGTATATTATACCTTTTCCTCAACATTTTGGAATTGGAATCTTTTCTCCTTTTTCATTTTTTTTAGTAGGACAAAATTCTAATAATACGTGACGAGGTCTGGTATGCTCACCATTACAAACTGGGCAGGGGGAGAATTTTAAAGAACCATATTCGTCAGAATCATCCTTTTTATTTTTTTTAATAATATCTTCGATCGTTGGTGATGCCAGCCGGTAATTACTTGATAGTGGATCGATCTTCATAAAATCTCTAGATCTGTCAAATTCATTTTCGCTGTCATTTCCACCGCAGCCTCCTCCTAAAGCCATCTTGCCGTTTTTTGCATAAATAGGAAAATATTTTCGTATTTGATCTAAATAAGCACTTCCAGCGCCTTCATTTTTGGTCATCTCAAATGCTTGTTGGTAATCTATTTTTATCCTAGGTCGTATTTCCTTCATCCAACCCCGTCGCAGATCAGAGAGAATGTCCGATAAAAAAAATTCTTCATCATGAACGTTTTTGTAAACGGGGAAATCATTAAGATAAGAAACGCCTTCCAAATATGTAAGTAAACTATCTATATCAAAATCTGTGACGGTTGGAGTTGTCAAATAATATTTTATTTTTTGTACTTCATCATCAAACCCTCCATGGACCATGTTTTTCTTTCCAAAAAAAGTTGAGATGACCCGTCTTTCCTGTTCTTTAGAAACGGAGATCGCGATCGCATCTACTTGATTATTATTCTTTCCGGTAAGTAAATACAGTTGTCCGTCGGGATATGGTTTTACTTTGTCATACTTTGTCCCGCGTTCAAAGGCAACCTGCCCTGGCGGACTATACAAAAATACGATCTGTCCCGGATGAAGTAATGAGTTTTTGATCGCTTCTTGGGTTCCGAAAAGGGATAGGCCGCCTCGCTCTTCAGGATCGACAAATAATTTTTCTTTTCGATCTTCATCAGTATAAATTTGACCATGGTCTATGAAATATGAATTAGCGTTAGAAACTGGTCTGTCTTCAATGACGTGCAAAGCATGGGATTCCATTTGTTGAGAAAAATTTTTTAACGAAGTGACTTGCTCTCGAGGATTAAATCCGAATTTTGCTAAAGATTCCGCCTCTCCGGCAAAAGCGTGATGATGTAGTTCCTTTAGTGAAATCATAATAGTCCCTGCTCGGGGCAAACCTAGTTTTGGTTGGTATCGGACTTTCACGAAATCGTGATCACCGTTGCGGCACAGTCACTGATTTACACAGTGTTCCCAAGACCAAAACTAATTAATAAAACTAATTTCCGAGATAATCCCAATCGGAACTATCTCCATTTTTAACATTTATATAACTGCATCCTTGATCGGGCAATTTTCCGTTTACTTTAAATCCCCACCAGACAGAATCTTTTTTTCCAATCCCATTGACCAGATAAACGACACTGGTTTTGAAATCTTTGTTGTATCTCATATCAAGACTTTTTATTTTTTTCTGTGAAAGAGCTTCACTTAAAACATCACATTGATTTTGATTACTTTTCATATCAATTTGTCCGACAGATTCACCGTTTATGGAAAGCGCCACCTTTAATTTTGTGGGGATTACGGTAGGTGAGGGGAGACTAACCTTTTTGACTGGCTGGATCGGTTTATTGTAAAAAACTACTGCCAAAAAAAGAAGAAAAGCTATCGCTAAAATTTTGAAGAAATTTTTTTTAAACATAGGCTTAGACTTTTCGCTCGAAAGTCGGTAAATTCGGCTAAATTCAAAGGTAAGTTTTCTGGCTTTAACAGTTACGGCATAGCCACGGACTTGTCACCGTGATTTCCTTTTAAGTCTCTCGACCCCTTTGTCAACATTAACGTTTTCAAATATAATACTTCAATTTTTATTTGTCAATGAGAATATATTTACGGAGTACTCAAGTCTGGAACTTCTTTTTTATAAAGTGTTCATACATGATGAAGCTTTTCTTTTATATCCAATTAGGCTTAATTTTTCAGATTATTTAAGATTAAAATATGTTTTAAAAGACTACAAAAAATGGACCACTTTTAGCTATGCATTCATTATTTACGACAATAAATGCTTCAATCCAATGTTTACCTTTATATTCGCTTCGTTCCCATCGTTCTCTTTCACCTTTAAAAATTTCTCCTCTAAGCCCAGTTGCCGTCCTTGCTTCGTCCCCTGTATTTACTACTTGCCAAAAAATATCACAAGGAACATTTACATTTGTATCTACCTTATATTTTAGCCAATGAAATTTCGGAAGAAATGAATTTCTTAAGAAAACATTTAAAAATCTACGATTCATAATTTTATGAGTTGGTAAACCAAAATAAAGACTCGCGCTTACCTTAGCCCAATAATTTTTATTTAAGTTGAGTTTAATTCCCTTACTTATTAAGTTTTTTCTATGAGAAAAATCTTCTAAAAGAATTTTTTCCTTATTTAATTCTATTTGTTCCTGTAGAGTATTTATATTCCCAAAAATTGCTTCCCATCCTTGTGAATTAATTGTTTTAAGCGTATTTCCAGCAATTAAACTTAATGTACTTTTTATCTGTTCATTAAAAATATCTGACAAATCATTTCCTGTTGGATTGGCTGGATCTTCAATAACAATATCATTAATATAGTCTTTCAATTTTTTCCAAAATTGAGTCATTCTTCCTCCGATATCTTTTTCACTACTGCTTTTCAAAACCTCAACGACTAATAATTCGAGAACAAATGTTTTTACATTTAAATTATTTTTAATATTCCATAATTTTGCCAATTTTATCTCTTTTTTCAAACCACTTTTTATTATGTGATCGATATGAACTTTAATATTTGTTTTCAGTCTTTCTTTTTCTCCAGTTCTTAAATAAAGAAACGCATCTTTATTTTCAGAATCCGAGAATTTTCCTGGGACGACATCTATGTGAGAGTCGATGGCTCCATCATTGCTTGGAATTCTTATTCTTAGAGCTGATGTTTTTTTCTCCACATTATATTTTTCCAAAAGTTTGTCGCAAACATCGTCATAGAGATCCTTTAATGAAATGTCGCATTCTTCAGGGAAATAGCACGCTATATCAATATCGTAATTTTCCCGTATCATTGTTCCTTTTGCTTTTGATCCTGCAAATTTTATCAAAGGAGTATCGGCGAACTTATCTCGGAGTAACGATTCAACTTGATCTCTATTATCTGAAAGTTGTACTTTTTGATCATCAGATAATTTTTGTGATTTTAATACTAAATTTAAGTATTCAGTAATTGTCATATGATTGTTAAACAATATTTAAATCCTCCCTTTGCCTTATTATTATCATAAATAAGTATGGGTGGGTCTATTTTTGGAAGTAGTACTTGTCCACAAAGTATGGCAATTGGCGCAGGAATTGCAGGAAATAAATTAATTTGACAATTAATTCCATGTTCTTGTCTAATTTCGGTTAACAACTTTCTATATTCTTTTTGGAAATCATATAAGGCTTTTTTTGTATTTAAAAAAGTTGGAAGCGGTTTTTTAATTGTTATCTCGTATATTGATCCCACATCAAGAGTTTCAAGCACTTCTTCTTCGTGAATTTTTCCACTTAAGGACAGAATGACAGCAATATTATTGTTGTTTTTATTTAACTTTTTCTTTTTGACCTCATAACCTTTCCAGTTCTTATCTTCATCTTTCCAGTTCCATCTATCTGTATCACGATGATGCTGATACAAATCAGATGGAATAAGGTTTCCTATTGATGCTCCAAGCTGAACCAGCAACGGAATAGGTCCTAAAGCAAAAATTGAGAGATGTTTAATTGCTTTTTCATCAGTTCCGGTTAATAACTCCGTATGTATCTTATCTTTAATTCGTTTTGCAAGAGTTTTCCAATAATGTTTATCGCCGTCACCATCCATAGACAAAAAATTAATGTCTATCCCTTTTTCGTCAGCTGGATACTTAGGATCAATTGCACTTTGGATTTGTTGGATGGGAATACTTACATTTCTATTAGCTATATTTGCAATAAATCTTAATATGGTTGTCTTATAATTTTCTTGCATTGAAGTTTGCATAAAAATTCTTGCTTCGTGATTTTTCTTAAATGTGGTTAACTTTTCAATTGAATATTCGTTAACATACTCTTTATTATCGATTAATTTTCCGTGAGTTAAGCAAACTAACATCAAATTTTTAAAATCCTTTGATAATTTTTTAGAGTTACTAATACTTCCTCTTGGTCCTGTTGGGGTCCATGAGATGATATGAGCGATATTTGAACGATTCATTTTTTTTATTGTTAAATCATCACTCCACAACTGGATATTACATCCTGCAAATTCGCATCGTCCTGCCGCTGCGGTCCAAAGCTTTATTTTTATTTTAGGTGGAATTGTAGGTCTTTGTAAATTTGTCATAATTAGTGAATTTTATCCTTTGGTGGGTTTGGGTCATTCCCTGGAGGAACAGTATCACTGTCATGAAATTTATTATCTAATCCTTTAATCCGGACTTCTCCTCCTCCGGAATTATGAGAGTACTCTTTTGCAGCCTTCTCCGCCTCTTTCTTTGTATCGAAATAGCCGCTTGCTTTCTCTGCTTTTTCTTTCTTTACCTTCCATCCGTCGTCTGTTGGCGAAACATAATAGTTTGACATATGAAAAATATAAACGTATAATAAGTTAAGTATTTCCCTTAACCATATATAACAGTATCATATTTTAAAATAAAAATCAATGGGTGGATTAAATAAAAAACAGACAGAATTGCTTCAATTTTTAACCAAATACCAGAAAGATTATGGTAAGGCTCCAACTCTTAAAATAATAGCTGACAAATACAAAATATCGATTCCCGCAGCTCACATGAGATTGAGGACACTAATACTAAAAGGCTATATTTCAAGGGGACACAATACGGGTCGTTCTATTGTGATTAAAAATAACATTGACCAGAAATCTGCCACCTTACCAATATTAGGCGTAATTTCAGCCGGAGATGGTATAGAAGTCTTTGAGGAATCAGATCCCGAAATGATTGAGGTTCCTCCCACAATGGTAAACTCCTACACATCTCATTATTGTTTAAGAGTTAAAGGCAACAGTATGATTGACGAAGGAATTATGGATGGTGATCATATTATTGTTCGTAGCCAATCGACGGCCAATAATGGAGATGTTGTTGTGGCAATTATTAAAGATGGTGAAACTGAATTAGCAAACTTAAAAAAATACTATATAAAAGGAAATGCAATTGAATTACAACCAAGAAACCCCACATTATCTGCAAAGAGATATCGATTTGATCAAATTGAAATTAGGGGTAAATTTTGTGGCTTACTGAGGAAATAATACATATAAAAACGTATAACATCTTAGCTCTTTGATCTTTATAAAGTAATAAAACTTTTATAGCAAGGTTGTTGTCATGACAATCTAAAGCTTAGCGGAGAGGGCGAGATTCGAACTCGCGGTGACATTTCTGCCACGCAGGTTTTCAAGACCTGTTCATTCAACCGCTCTGACACCTCTCCTGGAGGTGCGTGCCAGAATCGAACTGGCGCAATAACTGTTTTGCAGACAGTCGCGTTACCACTTCGCCAACGCACCTATTATCTTCACGTTGGCTCAGTGTAAACACTTTACCAACGCACCGTATCCCTCTAATTTTACTTCAAATAGGCATTATTCACAATTGAAGTTATAATAGTACAAATGATAAAGATATTACTATTATTGATCTTCCTATTGGTAAAAAGCATCTATCTGCCCCTTAATAAAAGAAAATCTAAATATTATTGGAAAATAAAGTTTGATGACAAGATCCCATTTATCCCCATTTTTATCATTCCTTATGTCGGCTACTTTTTTTATGTTATCGCAACCATTATTTATCTATGGAATACAAAGTATATTAATAATTTCTTTATTACTTACATTATTTCCTATATTTTTGCGGGACTATTCTGGTATTTTGTCCCCAATGGGGTCAAGCGGCCGAAAGTTTATAAGAAAGATATATTTAGCCAACTTACTAAATATATTTATGGAATTGACGAAGATACTAATGGCTTTCCAAGTGCTCATATTTTTGCCACTTTGATCTGCTCCTATTTTCTTGCCTTCGCATTTCCATCACATTTAATATTAATTTTATCAGTGACTTTTTTAATAAGTATTTCAACAGTTTTCGTAAAACAGCATTACGTCTTGGATATTTTAGGGGGAATTGTCAATTTCGGATTGAGCGTTCTAATTGGCAGTCTATTTTTAATGATGTAAAATATGATGTGCTTTGGAGGGTTAGCTAAGTGGCTCAAAGCGACGGTTTCGAAAACCGTTCTCCCGTAAGGGAGGCACAGGTTCGAATCCTGTACCCTCCGCATTTATATGAATACAACCGTTCCTTTTTATCAGAATACTCCAGACAATAAACATTGTTTCCAAGCGTGTTTAAAGATGCTCACTAAATATTTTTGGCCAAGTCAAGATTATTCTTGGGAAGAATTAGATAAACATACAGCAAAATTAAGAGGTTTTTGGACATGGCCAATGGCTGGTGTTTTATGGTTACGGAATAAAGGTGTGGAAGTTGTTGATATCGAAGTATTTGACTATAAAAAGTTTATTGAAAAAAAAGAGAAATATCTACTTTCCTTTTATGGACAAGAGGCTGGAACAGAACAAATTAAATATACTAATATCAAACAAGAGCTTATATTTGCAAAAGAATTTAAAGAGAGGGTTGTAATAGATAACAAAATTCCATCGAAAAAAGATATTAAAAAATTATTAGATTCAGGCTATATACTCATTTGCTGTATTAACCAAATG
>Ga0247841_10007672_pt1 | contig 15893 bp, 12 predicted proteins | sample LaCruzMarch2015__2_FD_192410 | JGI IMG/M metagenome (GOLD analysis project Ga0247841, IMG submission 192410) | Freshwater microbial communities from meromictic Lake La Cruz, Castile-La Mancha, Spain - LaCruzMarch2015_18m | ecosystem: Environmental > Aquatic > Freshwater > Lake | place: Spain...
TGGCCTTTACACGTATTCCATTGAAAATTGCAGCACGCGTTACCGAACGAACTGCTGCATTCATACCTGGCGCATCACCTCCTGAGGTGAGTAAACCAATACATTTAATTTCGTATTTCATTATTTTTTATTTTTAAAACTATGAAGTCAAAAATATCTGGTATATATTAATTCTACTTCATAGCTAATTCGTTTAATTTTTCAGCAACTTTTTCCATTTGCCATCTGGGTGTTGAAGTAGCACCACATATTCCGATTTTTTTTGTCAAATCGAGTTGAAGTCCTTCAATTTCACTTGCATCAGAAACAATATATGTTTTGGGATTGATGCTTTTACTGTGCTCATAGAGCACTTTTCCGTTTGAACTTTTCTTGCCACTAACAAAAACAACTATATCGTTTTCGAGTGCAAAGGTACTAATATTTGGTAATCTATTGGCCACTTGACGGCAAATTGTATCGTAACTTTCAAATGTTGCTTCATTACTAATTTTACCGGCAACTGTAGTTACAAGATTATTAAAACCTTCCAATGATTTTGTAGTTTGAGAAAAAAGGCGAATATTCTTTTTCATATCTACTTTGTACAAATCATCTTCGTTCTCAATCACAATGGCTTTATTGTTGGTTTGTCCCATTAATCCATTTACTTCGGCATGACCGATGTGTCCAAAAATCACAATTTGAGTATCAGGTGTTGGAATGGTTTCGTAAGCATTTTTTATGCGCGATTGAAGTTTCAAAACTACCGGACAGGAAGCATCTATAAGTGTAATATTGTTCTTTTTGGCTATTTCATAAGTACTTGGTGGTTCGCCATGTGCACGTAACAGCACTTTTACATCCTGTAATTTTTCAAATTGTTGGTGATCTATGGTTATTAATCCCATTTTTTCAAGTCTATCTACTTCAAGACCATTGTGTACAATATCACCTAAACAATACAATACTTCACCTTTTGCTAATTCTTCTTCAGCTTTGGTTATGGCTTTAACCACACCAAAGCAAAAACCTGATTTTTGATCTATTTCAATTGTTGGAATCATATCTATTATTTCTTTTTATTTACAGTTTACTAATTCTTTCAATAAACAATGAAAAAGAACCAATAGTTTAGTAAAGAATTGAAATCTAACAAAAATACAGATTTAAAATAGTTGTAGATAATTGTCACTGACAGTAGAAAAGAATAATAAATACTTAATGAGTTTTTTCGGCAAACAGATTTCGTAAAATCTGATTTTGATCTTGTTGTGAAAGATGGCTGTTGTCAATTTCAATTGCATCAACTGCCTTTCGCAAAGGACTTTCAGTTCGGTTCTGATCTCTGTCGTCGCGTTCTATTACATTAGCCAAAACATCTTCAAAATTCACATTTTCTCCTTTTGCTTCCATTTCATCAGCACGTCTTTTGGCTCTGATTTCCGGAGATGCGGTTAGAAATATTTTTAATTCGGCTTTTGGAAAAACCACGGTGCCAATATCACGACCATCCATCACAACACCTTTATTCAATCCCATAAGTTGCTGTTGTCGAACCAATTCGTGGCGGACAAAACCCAAAGTACTCACACGGCTGGCGCCATTGGCTACAGCTAAAGTTCTTATTTCAGATTCAATATTTTTGCCATTCAGGTAGGTTTCGCTTATTCCAATTGAATTGGTTTTAAATTCGATACGAATTGAGGTTATATATTTTTCTAACTCCTTTGCATTGATTTCTGTATCGTTCAGCCATCCATTTTGGATACAATAAAGCGAAACAGCACGATACATTGCCCCGGTATCTACATATATATAACCGGTTTCGCGGGCTAATTCTTTTGCCATTGTACTTTTTCCACATGAAGAAAAACCATCAATTGCAACTATTATTTTTTTCATAATTTATTTTTTCAAATTACTGATTCCATAATTTACCAAAAACACTAAAGCCTAAACTCATTAAGTGCTGTGGTTATTGAAAATTGATTGGAATAATTACCCACTTGAAGTTGAGATCTGCTAAATCCTACGTGGAATTTGTAAATTTTTATTCCACCACCAAAAGAAAATCCGGCTGCACTTTTAAAGCCTGTCATTCTCATTTCTTGTTGTCTGCGGTGATTGTAAGAAGCTGTTAAATAGAAATTTTTTGAAGGGACAAATTCTACTGCAATAATTGCATGTCGGAAAGCCATGTCAAACATGCTGATATCAGCATTCGTAGAAGTTGAATTGAGTAATTCTGTGGCTTGGTTGGTCGATCGAAAGCTTAAATCAATTTGTTGAAGATTGACGAAAGTCAACGAAAATCGCAAAGGAGCATGTGTGAATTTTTTGGAAAATCCCAATTGAATATCAAAAGGAAGAGGTTCTATATGTTGTCCATCTTCGTCGGTATAGTAACCTTTAAACTGTGTACCCATATTCCGAAAAACCAGACCAACAGAAAATAATTGTTTGGGATTGTTATAGCTCACACCTGCATCCATTGCCAAACCATAACTTGTATATCGTTCAAATACAGAATATACAGGTTTCAAAGTTGCTCCAATTGAAATTTTTTCAGTTATTGGTCGGGCGTACATTAGACTAATGGCGTAATCTTTTGCAGTGAATTCGCCTAAAATTTCATTTGTTTCGGTAGCTTCTTTAAATATACCGTAATCTACGTATTGAATCCCGAATCCCAGATAATTATTGTTGCCCAAATTCCGACCATAGATAGCTGATCCAAACTGAATATCGGCAAGATAATTTGCCATATTTAGTCCTAAATTATTATGTGTTTCGGCGGTTAATAAAGCTGGATTTTGAAATGCGAAGTTAATGTCATTGTCGCGCAACGACACATTTGTGCTACCCATTGCTGCCAGACGCGAAGAAGCAGGTAATCCCAGAAATTGATATACGCCGGTTCCTGCTTGCGAAAAGACTTGTAAACAAGTGATTATGAAAAGTAATAATGAAATAATTCTGTTATTCATCAATAGTACGATTAGATATTTTTCGTGTAATTATCAGAAATCAAAAGCATTTTAAGCACAATTTCAAAAAAACAGCCAAAGATACAAAAATTTTGCCGTCTGTGAGAGTGATTTTTATTTTTTCTATTTCTCTAAACGTAGAAAAACGCTAAAATTGTATTTTAATAAAATTATATTTTGTTATACAGACTTTTAACCAATAGAAAAGAAACAAAAAATATTTTTCGATTTCTTTAATCTACTAAAAAAATATATTACATTTGTACAATTGAAATTAATTATGAAAACAGAAATTTACGAAGAAAAAGCTGTACTTGTTGGTGTTATCACACAGTTGCAGAAAGAAGAAAGAGCTCAGGAATACATCAATGAGCTGGCATTTCTGTCTGAAACAGCAGGCGCATCGCCCGAAAAAATTTATTTGCAAAGATTGGAGTATCCCAATCCGAATACTTATGTTGGACCCGGAAAACTGATTGAAATTAAACGTTTTGTGGATGAAAATGAAATTGGAGTGGTTATTTTCGACGATGAACTTTCACCAAAACAATTACGAAATATTGAAGCTGAATTAAAAGTTTTAATTCTGGACAGAACAAGTTTGATATTAGATATTTTTGCGAAACGGGCGCAAACAGCAAGCGCAAAAACCCAAGTGGAACTAGCTCAATGTCAATATATGCTGCCTCGATTGACCCGACTTTGGACTCACCTGGAGCGGCAACAAGGAGGAATTGGGATGCGTGGCCCCGGCGAAACTCAAATTGAAACCGACCGTAGAATAATCCTCACAAAAATTGCATTGCTGAAACAAAATCTGAAAGATATTGATCAACAAATGTCGACTCAACGAAAAAATCGTGGAAAAATGGTGCGTGTGGCATTGGTGGGTTATACCAATGTTGGCAAATCAACTTTGATGAATGTGTTGAGTAAATCGGATATTTTTGCTGAAAACAAGTTATTTGCTACGCTGGATACCACTGTGCGAAAGGTTATTATAGAAAATCTTCCTTTTTTACTTTCCGATACTGTTGGTTTTATTCGCAAATTGCCTCATCATTTGGTACAATCTTTCAAATCGACCCTAGACGAAGTGCGTGAAGCAGATTTATTGCTGCATGTGGTGGATGTTTCTCATGCAAACTTTGAAGAACAATTGGAAGTTGTAAACCAGACTTTGAAAGAACTTGATCCTCAGGAAAAGGAGATGATACTTATATTCAACAAGATAGATGCATTTTCGTATACTCCCAAGGAGGAAGATGATTTGGCTCCAACAAAACGAGAGAATATTAGTTTAGATGAATTGAAAAAAACATGGATGGGAAAAATGCACGATAATTGTATTTTTATTTCGGCAAAAGATAAACATAATATAGATGAATTAAAAATACTTTTGTACAATAAAATTAAGGCGATTCACGTTGAACGTTATCCCTACAACGATTTTTTATTTCAAAATTATTCTGATACAGAAGAATAACCCAAATTCACAAAATGATTTCCGGATTGGGAATTGAAAAAATACATATTATGACTAATTATCGTAATCTGACAGAAAAAGAAATTGCTACTTTAACGGTTTATGGATGTTCTGCCGAAAATTGGAGCGAAGTTCAAGTTGCTCAAACTTTTTCGCCTGCTTTTATTTCAAATGTTCATTTTTCGGGCAAGGTTTCTTTGGGTATTTACCAAAAAGTTTTTGAGTTGCCTGGTGGTGTAAAAAAACATTCGGGTATATACAATTGCCTGTTGCACAATTGTATAGTAGGCGATGATGTTTATATAGATCGAATTCTAAACTATATAGCTAATTATAATATTGGAAACGGCTCATATATCGAAAATGTCAATCTTTTAGTTGTTGATGGTTTATCTTCTTTTGGTAACGGTGTTAAAGTGCCGGTAATGAACGAAGGAGGCGGACGCGAAATTCCAATTTTCGATTATCTGTCGGCACCTTTGGCGTATATTCTTACTTTGTATCGTCATCGTCCACAAATGATTGAGAATGTTCAGAAACTAATTGATAATTATGCACTTGCCATTCAATCGAATACCGGTACTATAGGCGAAAACGTTCGTATTGTGAATTGTGGTAGTATCAGAAATGTTCGTATTGGAAATTTTGCAGTGGTCGAAGGTGCTTCGTTACTCGAAAACGGTTCCATCAACAGCAATGAACAAGCTCCAATTTTGATAGGTTCGGGTGTTAAATGCAATGATTTTATAATCAGCTCGGGAGTTTCCATTACCGATTCAACGTTGGTTTCACGTTGTTTTGTAGGTCAGGGTTGCATCATGGGTAAACATTATTCTGCTCTCGATTCACTCTTTTTCTCCAATTGTCAGGGTATGCATGGCGAAGCAACAGCAATATTTGCAGGTCCTTATACAGTTTCTCATCATAAATCGAGTTTGCTTATAGCAGGGATGTTTTCGTTTCTTAATGCGGGTAGCGGTTCCAACCAAAGTAACCACATGTATAAGCTTGGACCTATCCATCAGGGTATTGCAGAACGTGGTGCAAAAACAACAAGTGATTCCTATTTACTTTGGCCAGCAAAAATTGGTGCCTTCACATTGGTAATGGGTCGTCATACCAAACATTCGGACACTTCTGATTTGCCTTTTTCTTATTTAATTGAAAATGCAACCGATAGTTATTTAGTTCCGGGAGTTAATCTACGAAGCGTAGGAACAATACGTGATGCCCAGAAGTGGCCAAAACGTGATAATCGGAAAGATAAACGGAAACTTGACCCAATTAATTTCAATTTATTGAGCCCATATACCATTCAAAAAATGATAAAAGGGGTTGAAGTTTTGAAAACCATTCAGCAGATTTCGGGCGAAACAACAGATATTTATTCTTATCAAAACTGTAATATTAAAAACTCATCATTGCTCAAAGGCATTGATTTATACAATATTGCTATTTATAAATTTCTTGGAAACTCACTAATTAACCGTTTGAAAGATACAGAATTTCAGACAATTGAGCAAGTTCAATTGCAACTGAAACCTGATACAAACAAAGGGTTGGGCGAATGGACAGATCTTTCGGGGTTAATTGCTCCAAAAAGTGAAATTGAAAAATTATTGTTGAAAATTGAAAATGAACCAACTACTTTGGATGAAATTCAAGGCAGCTTTGAGGAAATGCATCAGGAGTATTATAAATATGAATGGACCTGGGCTTGTAAAAAACTTGAGCAATACTGGGGAAAATCCACCGAGCAAGTAACTTATGAAGACTTGGTGGATATGGTGGAATTGTGGAAATCGTCGGTTGTAAAACTTGACCATTTAATTTACAATGATGCAAAAAAAGAATTCGATTTGAATTCAAAAACCGGTTTTGGTGTTGATGGAAATGAAGAACAAAAACACAAGGATTTTGAATCGGTTCGGGGAAGTTTTGAAAGCAATCCTTTTGTGTTGGAAGTGATAAATCATATAAAAATTAAAACAGAATTAGGAAACGAATTAATTCACAGATTGAGAAATATTAATCAACAATAAATACTTATATATTTGTTTGTTAATAAAATAAAATTACATAATCCAGAAGACTCACACACAATTGTTGTGATTCGAGTCTGAAATAAATTAGAATAAATGAAAAAGACGATATTGAAATTTATTAATCCAATCAGTTTAACCAAGGCTTATTTTTATCAGAAGAGAAATTCAAAATACGAAAAATCGAGTTACGACCTTGAATTATACCTGTATTCGAAAATCTTGAAAAATGACATGCTTCATTATGGTTATTTTGAAGATGTAAATATTGAACCTGAATCAATTTCAATAAAACAAGTTGAAGAAGCCCAAATAAAATATGCCGAAAATATCATTGACCAAATTAAAAATCAGGACGATAGCATATTGGATGTTGGCTGCGGAATGGGCGGATTATCAGCACTTATGCTTCAAAAAGGATTAAAGCCGGAAGCATTAACGCCCAATAGAAATCAAAAGTCGCACATCGATAGCAAATACAAAGATTTAGTTTGCCATCAATGTAAATTTGAGGATTTTAAATCAGATAAAAAGTACGGCACTATTATAAATTCAGAGTCACTTCAATACATTTCTCTCGAAAAAGCATTTTCTAATGTAGAGAAATATCTTTTGCCAAATGGAAGATGGATAATTGTTGACTTCTTCAGAATTCATGCTCAGGGAATTTCCAGATCATCGCATTTGTTGCCCGAATTTCTAGAGCAGACCAAACAAAACGGATGGAATATTGTTTATGAGAATGATATCACAGAAAACGTATTGCCGACAATGAAAGTTGTGGATATGTATGCTAATCGGTTTTTGTTGCCTGTAATGCATTATGCGTTTGAGAAAATACGCTACAAAAAGCCATGGATTTATTATTTAATTCAAGATTTAAAGGATTCGATAAATAATAAAATTAACAAAGAATTGGCATCTGTGAATCCTGAAAAATTTGCAAGTGAGAAAAAATATATTCTTTTTGTTTTAGAAAGGGATGTAAATAAAGAAATCAAATAATTGAAGACAGAAAACATTAAGTGACTGTGAAACAAAACAGATAGTTTTATTTTTACAACTTGAAAATGTCGGAAATTTAAATTAAAATCAAGTTATAAAGTGAAAATACTATTTGTTATTTTAGGTCTTATTAGTCTGGTTGTAGGTATATTAGGTGTATTCCTTCCATTGTTGCCGGCCACTCCGTTTTTGCTGTTCTCTGCATGGTCATTTGCAAAAAGTTCCGACAAATTGTACAATTGGCTAATGAATCACAAAGTTTTGGGGACTATTATTCGCGATTATAGAGACGAGAAATCACTAACAATCCGGATTAAAATTTCTGCTATTCTGCTTCTTTGGGTGTCTATGTTATACTCAATTTTCTACGTTGTAAATGAGAAATGGTGGTTACAGTTGATATTGGCTACTATATCTACAGGTGTAACAATTCATCTTTTGACTTTAAAAACAAAAAAAGCAACCAATTAGCTACTCTTTTTTTGTCAAATTTGGTTGATGATAAATAACATCTTTGAGCCTGCAATTACAGTTGCACTTTCCGGTTTCCAATAATCCGCTTCGTTTAAGTAAATCGAACTCTGTTTTGAAATTGTCGGAAAATATACCGGTTTTAAGATTGTCTTCAATTTGCTGCAAAGTCCACCATTTTGTTTGTTCAATAAAAGTTGGATTTGGCTTAAAATCACTAAGTAAACAGCTCACAAAAAGAAAACCATAATGTTGCTCCTTTTCTGTTTCGTTTCTGTAGTTTGACAAATACATGTATTTGAATTCCTTCAAATTAAAACGTTCCAGTGCAGTTCTGTCGACACATTGTTCAATTGTTTCACCCATTCGAACATGATTCGAAATTGCTGTATCCCACATGCCAGGGAAAATCAAATCTTTAATAGATCTCTTTTGCAAAAAAATCATTCCTTTGTCGATAATATGCACTCGAACAATAGGATGGAGATATTTCTTTTCGTCATTTAGACTCGTTAAGTGCTGTATGCTTCCAATAATTTTGCCATTATCGCTTACTATTGGCCACCATTCTTCACGAACCAGATTTGCCCGTATGATTTGCACCCTGATAATTTCATAAGCAACTAAAAATACAACTACTCCAAGATAAATATTTTGAATAAAGTTGTGATATAAAATAGTTTGACCTCTATTTACGATGTTGTTAATTATGTTTCCAACAATATAAAACAAAATTAAAATTGATAATGCCCATATAACCCGATACAATTCATTAAAATTGTTTGACATAGGAATCAATCTTGGCACAATTCGCACAATTGTTTTTTGAATCTGTTTTCGAAAGACCAAAAAGACCAAAAGAAAAGTTAGAACTGCTAACTTTTCTTCAAGATGCTGAAGGAAGTATGGAATTGGCATTAAGATGGCTATACTGCTTACAATCCCTACACTCATAAACATAAATGTAAAGATTAAATGCCATGTAAATGTGTTGTTTATTGCGTAATAAACATATAGAATCAGCATCATGACTACAGGAAATGAAATTTTCCACGCAGTATCCATTCCATAAAACTCATCCAAAACCAAAAAAATTAGTAATGGAGTTAAGTGAAAGATTGGATTAAAAAAAGATTCTTTTATTTGCTTTCTCAGCTTTTTCATTTATCGAATAACTTAATCATCGAAATACTAACAACATTCGGCGATTATAGTTTTATTCAAATTAGAAAAAGTATTACAAATCTATTAAAATGCCATCATTCTGCTCACATATTTGCCAATAATGTCAAATTCGAGATTGATAACGGTTCCAACTTTAATTTGATGAAAGTTAGTATGTTCGTAGGTGTAAGGTATAATTGCTACTTGAAAACTACTGTCAGTTGGATTACAAACGGTTAAACTCACCCCATTTACAGTTACAGAACCTTTATCTACAGTCATATATCCGCGTTTAGCCATATCTTTTTTAAATGGATATTCAAATGTGAAATACCAACTTCCTTCAGCTTCTTTCACCTCGGTACAAACTGCTGTCTGGTCAACATGTCCCTGAACAATATGCCCATCCAGTCTGCCATTCATCAACATGCTACGCTCCAAATTTACTTTGCTTCCGGTTACTAATAAACCAAGGTTAGTCCTGTCGAGTGTTTCTTTAATTGCCGTTACAGTATAAGTTGTATCAGTTTTCGAAACAACTGTCAGGCACACACCATTATGAGCCACACTTTGATCAATTTTTAGTTCATCGGTAAATGAACACGTCATGGTAATATGCAAATTTTCTTGCTCTTTTTTTAACGCAACTACTTGGGCTGCTTCTTCAATAATTCCTGAAAACATAATATTTATTTACTATTAGGTAATTTACTATTTACAATTTCTTGGTTATAATTGATATTTATTCATTTACCAGTAAAACGTCAATGAATAAATTGTCAATTCTCTTAGTTTCTTGAAACACTTTTTACTCCTTTTACCAATCTGATTTTTTTGATAATCACTTCCAGTTCATTGGTGTCATTTACCATAATGGTAAGATTTCCCTGAAATAATCCGGCATTTGAATCAATTGATATAGAGCGTAATGATATGTTTTTTTCTTTAGAAATTAATGATGTGATATTTGTTACAATACCAATATCATCGTGACCTACAATGTGCAGGGTAATGGGATATTGCGAGCCTGCAGATTTTCCAGACCAACGTGCCTTGACCATCCGGTAGCCGAAACGTGAAATCATTTGAGGAGCATTTGGACAATCGGTTCGATGAATTTTTATTCCTCCTACAACCGAAACAAAACCAAAAACATCATCACCATAAATTGGATTACAACATTTTGCCAATCGAAAATCTACTCCTTTTAAATCTTCACCAATTACCAAAACATCTTCTTTTCCGGTTGTCTCTACCGAATTAATTTCAGTAGAAAACGATTCGGCACTTCGTGTTTCAGGTTGTTCGGTTATTGTTTGCTTATCCAAATCTAAATATGCATCCCTTACCGTGTGCATATCTAGTTTTTCGTGGGCAATTTCCTGATAAAAGTCGCTTACTGTTTTAAATCCTTTTTTCTTTGCCAAACGCGACAGTTTCCCATCGTCCAGTTCAATTTTCCAATTTTTAAAACGCCGAACTATCGTTTCACGACCCATTTCAGCATCTTTAAATTCCACATCCTTCAGCGCTTGACGAATCTTTGTTTTAGCCCTCGATGTGGTTACAATTTTCAGCCATGCTGTATTTGGTTTCTGCGTTGGTGAAGTGAGCACTTTCACTTGGTCGCCATTATTTAGGACGTATTTTATGCTCATATTCTTGCCATTCACTTGTGCTCCAACACATTTAGAGCCTAGTCCGGTATGAATAGAAAATGCAAAATCGAGCGCAGTTGCACCTTTTGGTAATTTATGCAAATCACCATTAGGTGTGAAAACAAATACTTCCTTGTCGTACAAATTCAATTTGAATTCGTCCATAAAATCTATGGCATTCAATTCTGGGTTTTCAAGAATTTCCCGAATACTCTTTAGCCATTCATCCATTCCCGACTCGCTTTTAATACCTTTGTATTTCCAGTGAGCTGCCAATCCTTTTTCAGCCACTTCGTCCATGCGTACAGTTCGTATTTGAACTTCCACCCATTTCCCTTCTGGCCCCAAAACTGTGGTGTGAAGACTTTCGTAACCATTTGTCTTTGGAATTGAAAGCCAATCACGCAATCGCTTTGGATTGGGCTGATACATGTCGGCCACAATAGAATAAGTTTGCCAGCAGGCAGCTTTTTCCTTTTCAATAGGGACGTCGATTATGACCCGTATGGCAAACAAATCGTAAATATTTTCGAACGGTGTGTTTTGTTTTTTTATTTTGGAATAAATAGAATGAATTGATTTTGTACGCCCTTTAATTTCGAAATCAAAACCGGTTTCATCCAATTTCGCTTTCAGCGGAGTAATAAATTCAGAAATATATCTATCGCGTGAGCGTTTTGTTTCATTTATCTTTTGTGCTATTTCGCGATAAATATCTCTGTTGGTGTGTTTTAAAGACAGGTCTTCAAATTCGGTTTTTATTGCATACAAACCCATACGATGAGCCAAAGGAGCGTATAAAAATGAACTCTCGCGTGCAATATTTTGTCTGCTTGCCTCAGGAAAAGCATCTAAAGTTCGCATTATATGAAGATGTTCGGCAATAATAATTAAAATTACGCGAATGTCTTCGGCAAAAGTCAGGAATAATTTACGAAAATTTTCGGTTTCGAGCGACGATTTTCGTTCATATAACTCACCTACACGCAATAAACCTTGAATTATTGAACTTACCTGTGTATTGAATTTCCTTTCAATTTCCTCAATTGTCAATAATTTTTTTTCAACCAATTCGTGTAATAACACACTCAAAACGGCGGCTTTTCCAAGTCCTACTTCACCTAAAATTATTTCTACAATACTGATTTTGTCTGAAATAGATTTTCCGGGAGCCGTTCCTTCAGCCGGAAATTGATCGAAATGCTTTATAAAAAGTGCTTTTATTTCTTTTCGCTCCTCAAAAGTAAATAAATTTGGGTGCAAATGCAGAAATTTGCTATATTGGGATTGGAAGTATGATATTTGTTCCATAATGCGTAAGTGCTTATCAACTAATCAATCAGAATGACAAGTAAATTTTATTTTTTTTAATAGAGCTATTCGGATTTTTCTCAAATCTTATGCAAAGATACAACACATAATTCAAGAAGTTTCAAAAACGGATTACAAAATCTGCTGAAAACAACAGAAAATTTAAAAATGAGGGAAACATATAAAAAACCGATAAATGAGCATGGAAAGATGGTGTATTGAATTTTCTTTTCTAAATTTGCATTTTTATAAAAAGTAATGGTAAGCGAATTACTTTTTAAATAGAAATTTACAACACGTATGCAAAACTTTTATGTTGTAATATGTTTGATTAATAGGTGGTTATAAAATTTAATATGGTAAATTCTCAAAACTTGAATTTCTCAAATAGTTTATCCATTCATTTTAATGCTGAGGGATTTTCATTGATATTATTCGATGAGGCGAACCAACTGATTTCTACAAAAAAAGTAGCGACTGTTTTGTTTTTAAAAGCCCAAAATGAGATTGAAAAAATAATACTACATGAGACTGAATCTCTGCGAGATATTAAAAATGTAAGATTGATTTGTGAATCGGATACTTATACTTTTGTGCCTTCAGCAATATTTCAGCCTCAAAATGCAAGTGATTTTTTAATTTCAAATGACAATCAGGACAAAAATTTTCAGATAATATATAACGAAATTCCACAATGGGATGCGGTAAATGTTTTTTCGATATCAAAAACCCTGAAAGAGTCACTAAGTAGCTTATTTCCAAATACACCAATCGAACATCATGTTAGTTATTTTTTTATGGAGAAAATAAAAAGATATGGTAATGATGGTGTACAAATTTGGATACGTCCTAAAATAATGGATGTGGTAGTAATAAAAAACGGGGGAATTGAATTAGTTAATCACTTTACATATCAAACACCCGAAGACTTCACCTATTTCACTTTAAATGTTTTCGACCAATTATCACTTGATATTGAAAATTGTGAAGTTAAGTTATATAATTCGGTTAAACATATTGAAATTCAGAATAATATACGGAAGTATATAAATCACGTAACTGTTGAATAATAAATTATGAGAATAATTAGTGGAAAATATAAAGGCCGTAGAATAAGTGCTCCAAGTAACATAACTGCACGCCCCACAACTGATTTTGCAAAAGAAGGACTGTTTAATATTCTGAATAATCGAATCGATTTTGAGGGGATTGATGTGCTCGATTTGTTTGCAGGAACAGGCGGTATTGGGATTGAATTTGTATCGCGCGACTGTAAAAGTGTAATAAGCATCGAGGAAAGTGAACGACACTGTGCTTTTATTCGTAAGGTCTGCAGCGAATTAAAAATCAGCAATTTATCCTTAATGAAAACAGATGTTTTTAAATTTATAAACAGCTGTCACTCACAGTTTGATATGATTTTTGCCGATCCACCTTATGAGCTGGATAAAATTGCCGACATTCCAAACCTGATTTTTTCGCATAATTTACTCAAAGAGGATGGACTATTTGTTCTTGAACATTCAGCAAAAAACAATTTTGAGCAACACTCAAACTTTGTTGACCATCGACACTATGGTAGCGTGAATTTTAGCTTTTTTGAAGTGAAAAATGGTTGATTAGTTGACCGGTTTATTAGAAATTAGTTAATTGGTATTTGGTTGATGGGATAATTGGTTAATTAGATAATTTGTTATTATTCAGCCATCAACATCTTCAACTACCCAAACTACTCCTCAAAAACAAAATAAATTCCAAAGATTCAAATTGCAGTATCCGAGGTTAATACGAAACGCTGCTCTTGTATCGATATGCCGGGAAAACACAAAACGCAAAACACGGAATACGAAACATGAAACACGAAACGTCAAACCCTTTCTTAGTATCCTAAAATCTTCAACATCGATTTGTAGCTTTGTTCTTTTGCAAACAGTTTTGTAAAGTACTCACCATCTTCATCTTTATCAATAATAACAAGCTTTGGAGCAGGAATCAGGCAATGCTGAATTCCACCAAACCCACTTAATGACTCCTGGTAAGCGCCTGTGTGAAAGAAACCAATGTATTGTTCTCTCACTTCATGCATTTTTGGTAGAAAAACCGCATTGGAATGAACCTCAGCATTGTAGAAGTCTTCACTATCACAGGTCAAACCACCGAGATTCACCCTTTCGTACTCCGAATCCCAATTGTTAATAGCCAAAAACACATAACGCTGATTGATAGCCCATGTATCAGGTAATGTAGTCATAAACGAACTGTCAATCATATTCCAGAGCTCACGGTCATTTTGTTTTTTCTGATTGACAATGGAATAAAGCATAGCACCACTTTCTCCTACTGTGTACGATCCAAATTCTGTGAATATATGAGGTTCTGGCACACCGTTTTGAGTACAGATAGTTTTAATTTGTGCTACAATTTCCTCGGCCATATATTCATAATCGTACATCATGTCAAGGTGAGTTTGAATTGGGAAACCACCACCAATATTCAAACTATCCAATTGCGGACATTTTTTCTTCAACTCGCAATATAAATTCACAGCTTTATTTAACTCATTCCAATAATAAGCAGTATCTTTTACACCGGTATTGATAAAGAAATGAAGCATTTTTAGTTCAACTTGTGGATTGTTTGCAATATGCTTCATATAGTAAGGTATAATATCGTTGTATCTAACACCCAACCGCGATGTATAGAAGTCAAACTTAGGCTCTTCCTCCGCAGCAATACGGATGCCAACTTTAAACGGTAATTCAAAGTCTTTAAGTAACAAGTCTAGTTCAAACTTATTATCAAGTATTGGAATCACATTGGTAAAACCCTGTGTAATTAAACTCTGAATGTTTTCTACATACTGAGGACGTTTAAACCCGTTACATATTACATAAGTTTCGGGTTTAAGTAAGCCTTGTTCGTACAAAGCCTCCATGATATTAATATCGAAAGCCGAAGATGTTTCCAGATGTACACCATCTTTCAACACCTCTTCCATAACGAATGAAAAGTGAGAACTCTTGGTACAGTAGCAATAATTATAATCGCCTTCATAGTCAACCTTTGCCATTGCCACATTGAACATACGTCTGGCTTTCTGTATGTTCTGAGCTATTTTAGGCAAATATGCTATACGTAAAGGTGTTCCGTATTGCTTGATAATATCCATTAGCGGAACTCCACACCATTCCAATTCATTCTCAATAATATTGAACTCATCGTTAGGGAATTCAAAACTTTGTTCAATAAGGTCTTTATACTTGTTTTTCATCTGGTTACGTTTTTTGAAAGGATTTATGAAAATGTAAGTAAGTTAGATGTTGATAGTTTATGTTATCCAACTAAGTTAGATTCTGATTATTGTTGCGAAAAAGTTTGCAAAAGTAAATAATAATTTTTGATATTGATTGTTTTAGCTATGCTTTTATTCTATTTTTTTATTCTAATAATAAACAATTACCGATTCAATCTTATTTGTTTGATAAAATAAAATCTGTATCTTTGTCAACCACAATTTATTTTGGATTATTATTTAATTGAAAGATCATAAAAAACATATTATTTTATACCCCCTGTCTTTTCTGTATGGATTAGTAACGGGTTTTAGAAATTGGTTATTTGATCAAGATATATTGCCTACTACCTCGTTTCATATTCCTATTATTTCTATCGGTAATTTGGCGGTTGGTGGAACAGGTAAAACACCGCACACAGAGTTTATCCTTTCTATATTACAGCATGACAGAAAAATTGCCGTACTTAGTAGGGGTTATAAGCGACAAACAAA
>Ga0247841_10007674_pt1 | contig 15892 bp, 10 predicted proteins | sample LaCruzMarch2015__2_FD_192410 | JGI IMG/M metagenome (GOLD analysis project Ga0247841, IMG submission 192410) | Freshwater microbial communities from meromictic Lake La Cruz, Castile-La Mancha, Spain - LaCruzMarch2015_18m | ecosystem: Environmental > Aquatic > Freshwater > Lake | place: Spain...
ACCAATTTCATCATACTCGGCCGCCGCTGCGCGCACGTCCGGCGCAGTCGCGTCGCGAAAGCCGACGGCAATGATCTTGTGCATGCCCAGCGCCGGCGCATGCCGCATAAACTCAAGCGGCAAATTCCCGCCGCCGGCAATCAGCCCGAACGGCTCATCCGCCGGGGGCAACAGCTGCGGTTGTGCTTCGTATGCATCCATACCTGGTTATTATATGACAACGCCGCCCTTTTTGCAAGGATATTTCTGAAATTCCGATATAATAAATGTGATCCGCCGCCGTGGCGCGGACGACTTCGTCGCTCGGCGCAACCGAACTTTGACAGGGGCAGGGAGAGCGCATTGGGTTGCACTCCCCCTCCCGCCGAACCGGACTGGCGGAGGCTCTCCGCACGGGGTTGTCCCGCCCCATGCTTCGCTCGTCTCACTGTTCCTGCGGCCCTTCGCTCCACCTGTCTGCCGTGCCCGGCACAGGCAGGCCTGTCTGCCGGGCACGGCAGACAGGTTATCCTACGGACAGCGGTTTGACTCCTGTTGCTCCCCACCCCGCCTTGCTGCGACGCAGTTATCGTTGCCTTCGCGCCGGAGAGCGCATGCCCGACGCGGACTTTCACCGCGCCGACTTCGCACCATTGCTGGCGCACTAGACGCGGCATCTTTGCCGCGCTAGTGAGATAAGCGGCTGGAATCCCTTCTACGACAGATTTTCTTGTTAAGTTGACGCGCATGCGCCGGCGGCGATCAGCGGGGCGCCAGTTTTGAGAGAAAGTGGCCCGCCGGCGCTCCACTCAATCTCTGCGTCCACCAAGGCAACTGCAACACCAATCGCCGAATCCAGGTTCATCATCGTGGCCGAACCGGCATGATGGGAGACCCTGCGAGTACGCCACGCGCACCGCGCGTGGCACGCACAAGGCACGACGATCTCACACAACCCGGCGGCCCTCACCTCGGCTTGTTGCCATTGGAAACGGGCATGGGCGCACGTTCTTGTTCACGCATATAGCGGCCCAGAGCTTTGCCGACAAGTCCTTTCCTCATTCCTTCGGAACTCCTTTTGAATGCGTCAAGCTGTGCTTGGCTTCCTTGGAATACCGCGTTGAAGTCGCGTTCCATTGCGCCAAGCTCAGCAAGTGCAGCCGTGGGATCGGTGTAGCCTTTCACGCAGGCCGCGGTAAACCTCAAGCGCAGATCATCTTCCGGACTGGCCGCAATGAGTTCTTGTTTGCGGTACTGCTCAACAATCTGGCTGCAAGCGTTGGCATACTCGCCCGCCATGCTTTCATCCTGCAAATCCATCAAAGGAAACGTGATGCCGGCCAAAGCCTGCCTGAACCAACGCGGATCCTTGGTCAGACTTGCCTGTTTGTGGGCATATTCCAGCCACACGCCGGGAATATCCATGACGGCTGCATCATTGTGCTGGCCGGCGATTTCGGTCAGATCACACAGGTTGTCTGACACAAAACTCCATGCCGGCGAGCCAAGACCAGTGTTGATCCGCTCCATGGCCATGGTGAAGAGCAAGGCGAGTTCGCCCGGCTGCAGCGCGCGCGAGCGGATCGCGTTTTTGTACTCGCACACAAAATCCCGAAAGTCGTTCATGGGCAGGCTCATCAGATAGTTTGTGTGGGCCGCCGTCAGCACCATGTTCGTGTCATAGCCAAACCGGGCAGATTGAAGATTCAAGGCATCACTAAACTCATCCGTCACTTTGGCAAGCTTGTCAACGGGTTGCTGCGCCGCTGCTGATGATGCTTTGTCTTCAGAATATGCCACGCGGTTGGTGCTGTTTGTGGTTATGCCGGCAGCCTGCTCTTTGGCCGATATGCCGCGCTGCGGAACAATGCCGCCAACAGGATGCTTGCGTCCGCACGAACATAGGATGAGACACACCATGAAAGTCAAAGCATTACTATAGTTGTTCATAAATACGGCTCTTCTGGGATTTCCGTGGGAAAAAGCAGGGGGGCAGAGAAGTGAACCCGAAACCCCACTCCAAATGCGGCACGCGACCGGCAGCGCAAAAAGTGCACCAATGGGGGTCTGGCACTTGTGCGGTGCTCTGGTCCCCCTTTCGTAAAGGGGGCGGGCGCAGCAGCGCCGGGGGATTTCGCGCATCCCGGCTGCCACGCCCAAACTGCGTCTTCGCCCCACCAGCAGGAGCATTGCGTTTTTCTAATTCTTCTATAGTCAATGATTTTTCCACAGAAATCCCGGAAGAGGCCAATGGCATGGGGTTGCATGGTTCATCTTCGCCCAGTAAGTTTGTCCAACACGAATTGCGAGAGTTCTCGGTCACGCAATCCTGACGCCGCACCCTCAATGTGCCATTGCAGCGCCTGATAGCGCCTTCCGCGCTTGTCGTCTGGCCATGCGTTGGCAATGGTGCGCAGTCGCTGCAGGCTTTCATCGAAATCATAGCGCGCGAGCGTCCACGCGGCAATGGCCTCAATTTGGCAGCGCGCTTCCGGCGTGATAGCTTTATTGTTGGCCTGGTCTTCAAGAAACCGGCAAAAAGCCCGCGACCGTTCGGCGTCACCGCGGTCGGAGACGCCATATGCTTCCGCGGATAATCCGGCAAGCTCCATGGCTATAGCTGACGCTTGTCCAGAATCGAGTTGATCCGCAATGGCCTGGTAATCATTGAACACGGTGTGCGCCATGGCAAGCGCACTGTCATTGTCTTTGTCATAGGTGTAGCACGGGGCAAGACCATAGAGAATGTCACTGTAGGTACCGAACGCAGTGCGCATGGTGTTCGTGGTCAAGCGTTGCAGTGCCATGTCGCGCAGGAGGCGTATTTCAACGACATCACCCGTCAAGGGGTGTGCCTGTAGATACTTTCGCAGGAACTCCGCGAATTCCGCGTTGGTGAGCGCCGCCAATGCATTGGTGTACTGCAACAAGCTCTGCTGCGCGGCACCCGCCACGGTGACACACTGCAATCCAAGCGCGGTGTCAAACGCACTCATGGTCTTGACAACATTGTCAATCGCGCAGCGATCCATCAGTGATGTTGCCGATTCGCCAGCGCGCGCAATCACCTTGGCAGTATTGGTGATTGCGTTGGCGCGGCTGTGTGCATTTGTTAGAGCCGGTGTGCCGCGCAGTGGGACATTGTCGCCGCCCGGATGCTTGCTCCCGCACGAGCATATCACAAGACACAGGCTGATCATCAATGATGCCAAACAAGCATTTGTATCACTCATACACATCAGCCGCTTCCTCATATCATCTCGGCGTCGTTAGTTCCCTGATTTGTTCAGGACTCATGTTCAGGAATTTAAGGGCATAGCCAAGCGCCGGTTTTCTTTGGGGGTTTTGCTCCCTGAATTTCCGTAGTGTTGCCACATGTGTATCAAACGTGTCGAGCATCGTGTCGATGTCGTCCTCGGTGGCATCTATTGCGCCATAGGCATTTCTCTTCTTAATCGCCAACAGACGAGCTTTCGCCGGCGCGGCATCCCCACTAGACAACATAATCTGTTGCGCGGTATAATAGTCGGCTAAGGTTGCACCAATCGGGCTTTCGGAATATGCCTGTGCCAACTGCGCCAGTTTGCTTCGCAGTTCGTCATCGTCAAATATAGTAGCATGCTTGTTGAGAACGGCCAGACTGCGCTCCAGATATGCCGGGCGATCTTCCGCCGGCGTCGCCTGCAACGCATGTGCTATCTTCGCACATGCAACTTTGACGCGCGGTTGGTCATCTGGACCGCCAACCAGCATCAGATTGTCAGCATACAAACCGGCAGCATACTCGAGCATAGTAAGGCTGGATGATGTCTCCAAAAGATACTCCAACAACTGTTTCGCGACAAACGGCATTGTCATCTTGGCGCTGTTGGCAACCTGCCATATATCTTCTTCCGTCTTGCCGCGTACAAACAGCGCAACGTCAATGCTGTTTGTCCTAAAATAAGTGGAATCATTGGCGGCGTCCGTCATGAGTGCGAGCATGTCATCGAACCGCCCCAGCGTGCCTTCCACGCGCTCCAGATGGGACGACGATTGTATGCAATTGCTTTGTCTCTGCTGCACGACGCGGGTGGAAGATCGCGTTACTGCTGCATCGTTATGATTTGTCGTCACGGGTGGCCGCGCCGCCGGTGTCGCGGGCCTACCGCATGATGACAGCACAAGACACAAGACTACCAGCGCCATCGAAACATTTCTCATGTTATTTCTTCATAGTTGTTGAAGGTTCGGTGGCCAATTGTGACCGGCCCTGCGGTATATAGACGCGCAATATGCGCTCGATGTCTTGGCGATGAAGCGTGGTTGGCTCGTCGGCAAGGAGCGTGTTGCACATTGCTTCGGCCCGTGCTGGGTCTACAAATGCCAGCATTTGTGCCAGTTGAAGCCTGGCAAAGACGGCATTGTTGTGGCTGTGTTCAATGGACTCGCTATAGTCAGCGAAGGTGTTGTAGTAGTGTTCCGCCAAGGCATACTGTTTTGTGCGTTGGTAGACGTCGGCCAGGTAAAAAGCCGTGTTGGCGGCGGCGACCTGCGACGCGCCTTGCGCAACCCGGTCCAGAACCGCTTTGTAGAAACTAATCGCCTGATCATAATACGTGGCGCGCGTGCCACTATCCGGCTCATTTTTGCCGAGCTTTTCGTACGCGACGCCGGTCAAAAAGCAGAGATTATTCACGGCGTCCTGGTCTGTCTGAACCGCGAGCGCGTTCGTGCAGAGGTAAATGGCAGGCGAGAGTGCGCCTTTGTTTTTCATGATGAGATCATGGGCGATGTCGGCAATCTGGTCTTGCGGCAAGTGCTTGACGGCCGCGAGCAGTTCACTGCCTTCGGGAATGCCGCCTTGCTTGATTTGCGCCACTATGTTCAATGCATCACCGAACTGGTCAATCTCGGCTTGGACAGCATTGCTCTGCGCGGCGGTTTGTGGTTTGCCGCCAATGCCAGTCTGCGCCATGGCTGCCGGCACAGTTGACGTTGCGCCCGGATGGGCCGTGCTGTTGGTGGTGGTTGGTGCCGCGCTGTTGCCAGACTGCATTCTGCGATCACAACTCGACAGCGCAAGGCAAAGCGCGGCAAGCGCAAGCGTTGCAGCAATGGTAGTGCTGCGCAGAGGAGTGAATGCGCAATCCATGCGCGCTGGTGATTTGGTGTTTTGAATCATCATATTGTGTTATTATTACGGCCTAACCATATCCGCATTTATTTAGTGCAATTCATATATGCGTCACGCTCATTTTCAACTATTCGCCGAGTTACGGCGTTTAGATTGCATTTAAGCGCACAGCTGTAGTATTGATTCGCATCATCGAGGCGACCTTGGTTGGCCCTCATATGTGCCATTTCAATGTTTGCTTCAAAATAATGGCCATAAGACGTGTCCTTAAGATGCTCATTTCTGCGTAGTACGTCTTGAAGAATGCCATCAGCCTCATCAGTCCGGCTCCAATTTATAAGTATTCGCGACTTCTCTAGGTCATATGTTGAAAGATATCCCTGCTGTTCCGTTGTTGCACGTGCGCGCAATATCTCAATTACATCATAGGCTGAAGTGCGATTACCACAACGCAGCAAGAATGTTATGATTCGGGATCCTTGAAGCAGTGTACAGTAATAAGTGGCTTGCGTTAGCGTTGCCACATCATCATCAGACAGAGAATACTTAGGCAACGACAAGACAATATCATTTGTCTTCAATAATGCGTTTGCCTGCAATTGCGCAGTTATGCGCGATTCGAAATCCAAAATAAGTTTCTCGGCGTTTTCTTGCAAGTGACTTTTTGTTTGATTGAAACTATCTTTTTGGTTGTCTTGGGACGCCACGCTGGCTTTAGTTGCACTCACCACCGTCAAGTTCGACTGTGCCGGCATGTGAATCTGACGCGGCTCCACACTGCGCGAACACTGGTTCGTCATTAACGCTAGTGTTGACAGCGTGGCTATGCTGCATCCAAAACGGAGTAGGTTCATTTTATGACTATTGTGTGATCTCATCCGTTGAAGACGAAGTTGGCTTTATCCGACCGGGTTGTGCTGCTGCCAGCAGCTTGTCCAATTCCTTGCCGCGGGCGTCGAGTTGGGCGGCCATGGCTTTCACTTTTTCATTTGCGTGTGTGCGGAACTGGTCGGCGCGGCGCTGCAGTGTGGCGCGGTACATGCGGAGGCTGTCCGGATCAAGCTTATCAAGATATTGTTCGACGCGCTGGGCCGCGCATGGCTCGCCGTCGCGCTTCAGATATGGCCATGTTTCGCTGCGCATCTGGTCGCACCAATGCCTGGTCCAGCTCGCATAATCGCCGGCGCGCGCCGCATACCAGACGCTGGCGAACTCGCGCGCGCCACGCAACCAGAGATTGGTCATCAGGGCGGCATCACCGGCGCGTTCGGCCGCGCGCACCTCGAGCTCAAACTGCACCCGTTTGTCATTGGCGCATTGCAGCCATTGCGCGATCTCGGCCACGTTGCGCGTCGTCGCCGGAAAGCGCGCCGGCATGCGCCGCACCGCTGCCTGATACGCGCGCACCTCATCCTCAGTGGCGAAGGCAAACCATTCATAGACATCGCGTGGAATGTAGTGCGCATGCGAGTAGAATTCGATTGGCTGCATGTATTTGAAGCTGCGGATCCACCACGCAAAGGCTTCGCGATACTCGCCGGCCATGGCAAACTCGGTGCCACAGCGCGAATACGTCGATGCTTGGTAATAGGGCGCAGCCGTGAGGAGTTGCGCGAAGGCGCGCGCCCGCGCGATGCCGGCAGGATGCAGTTGGGCAATGTACTGTTCGCGCAGATTGATCATGTCCTGCGACAGTCCTTGCTGCAGCTCAAATGCCTGCGCGCGAAACTCGCGTGACTGGCCGGGTGCCTTCTCGGGCAGATACCCCAGCTCGAACAAAAGCATGGCGAAACGCCGGGCATTGCCGCCGCCACTGCCATCCTGCATGCGTTTGCGCGCACGCATGCCATAGTCGTATGCCAAGGTGTAGTTCGTGCCTTGCACACCTTCACCCGCCAGACGATACGCACGGCAGAAGGCAGCTTCGAGCAGAAACTGGCCCGAGCAGCCATCGCGCCAGAATGCGCGCAATGCCTTGGCGTCGAAGCGTTGCTCGATGAGCGTAAGCAGCGGCAAGGCCACTTGACAGTACCCATGATTGAGCTGGTATTCCGCGCGATTGAACAGCGCCGGCAGCGAGTCGCCCACGGATGCACCCCACAGGCGCTTGCCTTGCATGACCAAATCCCACTCGCTGACGATGTTGGTGGCAACGTGCGTGGTGATGCGCAGCGCACCGTCCGCGGCGGTATTGGTGTAGGCCGTGACAATGACATTGGTCTCGTCAGCGCGGGCAACCGTGGCCAAGCCGAGAAAACACACGCTGATGATGCAGTGCCGGTGCATACGGCGCCGGAACTGAAGGAATAGATTCATCAACGGGTGCAAATCATGCTCCAGAAACAGGCGGCAGAAAATCCCCCAACTCCCTTTTCCAAAGGGGGGACATGTCCAGCATTCGCGGCGCGGAGACCGCCGGGGCTGCAACGTGGGAGGGGCTTCCATGCCCCGAACATCCTGGCGGATTCCAGCATTCGCGGCGCGGAGGCCGCTCCCACTCTTTTGCAGCATCGACGTGCCGACCACCCATTATGCCGCCGCCGGCGGCACTCCAAGCAGCCGAATAATGCTGATTCCCAGTGTCTTCACCACGCGCGGAGCGCGTGGCGTACGTCTCTGCGTGTGACACCGAATACCGATCACCGATTACCGAATACTGCTCCCACTTTGATTGGCGCATGATGATGCTCATGGGGCGGCTTGGGCATGGGCACGCGCGGCTTCTTTGGCGCTGATGATCGCGCGGATGCGCGCCATGTCGTCTTCTTTGGTCAGGAAGGGGAACAGGCGCGTCAGCAATGTGCGCTCGTTGGCGCACAAGGCCAATGCGCTTTCGTTGCCTTGCACGGGCGGGATCAACTCGAGCTGCGTTCCCAGCGCGTCGTAAAAGCCACACAGTTCGGGCTCGGTCGCTTCGCCCAGCCGATCCACGTACAAGGCGAAGACGGGGTCATTCTCGACCAGTGCCGCATCAAGCGGATAGAGCGTCATGCACTCTTTGAGCGTGTCGAACCCATCGCGCGGCTTGCCGTTGTAAAACAAGGTCTTGGCGTACATGGCGTAGGCAGCTCGCGTGGGTTGCTCGACGCGCACAAACAAGTCGCGCAAATGACGCTCCGCGCGGGCGAAGTCGCCACCATCGAGGGCAAGCTCGGCCAGCGCCGTGGCGCATTCCTGCCAGATGAACACATTTGATACGGCAAGCTGCTGGGCCGCGCTGTAATAGGCCTCGGCGTCTTGATCCCAGCCAATCGCGCGGTGCGTCCGTCCTTGCGCGCAGTATACCTCGGCCAAAGGCAGGACATCGCTGAGATTCGTGCGTTGCGGCGTGTATTCGCGCGCCCAGGTTGCGGCATTGAACGCTTCGAGCGGCTTTTCTTGCAGTTCGAGTGCGCGGGTATACAGCAAATACCAAAAGGCACCGGCGGGATAGCCGTCGCGGGCAGGCGCACGAAGTATTGTCGGCGCCAGGCTGCGCGCGATGACGACAGCGGCGTTGGTCGCATTGAGCGCGACAAGCTGTTCTGCCTGGGCGAAGGCGCGCGTGGGCCACATGGGGACATTTGTTACGCCGCGCACGCCGAAGACGGCAATTTCGTCGAGGACAACGGCGGCGTCATCGCGCCGTGGTTCGAGGCGCAGGCGCAGCCAGCGGCCGGTGACGGCCATGCTGATGGGCACGACCAGTTGCACATTTGCCACGCAACCGGTCAGCGTGGCGTACCAGATTGGGCGGGCGGCGCACAAACCATTGGTGCCGGCGATGTACAACGCGAGATCAACATTTGCTTGAGAACCAACGCGAAACTCGATTTGTGCGGGCGCGAGCCACGCGACAAAATCAATGGAAAGTTCAAGTGGCGCACCGGGCGGCATGCGCACGCCGGTATCGGGCGCGGCGTCGAGCAGGTCGAAGATGGTGCCGGCGGCGAAGCGCGCGTACGTCCATCTTGTGCTGTCTTCGAGATTGACGCGTGTGGATGTGGAAGTTGGTGCGGTGGTGGCGTGCAAGGGCAGTGACACGCACAGCAGCAGGGCAAGCAGCAGGCAGATCAGGCAATCAGTAAGTTGCGCTGGAAAACCCGGCACACAAGTATAGGCCGCGAGCCGGGAGCCGGCAGCGCCTTTAGCAGCATGCCCATTCTGATACATCGTCACAACTTATTCCTTATCCAAAACAGCGCTATAGTACAAGCATGGCGATAGTATAGCATATGCGAAACGGCTTGGCAAGTTGCGGGCACAGCGGGCACAGCGGCACAGCGCCGCCGCACCGGGTGACGCCGCACCCAGTTCCGGCGACTCGCAGAATATGTTGGCGACCATGCCGGTAGACATTAGCCAGAGAAAACACCTTTTGTGCTATGGGTGGGTACCTCATTGCGCGAATAACGCGGCGAGCCGCCGCGTCTACGTGCAGCGCCACCGCCGCTACTTAAAAGAGTCGCCGGAACTGGGCCGCACGGGTGATTGCAGCCCGCGCGGGTTTTTGGTATAGTCTGTTGGTAATTGTCTTGGCCATGGTTTCGTGAGAACGATTATTGCAATAGATACAGTCACCATGCTTGAGCGTCTGGGGGTCATCCATGACGCGGTTCAGGCGGGGACACTGGTGCTTGAGCGCGTCTGCATTGATCCGCCCGCCAGCGCCATCGAGCTGGAGCTGGCGGTGCGCGACGCGCAGGTGGCGGAGCAGTTGCCGGAACTGCGCCGGGGTGTCGCGCAGTATTTTCTGGAGACGCTGCGGCATGTCGTGCTGCGGCCGCGCTATGCCGTGCCGCTCACGCTGGAACAGTATCTGCGCATTCATTGGCTGGACGTCTGCTACGATTTGCAGTGCGCGTCGCGCGGCATGCTGAATTATCTCGAGCCGTGCCGCTGGGAAGTGCGCGACGCGGTGGTGTTTGTGCTGGTCGCCAATGCGGGCATTGTGCGCAAGTTGCGCGAGCTGAAATGCGCGGAGATTATTGCGGCGAGCATCCGGCGCGACAGTGGCCATGAGTGCCGGATCGAGTTGCAGGCCGGCGATTTCAGCGCGGAAATCAGCGCCAACCTGCAGCGCCGCCAGGAACAAGTGGCGGCCGAAGTGCGCGTGCAACAGCAGCAGGCGGTGGCCGAGCGCCAGCGGATTGTCTTTGACAGCAGCCGGGTTGCGCCGCGCGAGCCGACCGAGATCAAGCGCATCCACGCCGAGAAGCCGCTCAACAAGTCGGTGACGATCCGCGGCAGTGTCGTCAGTTATCGTGCGGCGGAAGGCGACGCGTTTTTCGAGCGCTGCACGCTGACGGACTACAGTTCGTCGATTGAATGCTTCCTGCGGGTTGCCGGCGGCCGTTATAATGGCAATGGCAACGGCAACGCCGCCCCGAAAAAGCCGACGCTGCAATTGCTGGTCGGGGAATGGCTGCTGCTGTCGGGCGTGGTGGATCGGCCGCGCGAGGATCTTGAGCTGCGGATCGAGCGGATCGAGCGGATTGAGCGGCCATTGCGCAAGGACACGGCCGTGACGCACCGGGTCGAGTTGCATGCCCACACCAAGATGAGCCAGATGGATGGCTTGACCGCGCTGGACGAGCTGGTGGCGCGGGCGGCGCATTGGCAGCATCCGGCGATCGGAATCACCGACCACGGCAACGTGCATGCGTTTCCCGAGGCGCACGCGCTGGCGAAGAAGCATGGCGTGAAGGTGCTGCTGGGCAGCGAGGCCTATTTGGCCAATCATCTCAGCACGGAGATCGCGCAGGTCTTGGCGCGCAAGGAGAAGTCCGGGCGCGGCATGTCGCGCGACGAGATCGGCGAGTTCAAGAGCGCGGTGCATCACATCATCATTTACGCGCGCACGCCGCAGGGGCTGCGCAATTTGTATGAACTGATCTCGCTGGCGCACTGCAAATATTATTACATCAAGCCGATGATTCCGCGCGATGTGCTGCTGCAGTACCGCGAAGGCTTGCTGATCGGCAGCGCGTGCGAATGTGGCGAACTGTACCGTTTGGTCTTGCACGCGCACCTCCGCCGAATTACGCCGGCCGAGTTTGAACAGCAGTTTGGCGCAGCGCAGGCGCTGTACGATTACTTCGAGATCCAGCCGCGCGCCAACAACATGTTTTATGTGGCCAAAGGCACGCTGGCGTCGGAAGAGGACATTCTGGCGATCAACCGGCGTATCTGTGAACTGGGCGCGCAGTATGGCAAGCCGGTCGTGGCCACCGGCGACATACATGTGCTGGATCCGCACGAGCTGTTGCTGCGGCGCGTGCTGCAGATCGGCCAGGGCTACGACAAGGAAAGTGATGAGAGCGGCGACACGCCGTTGTACTTCAAGACCACGGACGAGATGCTGGACGAGTTTGCGTATCTCGGTGCGGCCATGGCGCACACGGTGGTGATTGACAATCCGCGGCGGCTGGCGGCGTCGGTCGAGGAGATCGCGCCGATTCCGTCCGGGTTCCATCCGCCGAAGCTGGAGGGCGCCGAGGACGACTTGCGCCGGATGTGCGAGACGCGCTGCGGCGCGCTGTATGGCGCGCAGCCGCATCCGCTGGTGACGCGCCGGATGCAGCGCGAACTGGCCGACATTGTCAAGAATCACTTTGCCGACCTGTACATGCTGGCCCACAAGGTGGTCAAGAAGTCGCTGGATGACGGCTACATCGTCGGCTCGCGCGGCAGTGTCGGCTCGAGTTTTGTGGCGTTCCTGGCCGGCATCACCGAGGTGAACAGCCTTGCGCCGCATTATGCCTGTGCGCAATGCTCGTACACCGAGTTCACCCAGTTTGACGCGCGCGGCGAGCTGCGCCCGGCGCCGCTCGACGGCATTCTGGCCGAGGTCGGCGAGGACTTGCCGCCGCGCATCTGCCCGCAGTGCGGCGCGCAGATGGAACGCTACGGGTTTGACATTCCGTTTGAGACGTTCGTCGGGTTTGAGGGCAACAAGACGCCCGACATCGACTTGAATTTTGCCAGCGAGTATCAATCACGGGCGCACCGTTACATCGAGGATTTGTTTGGCAAAGACCATGTCTACCGGGCCGGCACGATCAGCACGTTGCAGGATCGCATGGCCTTTGGCTTTGTCCAAAAATACCTGGAGAAGACCGGCGAGCAGTGGCCGCAAGCGGAAGTCAACCGGGTGATCGAGGGCTTGGTCGGCATCAAGCGCACGACCGGCCAGCATCCGGGCGGCATGATCATTCTGCCGCAGCACAAGAGCATCACCGAGTTCTGCCCGGTGCAGTATCCGGCCAACAACACCGACAGCGCCAATCAGACGACGCACTTTGATTATCATGCGATGGAAGATCAGCTGCTCAAGCTGGACATTCTCGGGCATGACGACCCGACCCAAATCCGGATGTTGAGCGAGTACACCGGCATGGACATCACCAAGGTGCCGCTCAACGACGCGAAGACGCTGTCGCTGTTTTCGGGCGTGAAAGCGCTGGGCGTGGGCGAAAAGGCGATCGGCTCGCGCGTCGGCACCTATGGCATTCCCGAGTTCGGCACCGATTTTGTGCGCGGCATGCTGGACGACACGCGCCCGCAGACGTTTGCTGACATTGTCCGCATTTCCGGCCTGAGCCACGGCACGGACGTCTGGCTCAACAATGCGCGCGACATCATCAAGAACGGGCACGCCACGCTGCAACAGTGCATCTGCACCCGCGATGACATCATGCATTACCTGATCGAGAAAGGGCTGGCGCCGTTCAGCGCGTTCAAGATCATGGAGCAGGTGCGCAAAGGCAAAGGACTGAAGCCGGACGATATCACGGCGATGCGCGCGCAGAAGGTGCCGGACTGGTACATCGCCTCGTGCCAGAACATCAAGTACATGTTTCCCAAGGCACACGCGGTGGCGTATGTCATCAACGCCTTGCGGATCGCCTATTGCAAGGTGCATCAGCCGGTGGCGTTTTACGCGACCTACTTCACGGTCATGCGCCACGCGCTGAACGCGCCGGTGGTGGCCGGCGGCAAGCGCACGATCCGCGTGGCGATGGACGAGCTGGAGTCCGTCGGCCGGCGCAAGCTGGCGAAAAATGAGCAGGACGTCCTGACGGTGTATGAACTCGCGCTGGAAATGTGCGAGCGCGGCATCCGCATGCGCCCGGTGGACATTTACAAATCCGACGCGACGCGCTGCGTGATCGAGAACGGCGAGATTATTCCGCCGCTGACGGCGCTGGCGGGCTTGGGCGTCACGGCGGCCGAAAACATGATCCGCGGCCGCGCCGGCGAGCCGTTCAAGAGCCGCGAAGAGTTCCAGACGCGGACGCACTGCAATCGCGCCGCGCTGGATGTGCTGGCGCAGGCTGGCGCGCTGGATGGCCTGCCGGACAGCGACCAGATGGACATGTTTGACACGAAGGCCGGCGGCCCGCAGCCGGCAGCGGCGGCAGCAGCGGCGCGTGCGCCGGCGCCGGTGGCTGCGCCGGCTGACGGATCGGACGGATCGGACGGATCGGGTTGCCAGGCGGCAGCGGTGCCTGCGCCGGCAGTGGCCGCAGCCAAGACCAAGCGCGGCGCCAAACGTGCCGCGCCCGCGCCACTGCCGCCCACCGATTCGCTGTTCTGACGATCAACGCGGTTGCGTTCGCGCGGCTGGCGTATGTTGCAATAATTGGCGCTATTCGCTACTATATGGCTGTTATCATCGCGCCGCTGGTTACGCTGATCAGGCGGCGGATTCACCGACAGGAGCTTGCATGGCACGCGCAACAGACAAGCAGCAGACCAAGGACGCGAGTGGCCCGGCGGCCAAGTGGGTTGGCTACCGTTCGGAAATCAAGATTCTGGATTGTACGATTCGCGATGGTGGCCTGATGAACGACCATAATTTCAGTGAAACCGTGGTCAAGGCAGTGTATCAGGCCTGCAACGAGGCTGGCATTGACTACATGGAAGTGGGCTACAAGGCCGCGCAACGCCTGTATGCGGCCGACCAGTTCGGTGCGTGGAAATTCAGCACGGAAGACGATATCCGGCGCATCATTGGCGATGCCAAGGGCACGGTCAAGATTTCAGTGATGGCTGATGTGGATCGGACGGATTACCACGACGACATTCTGCCGCGCGAGAAAAGCGTGGTGGACATGGTGCGGGTGGCGTGTTATATCAGCCAAATACCGGCCGCGCTGGACATGTTGAAAGACGCGCACGACAAGGGCTATGAGACCTGCGTCAACTTGATGTCAGTCTCGGTCGTGCGCGAACGCGAGTTGGATGAGGCGCTCGAATTGCTGGCCGAATCCGAGGCGGATGCGCTGTATTTGGTGGACAGTTTCGGCGCGTTGTACAGCGAGCAGATTCATTACTTGATCGGCAAGTATCTGCGGTATGCGCGGCAGAACGGCAAGGAAGTCGGGATCCACACGCACAACAACCTGCAGCTGGCGTTTGCCAACACGATCGAGGCGATTGTCAAGGGCGCGAACCGGCTGGACGCCAGCATGGCCGGCCTTGGGCGTGGCGCGGGCAACTGCCCGCTGGAATTGCTGCTGGGGTTCCTGCACAACCCGCAGTACCGGCTGCGGCCGGTGCTGCAATGCATCCAGGAGCACATCGAGCCGCTGCGCAAGGATCTGCGCTGGGGTTATGACGTGCCCTACATGCTGACCGGCTTTCGCAATTTGCATCCGCGCGTGGCGATCAAGCACAACGCCTCGCCGGAAGTGGACGACAAAGTGAAATTTTTCGATGAAATGATCGAGGAACAATAACGTAAAATCCCCGGCGCAACCGCCCGGGGATTTTATGAACGTGAACGAAGAAGAATATGCCGGAACCTGATCCACAGACGAGACACACCAGCAGCTATGAGGCGCGCCCGGGCGCCGCGCCCGGCGCCGTGTGCCTGACGCTGCGCGGTGCGTGGACGCAGGCGTCCGCCGTGCCGTCCGCCCGCGCGCTGCTGGATGCGGTGGCCCGGCCGGGTGTGACCACGCTCATGTTTGCCACGCAGGATCTTGGTGAGTGGGACAGTATGTTGCCAATGTTGGTGCTGGAGCTGACGGCGCAGGGCGCGGTGCGGCGCCTGACGGTGGACACGGCCGGCCTGCCGGCCGGGGTGCGCACGCTGGTGGCCCTGGCCACGCCGGCCGCGCCGTCCCTGAAGTCAGCGCCCGGCGTGCCGGACACTTTTTTGCAGCGGCTTGGCCGGGAGACGGCGACGCTGGCGGGCTTGTTTGCGGAGATGGTCTGCTTCATTGGCGCGACGGTGGTTGCCCTGGTGCGCTGGCTGCGCGGCGCCGCGCGGGTGCGGGCTTGTGACGTGATCCTGCAGATCCGCGAGTGTGGCGCGGATGCGCTGCCGATCGTCTCGCTGGTGAGCGTGCTGGTGGGCGTCATTTTTGCGTTTGTCGGCATTTTGCAGCTGCGCCAGTTCGGCGTTGAAATCTATGTCGCGGACTTGGTGGCGGTGATCATGATCCGGGTGATGGGCGCGGTCATGGTCGGGATTGTGCTGGCGGGCCGCACCGGCTCGGCGTTCGCGGCCCAACTGGGCACGATGCAGGTCAATGAAGAAATTGATTCTTTGCGCGTGCTGGGGATACCGCCGATGGAATTTCTGGTGCTGCCGCGGGTCGTCGCCCTGGCCGTGATGATGCCGCTGCTGTGCTTGTATGCGGATTTTCTGGGGGTGTGCGGCGGGATGGTGGTGGGCGTCAATGCCTTGCATCTCAACATTGTCGAGTACCTGCAGCGCACGCAGGCGGCGGTGTCGGTACCGGACGTGCTGGTGGGCCTGGTGCACAGCGCCGTGTTTGGCGTGCTGATCGCCATGGCGGGCTGCTT
>Ga0247841_10007675_pt1 | contig 15888 bp, 10 predicted proteins | sample LaCruzMarch2015__2_FD_192410 | JGI IMG/M metagenome (GOLD analysis project Ga0247841, IMG submission 192410) | Freshwater microbial communities from meromictic Lake La Cruz, Castile-La Mancha, Spain - LaCruzMarch2015_18m | ecosystem: Environmental > Aquatic > Freshwater > Lake | place: Spain...
GTGATTTTTTCCTTTTCATACTATTACGCAATTACGTAATAGCAAATAAACACATTGATTTACTTCTATGCAAGCAATGTTGATATTTTGTTAATAAATATTACGTAAAAACGTAGCGGAGTTACAGTTTAATATCTACTAACATTCTGCCAAAATATAATTAATTTTATCGTGGTAAATTACGCTGATACTTGTGACACAAACTGACTTTATTTAAGTGACCTTTTTGGGCAAATTATATCGAAATAAGGCTTACTATTCCAGGTTATCCATATTCCTGTTGTAGAAAAACTGTTTCTGGGCAGGGCGCTCGTACTGAAGAAGGTCTTTATAATCCATTGCTGGAGAATCTATGTCTTGTAAGGGAATCAGGAACAATTTCATTGGTCGTTCAGGCTTACCTCCCATCCCAAGAGCAATATAAACCGGAATGTTTCGCTCAGCCATGAACTTTTTATAGTTAGCAAGCTGATGTTCCTTAGCCAATTCGACCTGATTTTTATATAGTCTCTGCCTGTACTTGCATTCAATGGCAAAATGTCTTGAGAAGTCTTTCAAATGAAAGTTAATTTCAATGTCTGGAGAGTGATTTGACAATGCATATATTCCGTTAACAATTTTATCGCTTCTCCATTCCCGAATTTGAAAATAAATCGGATCGAACTGCATAATTACGAATTTCTCGAAAGCATCACCTTTTTCTTTATTAATGTCAGATACTGTTTGGGTATTCTTATCTCTACCTTTCCCCGAATTTCTTTTTGTTAGAAGGTACCATGCTGTGTGCAGGACAGCTTTTACTGTCCTTGGGAAGAGTTTGTATAAGATAATGGCTGCCACAATAACGACAATCGTTGTGTTCATTGCAGATTTAAATTAATTTTGATCCACCCTCCACAATCCTGATCTCCTCATCAGTCAGTCCATATAGCTCATATACCAGGCGGTCAATTTCGGCTTCAAGGGCTGTGGTGTTGGCTGCTGGATCAGATTTTTTGATGTTGATAGTTTGTTCAACTTTTGCTTCAATATTGGTATTTTTTTTACTTTCATTGGGGATGGGAATTTGTCCAAAATATTTCCAAATTAGCTGATAACCATTTTGAATAGCCGTACAATATTTTGAAATGAGCCACCATCCCATTTTTGAATTTATAATACCCAGAAGAACCTTGTCATCAGAAGGAATAATCCACATGGAGTTATTACAATACATACCTTTATCATCATAAATAAAGCAAGGTTTTACCTGAAATACCTGATACAATATTTTGGGGTGTTCAAATTTATCGTAATAATCGCAAGCCCTTAATTCCCACCAAAAATCGCCTTTATCAATGCGGGCTTCAGCTTTTTCTTTATGTGGAAGTAAGTAGCTTGATATGGCTGGGAAATTTGATCTAAACCATACCCAAGCATCATCATATTCCATGTTACTATACCTGGGAACAGGTTCTTTCAAATAATTTGGATCAATTGGGTCAAGATTTCGTCGAATCGTAAATCCTTTGGGTATAATAATCAGATAGTTATTAATAATGGGCTCATAATAAGGTCTGACATTCCTGCCTAATAATAATGGTCTAATCAATTTGTCTGAATTAATATCTTCAGCAACAAGCTTGTCTTTTGTATTTTCATCAATAACAAAGGCTTCTGTTAATCCAGTTAAAATACCTCTGTATGATTTTCCATCAACATAATCAAACAAACTAACACTTATTGATTTAACCTTGGAAATAATATTACGTTCCTTATCAGAAGTAATTACCCAAGTTTCTGCTCCTAATACTGAAATATCAACTTCTTGCCTGTTTGATATAACGTACTGATCAAACCCAATTTCAAGATTAAGAGATTTAACAGTTAAAGTTTTAATTGTCTTCATTGGGTCTGTCTTGGAAACATTAACAATACAAGGATATGTGGTTGCTTCATCAAATACTTGTAAATCGCCAAAATCAAGAACTTGTTGCAATTGTTGTTGTAATAACATTATTCGCAAAGGTCTGCCGTACTCGGCTTGCATCCATTTATTTGGCATAATGAAACAGAAATTGCCAATTCCTTTTAATATAGAAAAGCCCCTTTCAATAAAGAATACATAAATATCAGAAGTGCCAGTATAGATATTATAATTTGATTTCAAATATGGTTTTTGGTCTTTAATTTCCTCCTGCCTAATATATGGTGGATTTCCAATCACGACGTCAAATCCCACAAAATCCCCGTCATCATTTAGAACTTCTGGAAATTCAAAGCGCCATTCAAAAGCGTTTTCGTAAATTTTGTTTGTTTTGATTTCATCTATTTCTTTTTCAATTGCCTGAATTTCCAGAGTCAACGTGCTCACCTGCTTGTTCCAGGCAACCTTTTCTTTAGCGCTCAGTTCAAACATACTGGTCTGTGCGGTAAGGGCAATGAGTTCACCTTTTAGCTTGTTCAGTTTCAGCAAACGTTTGTCATTGGTAGCTATTTCACTTTCGAAGTCGTTTTTTATCTGAGAAATGAGCTTCTCCATCGCTCTTTTTTCTTCCTTGCTCTGGGCATTGCGGTAGGTCATCACAGCAATGCGGTAGCTATCAATACTCCATTTGCTGCGCTTAAGTGCCGTTTTAATGTCAGCATCCAAGGCGTAGCGGTTGATCAGGGAGTTTCCGCATTTGATGTTGATGTCGATGTTGGGTAATGTCTCTAATGTCGGGACAGGTCGCGATGTTAGGACAAGTCGCGACTTGTCTATTTCTGTGGGGGCTGGTCGCGACCAGCTCTTTCTATCTGTCCGATAATATGCATTCTTCAGCAATTCAATCCATAATCGCAGCCGGCAAATCTTCACGGAATTGGGATTGATGTCCACACCAAACAGGCAGTTTTCAATGATGGTTTGCTTTTCGTGAAAAAGGGCTTCCTGTACCCGCTGGCTTTCGGGATTTCCCGGATGGTATTCAAATGGTCGGGCATCGTCGTCGGTTACGATAAGTTCGTCATTGATCACTTCCACATGGTAATCCCGGAGTGTTTTGCCCTGCCGGTCTAACAGAATTTTAAGTTCACTTTTGATGGCAATGATCTCATTCAGTGCAGAAACTAAGAAATGCCCGGAGCCCACTGCCGGATCACATATTTTCAGACTGTTAATGATTTGGTTGGCTTCTTTTTTGTCCTGTATCTTGTCAAAAAGACTGTCAATATTTTCGCAGTTCCAACCTTTTGCTTCATTGAATTTTTGCACAACTGCCCGTCGGATGGTCTCACGGCACATGTACATGGTGATGAATCCTGGTGTAAAAAACGAACCATCCTTGTAACCATTTATTTTTTCAAAGATGAGTCCCAGTACCGAGGCATTGATAAGGGTTTTGTTCTCTTCCTGCACATCTTCTGCACCTTCGCTGCTGAAATCATAGGCATTCAAAAACTCAAAAAGGTATTCAAGCGTTTCCAATTCTCCGCTTCGCTTTTTTCCAACAGTGTCTTTCAAAACCGTTCCTGCCAATATTGGAATTTTACCTTCATGCAACTGACTGATGAACAAACAGGAATGTTCCAGTTCCGTTGGCTCAAACAATGAACTGTTCAGATAAGGCACTTCAGCAAACAGTTTTTTCACTGCTTCCGTCCTGTCTTCCGGCATTCGTGCAAGTACGCTGAAGAAAAGCAGGTTCAGGCCATCAAAGTCTTTGACTTTTTCGATGTTCAAAAAAGTGAACTGTTTATTTCCCCTGTGGTATCTTACCAGTTGTGCTTCCAGTAACTTCAGAAAAAGTATCCGGTTTATCCAGGTGATGCTTAATTCAAGTGCTACGTTGAATAAGCGTTCCTGATGGTTTTGCCCGAATTGGTCAGGCTTTGGTAATCTTGAAATTTTATCCAGACTGTCTAATTGTACGATGGCATTTTCCATCAGGGAAGCCTGATAACGATTTCCCTCTTTCCGGCGCTGGATTAATTTCTTGTTTCCATCTTTAACCTCTGACAGACCAATAATATGCAGAAGCTCGGTATAAAAAGTCTTGTCTAGACTATTGCTGTCATTGGCAAAAGGCAGTTTAAGCAAATGTTGAGGTGCAAATATCTTGTAAACAGGAATCAGGACTTTGTCGTCGTCTTTATCGCTGTTTCGAAGGGGTTTGTTAAAATCCCGGATATTGAAGTATGTAAATGTGAAATCAGTTTCAATTGATGCAATGGCTGGGGCAGCAATTTCTTTGTAAAAAAAATCGGTGGTCTTGCCGGCCATCCTACCTTCTTCAAAATCAGTAAACTGAGCAACCAGGTTTTTGTTCTGGGCAAATTGTTTTTCAAAAAGATGGGAATCAAACACGAACCACTCATAAATATTGGTGGCGACCAGGTATTTCAGTTCCAGGTTATTGTTCGTGATCCGTTCCCGCAAATAATACAGCAACAATTCCTGCAATGCTTTCTGGTTCAGGTTTTCCCTGCTGATCATTTCGGATTTATTCGCAGGTTTTTTGGCTTCAATGATAACACCTACAGTGGTCTTCGCATCCTTGCCGTTGTGAATGACCAGGTCGTTTCGGCTTTTGGTGTTGATAAAATGCTGATCATGATAATAGGTGTCCCTAAGAAAGACAGAGACAAGGTTTTTATGAAACTCCTCTGATTCCGCTTCATTGATTTGATCAATAAGTCTGATCAGGTTTTTTTTGAATAATTCAATGTCATTCCGGTTTGGCTTTACCTTCAGGAATGCCTTATTGAGCGCTTTTCTCGGAGTTATTGGATTAACAACCATTCTTACTTCAATATTGTTAAAATTTGAAGTATCAAAGCTATTACAATTAATTGTAACTGAGACGGGCTGATCAATTTTTTTATTTGAATATTCGCAATACTGGATTTGTTGTTAATATTTTGTTTGAGTAAAATTTACTCAAAATATGATTGTAAAAATATCAAACCAACGACTTGACGAGAATCAAAGCCTGTAAACGTTTAGAAACGTTTAAATACTACTATAATTCTGCTAAAAAGGAAGATTTGTTTGATATTGGCTTAGCAGTATCGTTAATAAAAAGTTATGGGTTTGGGAAGTTCGACGCTTATTAGTAATTTTGTTCAGGGTGAACGAATAAGTTGTTTCAACCAAATAAACTCAAAAGAAGAAACGCTTAATTTTATGAACATGAAAAAGCTTCTATATTATTTAATGGCACTTTATTTCTTTCAGCCAGTATTAGTCATGTCACAAATTCCGGATTGGAATTGGGCAAGAGGTTCCTTAGGTACATTGAATGGCGATAATGGTGGAAGGAAAATTAAAGTCGGAGTATCTGGAAATGTTTTTGTTCTTGGAGAATTTCTGGATGATTCTGTAACTTTTGGAAACATAACATTGCATAAACAAGAATTATTTAATGGCGGAGCGAATAACTTCTTTCTATTAAAATATGATTCTTACGGAAATTTATTATTTGCAAAAAATCCTTGCATTGGTGATTTTAATGGATTTGGTTTTGATATCGATTCCAACGATAATCTATTTGTATCCGGATATTTTACTCAAGATTCTGCAATTGTTGATGGAATTACTCTTTTTAATACTGACTGGAGTAATACAGGTGTACAACACATATTTCTCAGCAAATTTGATTCTGAAGGAAATCTTATTTGGATCAAATCTAATGACAATATTGGCTTATCTTATACAAGAAGTGTACAAGTAAATACTTCGGGAGACATTTTTGTTTTTGGCGATTGTTGCGGTGCTGATTCAATAAGGTTTGATAACATGGCATTAGCAATAAATGATAGTGCGTCATATTTATTTATTGTAAAATTTAATCAATCTGGAGAACCTATCTGGATTACAAAAGCAAAGGGCAATAATCAAGGTTTAATTATTGCCGGAGGTTTATATGCGATCGATATAAATACAGATTCGTCTGGAAATATTTTTATCGCCGGAAACTTTTCGACTCCATATTTGGTTTTTGACACCATTATGATAATTAATAATCACCCGCCAGGTTGGTGGACCGATATTTTTATTGCAAAGTATAATTCTTCAGGTAACATACTATGGGCAAAGTCAGAAGGAGGCCATAACCAGAATGGTGACGGTGCCACGGCATTGAAAACAGTTGCCCTGGGAAATGTAATTTTAACAGGATACTATACCCCAAGTTCCACTTTTGACACACTCTTTCTCACTGATTATGGCTCATTTATTTCACAATATGGGCCAACTGGAAATTTAAACTGGCTAAAAACTATAAGCGGAGATAACTCCAGTAGGACTTCAGATGTAAGTGTTGATGCCAATGGCAATTCATACATAACAGGATACTTCAATGGAGATTCCATTTCATTTGGCTCATCTGTCCTTTATAATAATGCTAATACTTATGTAAGCAACCCTAACTGCATGTTTATAATTAAGTTTGATTCTCAAGGAAATGTACTGGGGGCAAAAAAAGGTGCTGGGTTTGCCACAGGAAATAGTTTGTCTGTAAATTCTTTAGGAGATATATACTTAACAGGCTCATTTGGAAGAGACTCTTTAATTTTAGATTCACATATGCTCACAAATAATAATAGTTACTATACGACATTTACCGGTAGATTAGGAAACAGTTCAAATTTGATTGACCATACAGAAAAGAATGATTTAATTATACTATATCCAAACCCAGCTTATTCATACATCAATGTTTTTTTTTATGTAAGGGATATCCAAAGAACAACCTTTAGATTTTATAATTCAACAGGAATGGAAGTTTCAACTTTTAAAGAATCCGGTAACTGTCAAAATTATTCTAAAGCATTTAATATCTCTCACCTTGTCCCGGGGCTTTATTTTATTGAAATTGATATGAATGGAGAAAAAACCGTGAAAGAATTCGTGAAAGAATAGTGAGCTTAATTTCTTTAACCTAACAATATTGCAAACGAATTGAATTACCTCATTACAGAGCTATAGGAGGGATAGCAATTCAGCTATTTCAACTTTACCTTCTACTTTTAGAGGATAAAATCCAAAAACGAAAGCCGTGTTTCAATTATATTTTGTGTCTCAAATTGTGTCTCAAATAAAAAAACCACCTACATTATTCTTCTGTAAGTGGCTGATTTTCTTGTAGCGAGAGAGGGACTTGAACCCTCGACCTCATGATTATGAATCATGCGCTCTAACCAGCTGAGCTATCTCGCCTCTTTGAGTTGAAAGTATTTAAACTTCATAAAGTTTGTAAAGTTTCAATGTCTCATGGTTTCTAAGTCACATCATCACTCAGTCACTTAGTCACTATGTCCCGAAACTTGATACCTGCTTCACGAACGGCGGGCAAAAATAATACTAATTTCGAAAATGCAATCCTGGTAAGTTTCATATTTGGCACATAAATTGAATTATCCCGGAAAAAATATAAGATGAACACAACAGCAATATTCTCAACATCCGGCACAACCAAAAGAGCAGCTTTTGGATTGATGGTAGCAGCATTTTTAGTTTTTAATTTTTCATCTTGCAGAAAAGGTGAAGACGGTTTCCCTGGCAATGCCTTCCTCGCACTCAGGTGGGAAGTCCAGATACCTGCTTACCTCGATGCCGGAACACCTGATATACCCCCGGTTTTTCAATGGGGCATTTATTATCCTGCCAGTCCCGGTTATTATACACTTTACTACGAAGGTGATTATTTTAACGGAGTAGCGTTGAATCATTATGCATGGGAAATTGATTACAGGATTTGGGTCAATCCCGGTGAAAATGGCGGATTCGGTTTTGATGGACGTAACGGACCTGACAGTTATCTTAACATTACTATAAGTCCCTATGGTCCTTATACCGACAGAATAAATAAAAGCCTTACATTTGATACTGGTAAATACTTTGTAATAGAAGAGTCGGACGACCAGATAAAGATTCTTCAGGAAGAAGGACATTATTCCATGATGATTACCTACAGGAAGATTAATACAAGTATCTGACTTTCCTAAGTTAAAATGTTAATATATTTCAAGGATTCCTCCTTTAAAAATCTGATGGAGTGTGATTTCCGGTTTTTCCAATTTTTGTCCGTTAAGAATTACTTTTTTGATACCTGCCTTTTTTTCTTTGATATTCCTGTTTAAAACACTGAAAACTTTACCACTCCTTATTTTAAATGATACCTTTCCGGATGCAGGCCGGATCAGACGGAATGATGGCACGGAATCATAAACCGGTACCAATCCTGCTGTCTGTAAAATCATACCGGCATTACTGTTGAATTCTCCGGAAGGAAAGGATTCCAGGCCTGGGAAAGGAGCAATAATTAAAGGTACTGAATCTGCCTCTTCCGGTTTATTTAAACCCAATGATTGAAAAAAATCGCCCATCTCACCAGGTTGAAAAATATCTAACAGCATCAACTGGTTCGGATCGATCAATATTTTTTTCACATCATAGAACATGAATCCTTCAGATTTATTTACCAGACCTTCGGGTGAAAGATACTGGCAGTAGTAATCAGACAACAATGCCGGAAAATGAAGGCATTCAAATAACCTTGTATAAAATTCCGATTTCAGTTTTTCATCAGAAGTTTCGATAGAAATTCTGTTCAGCTCATTTTCCCACAACAATTCAGCCCCGGCCTGGTAATTTTCGAAAGTCCATCCATTTATTTCCCTCTTCATATTTTCCATTGCTCCTTCAGGGCTTGCAGTAGAGAACCCGATTTTAACCTTGAAAACCTGTTCATATTTTGTAGAAAATGACAGAAATAATACAGTTGACTTCTTTGATAAACACGAATTTGAGGGTGCAATCACTTTACCATCTTCGATGAAGCCCGATTTACGGAAGGGCTTTGAAAACTGAGCGGCAAAGAATAACTGTTTCACCGTGTGTTCTTTTATAACGTACGAACCAGTTACCAGGCTGTTGTTGGTACACCTGAAGGAGACATCATGATCCCCGGTTTCAGTTTCATTATTGTAAGAAAAATTCAACAAAATACTTACTGTAGTATCTTTGGGTAGTGAAAACTTGTAAAATGCTGTCCGTGCGGTTGTGGTGACCTCTGTTTTAAATTTTTCTCCACCTGATTGAAGCATATAATAACCCGGATTTGATACTTCACTCTTACTGTCGTAATCCGGAATCAGGATGCCGGAAAAAAACGGATTTTTTATACTTTCAGTAATTGCATTCATATATGGGAATACAAGCAGATCAATTGCTGAGACATTCCCCGGAATATTTCCAAAACCATTGAATCGTACTGTATTTGATGACTTGATCATTAAAGGATAGACCTGAACCATTCCGAATGGAACGCTAACAGTTGTGCAGCTTTTTCTATCAACCTGGAATATCAGCCTGTTATCTTTATCTGTTTTCCCGGTACAGCTGCAAAATATCAGTCCGGGTAAAACTATGATAAAATAAATGTATCTCATGTTATTACAACTAAAAGTTCAAAAGAACATAAAATATTATAATTTGAAAAATCCCCTGCTTATTGTGGATCGAAGCTAAATTCGTGCAATAAAATCTGCGAATTTATGAATGCATATATAAACGGATGATATAATACAATGATTAACACATATCTGGTAAAATCTTTCTTTTCAGAGTCATTCATGTACCATTAATAATAATTATGTCAACAGGTAGTCCTTCCGGCTGTCAGGTTTAAGAAAGTTCCAGGGATGTTTATATCAACAGATTGTATTTGCACTTTATCTTACTTATTTGCATATAAGAGTGTTAAAAAATGTTAACAGGTCAATAACAAACAATTTTAGATAATGAATTTTGTTTTTTTTGCGGCATTAAAAAAGCATAATCAAATGGATATTCAAATTGAAAGACTTAGCAAGAAATACGGTGCACAGCGTGCTGTTGATGATATTTCATTCAACGTAAAAGCCGGAGAGGTACTTGGTTTTTTGGGCCCTAACGGTGCTGGAAAAACCACTACCATGAAAATTATAACCACTTATCTGAGACCAACTGCCGGTGATGTGAAAGTCGGTAACTATTCGGTAACAGAAAATCCTGAAAAAATAAAAAAGATGATTGGCTACCTTCCGGAGCAGAATGCCTTGTATGAAGACATGCCGGTAATTGATTACCTGAAATTTGTTGCTGAGATGCAGACAATAATACCGGGAAAAATAAAGGACCGCATATTTGAGATGGTTATTACCTGCGGCCTTGAGGGTGAAAAGCACAAAAAAATAGGCGAGCTGTCAAAAGGATATAAACAAAGGGTTGGCCTTGCACAGGCAATGATACACAACCCTGAAGTGCTCATCCTTGATGAACCTACTGCAGGGCTTGATCCTAACCAGATTGTTGAAATAAGGGAACTGATAAAAAAGATCGGAAGAGAAAAAACTGTTATCCTCAGTTCACACATTCTTGCAGAAGTAGAAGCCACATGCGGAAGGATAATCATTATAAATAAAGGCAAACTTGTTGCTGATGGCACACCCGATGAGCTGCGCAAACATGCCCAGGGTAACGAAATGCTTAGAGTATCAATTGAAGATGGTGATAAAAATGAGATCATACAGGCCATTCAGAACATTGAGACCATTGAACTGGTTGACTGGAGCAGTATAAAAGCCGATACCATCGATGTACAAAGCAAAACCGAAATGTCGTCGAGAAGAGCAATATTCCAGCTTTGTAAAGAAAAAGGATGGGTGCTTACTGAAATGACGCCTGTTGAAACCAAACTCGAGGACATTTTCCACGAACTAACCATGAACTAATGAAAATTCAAAATTTAAAATATGAGACATATTTGGATAATAGCAAAACGTGAATTACAGTCGTTTTTCGATTCGCTTATGGCATATATCATGCTGTTTGCATTTCTGGGATTCAGTGGCTTTTTTACCTGGATATCAGGATCAGATATTTTCCTGGTAGGGCAGGCAAACCTGGATTCTTTTTTTAATATCGCCTACTGGACCTTATTCTTCTTTATCCCTGCACTTACCATGCCTCTTTTTGCAGAAGAATACCGTCTGGGCACTATCGAATTGTTGCTGACTAAACCTGTTAACCACTGGCAGATAATTTCAGGCAAATTCCTTTCGACCCTTTTGCTCATTGTTATTGCTTTAGCATTTACTTTACCTTACTACTTTACGGTATCCGGTCTGGGTAATATTGATCATGGAGCTGTATGGTCGGGCTATTTGGGTCTGATTCTGATGAGCGCAACATATATCAGTATAGGGATTTTTGCAAGCAGTATATCTAAGAACCAGATCGTGGGATTCCTGCTGGCACTGTTTATCGGCATTTTCTTTCATATCATTTTCAGTATCCTGGCAGGCAGCTTCACCGGTACATTTGGCGGCATATTTGATTTCCTGAGCCTTGCGACACATTATGATTCCATAACAAGAGGAATTATTGATTCAAAGGACCTGATATATTTCCTTTCGATTATTTCTTTAAGCCTGGTGAGTACTGAAGCAGTTATTTCAAGAAAAAACTCATGATAATGCATGAAAGAGAATATGTCAATGAATTTTAAAATCTAAGAACATGAAGAACAAACTTTCGTTTACAACATATATGCTGCTGATTGCAGGCATTCTGGTACTGGTTAATATTATATCAGACAGTTTTTTTGTACGGCTCGACTTCACTGAAGATAACCGTTACACCCTGAGCCAGGCAACAAAAGATATTCTTAAGTCGCTGAATGAACCGGTTACAATTACCGCGTATTTTACAGAGGAAGTACCTCCGGAAGTAGCAAAAACCAAAAGAGATTTTAAAGATCTGCTGGTTGAATATTCAAACCTTTCGAAAGGAATGATAAACTACCAGTTTGTTGACCCGAACCAAGACCAGGAATCAGAACAAAAGGCAATGCAGGCAGGAGTTCAGCCTGTAATTGTGAATAACAGGCAAAAAGACCAGATTCAACAACAGAAAGTTTATATGGGTGCAATAGTTTCGCTGGGAGACCAGTCGGATGTAATACCATTTATGAAACCCGGTGCTGCCATGGAATATTCTTTATCTTCAAGTATAAAGAAGATTTCAGTTGCCAATAAACCGGTCATTGGCTTTCTTCAGGGTCATGGCGAGCCACAGACTTCATCACTGCAGCAGGTAATGGCCTCATTAAATGTTTTGTACAGGGTTGAACCTGTTACCCTTAATGATTCAACTGCCAATCTTACGAAATATCCTACTGTTGTCATTGTAGCTCCTACCGACTCCTTCCCTCCCGGCCATTTGCAGCAATTAGACAATTTTCTTGCACGGGGAGGCAATCTCTTTATCGCATACAACAGGGTCAAAGGCGACCTTAGTAATGCATCAGGAAGTGAAATTAAGACAGGGCTGGAGAATTGGCTTGCACAGAAGGGGATAAATATTGAAAACTCTTTTATTGTCGATGCAAATTGTGCAGGCGTTACGGTTCGTCAGCAACAGGGAAATTTCTTTTTCAATACACCGGTGCAGTTCCCGTTCTTGCCGATAATAAATACTTTCACCGATCACCCGGTAACTAAAGGTATTGAACAGGTGATCCTGCCATTCGCCAGTCCGATCACCTATACCGGTAACACTGCTACTGTTACGTTTACACCTATTGCCAAATCATCCAAAAAGAGCGGATCAATGCCTCCTCCACTGTATTTCGATGTTTCAAAGAAATGGAGAGATCATGATTTTCCACTTTCAAACCTTACAATTGCAGCAGTACTCAGCGGTAATATAATGGGTAGTAACCAGTCAAAAATCGTAATTATCTCCGACGGTGATTTCGCGGTAAATGGCGAAGGACAATCAGCACAACAACAGCAACCTGATAACATCAGTCTTATGGTGAACTCCATCGATTGGCTTTCAGATGCAACCGGATTAATTGAACTTCGCACAAAAGGTGTTACCTCCCGTCCTCTCGACCAGATATCCGACAGTAAAAAAGCCTTCCTGAAATGGTTTAATTTCCTGCTGCCGCTGATACTGATATCTGCTTATGGCATCGGAAGATTCCAGTACAAAAGGAATATACGTATGAAGAGAATGGAGGAAGGATATATTTGATTGACGATAACAATTGACGATTTGTTTCAGTGCCCTGCTGATTCTCGGTTCTTGAGATTGTAAAATTTTAAATAACAGAAAAAACAGATATGAAACCCAGGACATTAGTAATAATATTCATCATTTTGCTGTTAGTGGTGGTTGCAAGTTTTTACCTGAAAAAAGGTGAGAGTACGTTCCATAGTCAAATAGTCATACTTGATTCTGCCAACGTTTCGTCAATTGTATTTGCTCCGAGGGCAGCACAGAAGAAAGAAATAAAATTGACAAAAGAAGGTGATGGATGGAAAATGAATTTTGATGGAAAATCATATACTGCCGATAAAAATTTAGTAAAGCAGATAATTTCTGAACTTAAGAAAGTGCGTGCCGACAGGGTCGTGGCAAATAATGAAGATAAATGGAAAGACTATGAAATTACTGATTCGGCGGGTGTAAGGGTACAGGTTTTTGAAGGAAACAAGACTGCTGCAGATATAGTAATTGGCAAGTTTAATTATAACCAGACATCCCGCACCCCGTCTACATATATCAGGGTAAAGGGAGAAGAGAAGGTATATTCGGTGTTAGGTTACCTGTCAATGTTGTTTAACCGGCAACCAAACATGTTCAGGGACAAAACAATAATTGAATCGAACCGTAACAAATGGACAAAGCTGACTTTTTCATATCCTGCCGACAGTTCATTCACTCTGACAAGACAGGAAAACGGCTGGCTGGTCGACGGGATTTTCACCGACTCAGCAAAAATCACCCCTTATCTTAATTCCATTGCACATTTACGCAGTTCTTCTTTCATCGATGATAAAGATGTAATTGCTGTTCGTCCGGAATTCACAATAAAAATTGAGGGCGACAGTCTCGGGGATATTACCGTTTCAGCAGCCCCTGCCGACACAATAAACAAGTACATTGTGACCTCTTCGGTAAATAAGGATGCATATTTCAGCGGAGCAAAAGAAAATCTGTTCACACGACTTTTTGTATCAAAATCAAAATTTGAATAAATATTTTCGAGAATTGATCAATTTGATTTACAATAAACTGTATACTGAGATAAACCTAAAGTTGGCCGGTTAACGATTTTCATGTAGCAAATCTGATACTAATCACTCTGCCTGAAATCTTCCGGCAATTATTCATCTTTAATACACCTGACAGAATAAGCGTCTTTTTTATGGAATGCTCCTTTGTAGTAGTTTGAATCATTGTATATTTTGTAAAAAGTCCACTGGCTAACTCTGCTGAACTCACTTGAGGTAGCAAATCCAAGTCTGTTATTAAGGTGAACAAATAAACCATAACTGATCCTGTAACCGGCCATAATGGCATTAAAACCAGAGATGCCTTCTTCAGATAAATAATTGCTTGCTATTTCAGGGCCACCGGCATAATTTATTAATATTTCCCATTCTCCGACGGTTGGCACATGCCACCCTTCAGGGCAAATACCACGCGCTCCTTCCTTATCAGAATAGCCCATCAACTCGTCCCAATCGTATAATGCTCCGAATATGCTGCAGTTATTTTCATCGTTTCGCATGCAATATTTTTCAATCACTCCGTTGTCTGAAGCATTGGAATGAGGGTCGGGATTTTTCATATCCTCCACGTATATTCCTGTGTTCAGGTTTTCTGCCATCCAGCATTGACTCCCGAGTTTTACCGTTGGATATACATTCCCATCGACATCAGTTATTTTTTCCGGACAATCAACTGATTTAACGGTAGCAAAACTAACATTGACATCATCTGAGGATGTACCGCAGGGTGCGGTGTTTGTCCATCTCAGAACATACTGCTTCTTCATTTTGCCTTCGAATAATGTTTCAGGATCAGACTGATTTTCGAACCTGCCGTTTCCTCCCCTGATAATGCTCCAGTTACCTTTACCATGTGCCGGAGAATTTGCATTTAAATATACTGTTAAGGAATCGGGATTTAAAATATCGCGGCCTGCAAATGCCTGTGACGGTAAATCCCTGCAATCATTTTCATTCTTAATGCAACGCACAGAATATCCATCAGTTTTATTTAGGTTTCCATAAAATACTTTATCGACCAAAACATAATAGTACCATGCAGCGGTTTGTGATGCGGCTTTAGAAATCCAGAAACTGCCTGCTGTCATGATATGGTTGAACTGCCCGTGACTAAGCCTCAGTCCTCCCATTAGTGCACTGAATCCTGAAGTTCCTCCATCTGACATCGTTGATCCTGCATTTTCCCAACCTCCGAGTGTTTCAATCATTTTCAAAAATTCTGTCTCAGTTGGAATATGCCAGCCATCCGGACAAATACCCTGAGTCCCTTCCTGGTCAGAATATTTCATCATTTCGTCCCAATCGTATAATCCTCCATAAATATCACATTTACCGGGTTCATTGTTATAACAATATTTTTCAATAATTGCATTGTCAGAAACATCTGAATGAACCGGCCTTTCTAAGTTACTTATTTTGAGTACTCCTACATTCAGGTTTTCTGCCATCCAGCACTGTTTGCCAATCTTCATTGTTTTGTATTGCATGCTGTTACTATCATCAGTCATTTTATCGCCGCATTTGAAACTTATTTTTCCCTCTGTATCAATACTATCACCATAATAATTATAAATTCTTTGAGGGTATTCCGGAGTTGCAGAAATGACCGAAATGAGTGGATTAAGGAATGAAATGCATATCGAAATAATAAGGTTGAGTTTCATTTTTGAATTAATGGTTTGAAATCGTAAAGTTATTGAATATAATTTCGGGATGAAGGATAAAAATGTCCATAATTTCAATGCATGTCTTTATTATACCTGAATTTAACGTATTTTTAACTAATTAATATATTAACAA
>Ga0247841_10007676_pt1 | contig 15886 bp, 13 predicted proteins | sample LaCruzMarch2015__2_FD_192410 | JGI IMG/M metagenome (GOLD analysis project Ga0247841, IMG submission 192410) | Freshwater microbial communities from meromictic Lake La Cruz, Castile-La Mancha, Spain - LaCruzMarch2015_18m | ecosystem: Environmental > Aquatic > Freshwater > Lake | place: Spain...
TCGCCATCAACTCCGATCCGAACGCGCCCATCTTTGGCGTGGCGGACCTGGGCATCGTCGGTGACTTGTTTGAAATCGTCCCGCTACTGATTGATGCACTGGAATCCAAAAGCTAGCCACCATTAAGGAATTTATACTATGGCCAAAAAATTAGAGACTGACATACTGTGCGTAGGAGCGGGTATCGCCTCGCTCTCAACTGCCTTATCTCTCTTACGCACGCTGAAGGCGCAAGGAAAGAAATTGCCTCGTGTGACCATTGTTGAAAAGAGCCGCAGCATCGGAAACCATATCCTCTCTGGCGCAGTGATTGATCCCGAAGGTTTTGAAGGTCTGCTGACCCCCGAAGAGATTGCGAAGATGCCGATTGAAGCGCGTGTAACGAAGGAGTCCTTCCACATGCTCTTTAACAAGAAAATTGCGATGAAGATTCCCTGGGTTCCGCCGATGATGCAGGCTCATGGATTTCCAGTGGGTTCCTTGACCAAGCTCACACAATACTTTGCTCAACTCTGCGAAAAAGAGGGTGCTGAAATCTACACCAGTTTTGCGGTAACGGAACTGATTGAGGATGCCAAAGGGCGAATCATCGGGGCGCGCACGGGTGCGAAGGGTGTTGACCGTGACGGTAAGCCAAAAGATAACCATCTGCCAGGTGAAGCCATTTATGCCAAGACCGTGGTTCTGGGTGAAGGGGGTTGCGGTATCCTGACTGAGAAATTGATTAAGAGCAAAGGTCTCTACAGCCTGCGCGGGGATCAATCTTACGCTCTTGGCATCAAGGAAGTCATTGAAGTGCCAGCCAACGAAGAACGGGCTGGCGAGATTGATCACACGTTCGGATATCCCGCGGACTGGTCAACCTACGGCGGTGGCTTCGTTTATCACGTCTCTGCGACTCAGGTGATGATCTGTTATGCCTACGCCTTGGACTACACACAACCAGAGAAAGATCCGCATACTCTCTTCCGACTCTTCAAGAGACACCCATCGGTCGCCCAGCATATCGCAGGCGGCAAATCGGTCGCCTATGGTGCTAAAGTGATCCCTGAAGGAGGCTACTATTCGGTTCCTGAAGTGGTCGCAGACGGTGCTTTGATCGTCGGGGACGGAGCTGGACTCGTGGACACACTTCGCATCAAAGGTGTACACATCAGTATGCAGTCCGGCGTCGCGGCAGCCCAGACATTGGCTGACTGCTGGAATGCGAACGATTTTTCTTACGATGCTTTAAAGCCCTATTCCAAGCGTTTAAAAGCCACCTCAGGATGGAAGCAACTGAGGCGTGTGAAAAATGTTCGCGCACCCTTCTCCACCTTCCTTGGTTTAGGCGTCATGAGTGCTGGTATGGCGTGGGCATTGCAAGGGCTCCTGCCCTTCTGGATGGTAAAAATGTCGCCGGATCATGAGGAGTTACACCCCCTTAAAGGTGGCAAACTACCCCCTACGCCATCCCTCACCGCGACCCCGATTTCCCCTGATCGTCTGACAGACGTCTTCATGTCTGGCACGATTCATGATGAAGATCAACCGTGCCACCTGAAGATTAAGGATCGTGCCACCTGCCGGGAGTGCCTCCTCAAGTATGGAGCCCCCTGCCAACGTTTCTGCCCGGCTGAGGTTTATAGGGTGGAAGAGGGACATGTTCACATTGACTTCTCAAACTGTTTGCATTGCAAGACCTGTCAAGTCAAGGACCCCTATCTCAATATCGAGTGGAACTTCCCGCAAGGCGGAGACGGTCCACGTTACACCCGGATGTAAGAACCAAGGAACTAAAACACTGTCAGGATGGCCACTAGGGTTGTCCGCTAGGAGAAAAAGTCATGAGCACAACATTTAACCGCAGAACATTTCTCAAGGGAAGCGCAGCAGCTGCCACCTTCCTGCCGACCTTTAACATCCTCAGCCAACAGAGTGACATCACCATCGGCCCTAAAGATGATGATATCAAGGTCGCGGTGATCGGATATGGCGCTGAAGGTGAAATCCTCTGCGATGCCGCCATGAAGATTCCAGGCATCCGTTTCACTGCAGTCTGCGACGTGTGGTTGCTTCGCCGTCAACTCGCTAAGGGGCGTATGCGTTCCCTCGGTCATGAGGTCACGACGTACGAAGATTATCGTGAGATGCTGGACAAAGAGGGCAAGAACTTTGATGCCGTGATCATCGCAACCCCGGACTGGATGCATGCGGAACACACCTGCGCCTGTTTGCGTGCAGGGAAGCATGTCTACTGCGAAAAGGAGATGTCCAATCAGCTCGCCAAGGCCAAAGAAATGGTGCTCTGCCAACGCGAAACCGGCAAAATTCTCCAGATCGGCCATCAGCGCCGTTCGAATCCTCGTTACATGCACGCCTTCAATAACGTGATCCGCAAGGAGAACATGCTCGGACGCGTCACGCACGCCTATGCTCAATGGAATCGTTCCGTTGCACCGTTCCTGACGGTCAAGAAACCGATTGCCCTTGAAACCTTGCAGAAGTATGGCTACGAAAACATGGAGCAGTTCCTCAATTGGCGTTGGTTCTCCAAGTATGGCGGCGGACCCATGGTGGATCTTGGCTCGCACCAGATTGACCTCTTCTTCTGGGTCTGGGATTGCCAACCGATCTCTGTCACGGCCATTGGCGGTAACGATTATTATGACCGCCAGATGAACGACAATGTCATGGCCATGTATGAATTTAAGACAAAAGAGGGCAAGATTAACCGCGCCTATTATCAGGTGCTCACGACCTCCAGCCGTGGCGGCTTCTATGAACAGTTCATGGGTGAAAATGGTTCTTTGACGATCTCAGAGATCTCTGCACGCGGTAACACCGTCCAGCGCGAAATCCGTGCTGGCGCCCCTGACGAAAATGCCTGGGCGCTCTATGCTCAGAAGGGTCTCGTTGTTCAGCCGAAGAAGACCGTTGCGCGTGAAGTCACAACCAAGGTTGCTATTGATGCGCGTGTATCAGCGCAAGCGGATGGGTGGCCATTGCCTGTGGACCTTCTCAAGCCGGCGCATATGCCACATCTTGAAAACTTCTTCTTTGCGGTGCGCAAGAACAAACCGGAAGCCTTGAACTGCCCTGCCCTGCTGGCCTACGAATCAGCCGTGGCGGTTTTGGCGGCAAATGATTCGGTTGCACAGCGCAAGACCATCTATTTCAAGCCAGAAGATTTTCACGTGTAAGAATTGAGGAGCCCAATAGGTCAGACAGGTCCGACCTGTCTGACATGTCTGACTAACAGGATATTCACTATGCGAAACTTACTATTTATTACACTTGCCCTTGCAGCAGGCTCGGCTGTTGCCTCCGTCGAATCCCACTACGATGGAGGGCGTGTACTCCCTGTTCACCGCCTGACCCTCAATGATGAGTTTGGCGATCTCATTGTGCCAGAAGCGCAAAACGTGCTGCCAGTCAGTACCCGTCAAACCTGCGGTCAGTGCCACGATTATGATACGATCGCAGGGGGCTGGCACTTTAACATGTCCAAAACCAACGCGGTTTGCGGACGTCCAGCGCAACCTTGGTTCCTGATTGACCCCGTCAGTGGCTCACAAATTCCGATGGGCTTGCGCGATTGGCCCGGACTCTATAAGCCCTCCGACATCGGAATGTCGAATTGGCAATGGACCCATGCCTTTGGACGCAATATGCCAGGTGGCGATGCCGCTGATCCTGTGGATATTTACGCTGAGGGCGGACCGCATGCGCGCTGGGACGTCTCTGGCTCCATGGAAATCAATTGCTTTGCCTGCCACAGTACAGACAAAGCGTATGATCACAGCGAATGGGCACGTCTCGTCACGCGTCAAAATTTCCGCTGGGCTGCCACAGGTGCACTCGGGCTGGGTGAAGTCCGTGGCATGGGCGAACGCGTTGGAGATTATTGGGGTGTTATGCGGGGACTCAATAAAGATGATTCCATCTATGCCGTACCCCCTCATGTCGTCTACGACAAGAGCAAATTTGATGTTAAGAATCGTACCATCTTAGAACTGGGTAAGCCCCGTAATGAGAACTGCCTGAACTGTCATTCGACGACACAGGTCGGGATGCACAGCAAGGATATTGATGGCGATGTGCATCTACGCGCGGGTATGACCTGTACAGATTGCCATGCGAATGGCCTTGACCATGGAATAGCCCGTGGATATCTCGGTGACAACACCGGCAAGATGGACAAGACACGCGCAACCGCAAGTTGCGCTGGATGCCATCTCGGAGGCAAAGGTGCTGAAACCGGACGTTTCGGCGCCCCCATGCCCAAACATGTCGGTATCCCCGTCACGCACTTTGACAAACTCAGTTGCACCACCTGCCACTCCGGTGTTACCGAAAAGGGCGAACTGGCTCAAGTCCGCACCTCCCGTGCAAATCGCATGGGTATCTATGGCCGCGCCCGCTGGGTCACGCCGCAACCTTTTATCATGGAACCCGTCTTTGTCCGCAATGCTGAAGGCAAGATTGAACCCCGTCGCATGGTCTGGCCTTCGTATTGGGCCACACGGAATGGTGATAAGCTCACGCCGATTACCCCTGAAAAGGTGATGGAGATCGCCAAACAGGAACTTACGGTTCGCGAACAAGTTGGAGCTGTTCTTGAGGCATTAGCCACGGATCCTAATATTCCGGGCATCCCAGTCTTTGTCTCGAATGGAAAAGCCTACAAGAAAAACATTGATGCGGTTGCGATACCCGATGGCAAGGTTTCGGTTGCGGACGGTTTCTGGTACAAGTCAGAAGGAACCTTTGTACGTGCTGTCGCTGATTTTGATCCAGATGCCGACCTCGCCAAAATGAAAGAAGCTGCGGGACTGGCAGCTGAAAAAGCCTACAAAGCAAGCAGCACGAACCTACAAGAAGAGGCCGTACTGAAAGTCAAAACAGATGCTGGGAAAGCAGTTGATGAGGAGTTGACTGCGAAAAAGACGTTCCTCAAAAACCTACTTCAGACATTGGATGCCTCTCCCTTGGCCACTGGCAATGGGTATGGCGCACTGATCTTAAAAGGTAAGATTTATTACCGGGGTGGCGAAGGGGATGGTGTCATCACAGCACAAGCCTCGTTACCCACCGACCAAGTAGCCATTGGCTGGTACAAAGAGGGCGCCTTCAAGCCTGTCCTCTCTGACTATGTCATCAAAAATGCCACTACCCTTGCTGGAACCGAGTACTCCATCACAGAAGACATGGTTGCCGTGGGCTTAAAAAAGATTCAAGAGGGTGGAAAAGCCAACCCCGTCTATGTCGCTCATGGACAAATATGGTCCCTTAATGCCACCGGAACACTTGAGTCAAAAGAAGATAAGGCAGCGGAAGCTGTCTCGTGGTCCTTTGGACATGATGTCCGTGGTGCACGTATGGCGCGTGGTGCCAAACCTGCTAAGTGCGCAGACTGCCATACCGTGAGTTCCACATTCTTCTTTGCCAATGTCGAGTCCACAGGTCCGCTCATGACAGTGAAAAAGCTGATCAAACCCCAGATCGCCTACATGGGACTCTCCAGCAGTTACAACAAGCTTTTTGGTTCAACCTTCCTGATGAGGCCGCTCTTCAAGATCTTCCTCTGGGTGGTCTTTTCCTTTGTCGTCATGGTGGCAATAGCCTTTATCTCCGTGGTCGTCCCCGCAATACTCAAGCGCGAGGAATACTATCGGGCTCGCCATACCAAGTTCCAGGATCTCCTCGCCTTCGCCGAGAAAGGTTCGGTTTGGGGCATCATTCTGGCCAGCGCCTATTTAACACTTTCCGGTTTGTTGGGCTGGTTCTTCCATCTGATGACCGGTTATGTCCTGGTCTTCCACATGGTGGCTGGCGGACTCTTCGCAACCTGCCTCCTGGTCCTCATCTGGTTCCGTGGTTCAAAGCGGATTACCAATCCGAAGCGAAACACCATTTGGATGATCATGCTCATCTTCGGTATATTGGTGGTCTTTACCGCCGTTGCCCCAATGATGACGTGGTTTGGCACCGACTGGCAATGGATCATGCTCAAGATGCATCGTTGCGTGACCTTCTCCTTCTTGGCCATCGCCACATGGATGCTGATCACAGGCGGACGCAAGGAATAATGCTCAAATATGAACACAAGGCGATGTCTACTCTCTTCGAACTCATGGTAGTTGGCGAAGAAGAGAGACTCGCCGCAAGTGCAGCCCATAAAATATTTGAAAGGATCGACCGGCTGGAGGAACTCCTCAGCCGGTTCCTTGATATCAGCGAGGTTGCCCTTATCAGCCATCTGAAACCAGGCGAGACCTTTCGCGTCGATCCGGAGATGATGGAGTTGCTCCTCATCTCCACAAAAATCTGTACCGCAACTCAGGGCGTCTTTGATATCACCGTCGGGACAGTCATGGACAAGCTGCGGGAGGTTAATCACCGTTGGAAAGGACTGACGCAATCCGAGCTCAATGCTGCCTTTGCCACCTGCGGCATGAATCGCCTGATCATCGATACCGAAAACTATCTCGTGGCTGTCGCCCCTGATCGCAACGGAGCCAATACCCCTCTTGAACTTGACTTTGGCGCCATTGGCAAAGGGTACGCTTTAGACTTGGCATGTGATATGCTGTTAGGTGAATGGGAATTCACTAACTTCTTGATGCATGGCGGAACAAGTAGTGTTCTTGCGCGCGGATCGATGGGAGATGGGCAAAAAGGGTGGCCAGTGGGCGTCGGAGGAGATTGGAAGGTGCGTACTGGACTGGACAGTGTGAGACTGGAGGATGCAGCCATCAGCGGTTCAGGGTTTGATGTCAATGGACAGCACATTGTGGATGTCCGAAAAGGAATGGCAGCATCGCGACATGCAGGAGCTTGGTCCTGTGCACCCACCGCAGCCGTTGCAGACGCGCTATCAACATCTTTTCTCGCAATGACTTGGAGTGAAATTAAAGCAACGTGCGACCACCTGCCCATGTGTGGTGCGCTTGTTGCAAGGGACCAACCCCTTTGGATGGACAAGGTGATTTCCCCTGTAAGAAGGTATTGTTTTCCAGCTCAATAAAAATGGTCCACTAACCCAGAAAGGCACAATGCGCATAACGACAAACTTGATGCCAGTTCTGACTGGACAAACCCCGCACCCCTGTGTGATAATCATCACACAATTTTAACTAACCAATACGCTTCGCAAGAAGCAGACAAGGAGAGACACCATGAACCTCAAAACACTGACAATGGTAGCACTTGCCACGAGCGTGGTCGTTGCTGCTGTGGCCCAAGAGAAGGATAAGGAAACACTCAAGGTTGAGCTTCCCAAAGCATGCTTTACAGGGACCCCAAAAGACATCAAGACGGACAACCTTGAAGAGGCTCGGCAAGGAAAGCCACGCGATGCGATTCAAGTACCAACAGGAACAAAGGTGATCTCGAAGGGCTGCAAGGTCACCTCAAGTGATTCAGAACCCATCATTGGCGAGCTAGGCTTCGTCACTGACGGTGACAAGGATCATGACGCCACCACTTATGTGGAGCTCGGGCCAAACACACAATGGGTACAGATTGATCTCGGCAAAGAGAAACAGATCAGCGCAGCCTGCGTTTGGCACTTCCATGGCGAAGCTCGCGTCTATCGCGATGTCGTCTGCCAGATCTCGAATGACCCTGACTTCATTGATGGCGTGCAAACCGTCTTCAACAATGACCATGACGACTCTTCCAAGCTTGGAAAAGGCAAGGACAAGGAGTACATTGAGACGAACGAAGGCCGTCCTTTTGCAATCAGCAACGTGAAGGGACGTTATGTCCGTTTCTCCAGCCGTGGCAACACCTCCAACGAGATGAACCACTACACGGAAATCGAAATCTACGGTAAAGACCTGTAAGTCGATTGACGTACTGCACAAAGAAGGCTGGGTTCCTAAATGGAAACCCAGCCTTTTTTTCTACCTACTGCCGACTGCTACTGCCGACTGCCAACTGTCCCCTACTACTTCTTCAGATCGTTAAACATCTGGAGTGCTTCAGCTGGCTTCATGCCCTTATGGACAACTGCGCCAATCGCCTGGATGATCGCTGCAGGGGCATCGGACTGGAAGACGTTGCGTCCCATGTCCACGCCTGCCGCACCGCTCTGAATGGCTCTATAGGCCAATTCCAACGCTTCCAGCTCAGGGAGCTTCTTTCCACCGGCAATGACGATGGGTACTGGGCAGCACGCCACAACCTTCTCAAAACCCTCGGTGTAGTAGGTCTTAACGATGTTTGCGCCATTTTCAGCACAAACCCGCGCGGCAAGTCCGAAATAACGGGCATCGCGCACCATGTCTTTACCCACAGCGGTCACCCCCATGACCGGCATACCATAAGGCTGTGCCGCATCTACAGTACGATAAAGATTCGCCACGGTTTCGGCTTCGCACGTCGGATCGCCGATACCGACCATGACTGCCATCGCAGAAGCATTCAAGGCAACGGCATTCTTGACATCCATGACCACATTGTGGTTCATCTCGGTCAAGATCGTTGAACCTGCGTCCGAACGCAAGCAGACAGGTTTACGGAGCGTCGTGGGAACCAACGCCGTCAGAACCCCGCGGGCACACATCAAGCAATCCGCATATTTCATGAGCGGGGTGATCGTCAGGTCAATACGCTCGAGCCCAGAGGTCGGCCCCATTAAAAAGCCATGGTCGAACGCCAGCATCACGCTGTTGCCGGTCTTCGGATTAAAGATACGGCTCAAGCGATCCTTCATGCCCCAGTTTAAATTGGCTGAACCCTTGAGGAAGTACTTTTCATTCTTCTGCTCAATGCCGAGTCCATACTCCTTGCCATCCCGAATATCATCTAAGTCTGCCATAGTAATCCTTTCTTTAAAATGCCTTTGCGAAGGAGGTGAAAATGGTTGCCATCGAAGCTGAACCTGCGTCAACAGGTCCGATCGACCGTTCACCGAGGTTCTTCGCGCGACCAAACTTCGCCCGCATCGCACGTGTCGCCTCAGAACCCTTCTGGGCAGCTTCCGCACCTGCCTTGAACATGACGGGTACACCGCTCCCGGCCGCGGCGCAAAGCGCCTCTGTTGCAGGGATCAAGGCATCCATCAGGGTCTTATCCCCTACTCGAGCCTTTGTGGTAAAACCAATCTCCTCCAAGCCTCCCTTAAAGAGAGCAGCAACAGCCGGAGCATCCAGTTCCGTGACCTTCTCGGGTGCTGCATCACTCATGCCTTGTAGCCACGAGCCATACAGCGTACTGGTGGAGCCACACGCCTCATTCTGAAGGGTATCGGTCAATGCCTTCAGGTAACGCTTGAAGCATCCTGCCCCCGTCACCTTATCCATTGCATTGAACGCGGTGACAATAGCTGTACCATGGTCACCATCGCCCCCTGAAGCGGCATCCAACTCCGAAAAATGTTTTTCGCTCGCACGAATATCCACTCCGGCAGCGACCATCATCTCTTTAAACTTCTGTAATGTCAACATACGTTACCTTGCCATTAAACCACGGTCCAGTACGGGCTGTTCGCCGTCGCCTTCATGAGTTCGACATGATCGGGATCCAGCTTACAAAGGATCATCTGGAAGCCCGCCATCTCCTGGACGGTCAGCAGTTCATCGCAAATGCCAGGAACCGTTTTCACGCCTTTCTCAGCGAGAAGTCCTGCGGCTTTACGATAGACCACAAACATCTCCATCAGTGTCGTTGCTCCCACGCCATTGACGATCAGCATCGCGGAGTCGCCAGCCTTGACACCTGTCGCCTGCATCAGCGGAGCGATCATCTTCGCGGCAGTCTCATCAGCCGTCAGGATCTTGCTGCGTCCGCCACCGGCTTCGCCGTGTTGTCCCATGCCGATTTCCATTTCGTCCTCAGGCAGCACAGCAATCACGCCGCCATTTTGAGGATGGGTACAACCGGTCATGGCCACAGCCAAGGTTGCCATCTGCTTATTGAAGCGCTGGCCGAGTTCATAGATCTCTTCGAGTGATTTGCCCTGTTCAGCAGCAGCGCCGATGACCTTATAAAGCGGGATGCAGCCCCCGAGTCCTCGCTTCTCCTCGGGATCAATATCAATGCCTGCACTGATATCTTCCTGCGTCACGATCTCCATGACCTTGATGCCTTCCTTCTGTGCATCACGAAGCGCCTTGTTTGCGCTCATACGGTCACCCGCATGATTCAGGGTCACAAGAATGATACCTGCTTCACGCTTGAAGAGACGGAGGGCTTCCAGCAACTTCGGAGCGCCGGGAGCTGCAAAGATATCGCCTGCGACACTCGCATCCAGCATGCCTTCGCCGACAAAACCGCTGATGGCCGGCTCATGTCCGGTTCCACCCAACGAGACGATAGCGACCTTGCAATCGCATTTCGGCGTAGCACGAACCACAATCTTTTCATTCACCAACTTGACCTTGTTAGAATAACACGCCGTCATTCCTTCCAGCAGTTCCTTGGTGATATTTGACGGATCATTCAAAAACTTTTTCATAGCCATACGATTTTACCTCTTTCTTATTAGCTGAGTTGCACAAATTCAATTGGAGTCCCTTGATCATAAACAAAGGCGATTTTCATTCCAGGCCCCGGCTCGCAAATAGGCCACAGGATACTCTTGCCCTTCACGGCCTCCTCGATGTTATCCACCTGAAAGGCGATATGCACAGTATCTTGGATCGCCGCAGCCATGGGACAGTCTGGTTCAAAATAGACGAACTCGATGTTATAGGGGTTCGTACTAGGATCCGTGAACCACACCTTTAACGAATCGGCATACATCATGCCTTCCATCTTCTCAAAAACTGGATAACCAATATGGAGCAATTTCATTGTCTTATACCTCACTTGTTTAAAATAGATTATTCGCTTATGGCTTCGCGCCAGGCACGCTGAACCGCAGTCCAGCCATATCATGATAGGTCGCAAATTCGGAGACGACAGCACCTTCCGGCCCTGCCATCATGAAGTGCCAAGTCTCCGTCTTCGGCATCACATGGGTGCGTCCATCTGCCACCCACTTCTCCACATGTAAGCTCTTCAGATAAGGAATCTGGACGCGTGAGAGGAGAGCCTTTGCCTCAGGGAACTGATCCAAATTGGGCTCGCCGACCTCGCTGAAACCGTAAACATATCCATTACGAACCAGCCAAGATTCCTCTTTTGCCGGGATCGTCGCGCCCTTGTCATCCTTGGTCACCAGATGACAGTGCTCAGGAATACTTTGATTGGGAAGCAGATAAATTTCGTGTCCGAGATAGCCATAGTTCCCAGGCATCTTAACATTTGACCAAAAGACACCGCCCATACCAAAGGAATCAAAATCCCCCTTGTTGAAATCAAGTGGCCACAGATACCCCTCATCCTTGACCAAAGCTTCATAGACAGGCACATTGAAGTGCTTCATCATAGCAAAGTAGGCTTGCTTCGCCTTAGCTGCGTCAAACTTGCCCTCACTATAGTAGCTTGACTTTGCGGGCTCGGCTTTCGAAAATGGACACACTTTACATGTTGAAGTGGCACATCCTGTCATCAATACTAAAGCAAAAGCCCCCATAAGTGCACCCGACATGACTTCTCTTTTCATCTGATCTCCTTTTTGTTTGTTGATTAAATCGTTAGCCCCTTAACAAGAAAACAGATAAAAAAGTACCATACATCTGGTAAAAAGTAAACGCTCAAAAGGAACCTCACTAAAATTGCTCCTTGCCAAAATAGTCCGATATGGTATTATCTTAATCAATACAAATGGAGATTTTATGACTGACGCTAAAACGAGTAACGGGGTGACACTACCGGCAACGAGCATGCTCCCTGTCTGGCGAACGATCTACAGCGCTATGGTGGGACACCTGAATCAATCAGGGCTTCCCTTCAGCGTGGCAGGCGCAACCATTCATCTCTATGTCCATCCAGAGGATGCTGAACCGGCGCGACTGGCTGATGCTATTTATATCCCGCGTCAAAGCATGACCTTCACTCTGGATGCCTTAGAGCGTCAAGGCTTGGCCACTCGCACACCGCATCCTGAGGACCGAAGGAAGAAGATCATCGTTCTCTCTTCAAAAGGACAGGCTCTTGCAAAAACCTTGCTCGATAAACTTCTGCTCTTTGAAACACAGGCGTTCAACAATTTTTCAGAGAAAGAACGGACACAATTGAAGACGCTCGCGGAAAAAATGGCAGAACAGATGACACAACTGAATCGAGACTTCTAAATGAAAGCTATTCCCCTTCAACTTAACCTTTTATCGCTCTTCCTTTTCTCAGTACTTTTTTACGGGTGCTCAACCCTTGATCCTGCCAAAGAACGTAAAGAGCACACGCAGGTGTTTAGCGCACAGTTACAGGAAGCGCAAGCGCAACTATTAACGGCGCCACTCACTTTAGAGAATTGCCTTCGTATCGCCTTGACCAACAACTATACCATCCGGTTGGCTGATCTTGACAAGCACCTTGCAAAACTCAATAAGAACATCGCCTTTTCCGCCTTTCTACCTCAAGTTGCCGCATCGTATGGCTACAACACGTTTGACATGATTCCCAGTTCGAAGAATATGGATTTCCATATGGCTGTTGCAACGGTGACCATGCCTGTCTTCGCGCCCGCAACGTGGTTCCTGTATGGGGCCACCTGCGATGGTTATGCCTCGGCCGAGCTTGCCGCCAACTACACACGTCAAAACATTATTCTTCAGACGACTGTGCAGTATTATCAGCTTCGGCTTCAACTCGACATGATTCGTGCACTAGAATCTCAGCTCGTCGCCGCCCAAGCCTTGACCAACCGAATGGAAGGCCTCGCCGCTGAGGGTTTTATCGCGACATGGGAACGCAACCAGGCACGGCTTCTCGCCGAAGCACGTGCAGCAGAACTAAGTCATGCGAAACGACAGGCAGGTCTCCTGCGTGCGACATTTCTTCAAACCTTAGGCCTCTCCCCTCTTGCCCCGCTCCAGCTTGACCCACAGCTAACCCCGATTCAAAAGCATGACGAACCTCTCGAGGAGATGGTCCTCACAGCCTTGATGAACCATCCGGAACTTTCATTAGCAGATCGACTGATCGTCGCACGTGAGAATCAAGTTCGGCAGGCCTTTGCCAAGTTTGTTCCGACCTTGGCCGTCTTTGGGGAGTTACGCTGGGTTGATCTCTCCAGCTTTGCCGCTACGATTCCAGAGCTCGCCTCTTCAAGTTCGATGTGGATGGCAGGATTCTCAGCAGCATGGACGGTCTTCAATGGCTTTGCACATTACAATAATCTCCAGATCGCAAAGACCGAACGAACCAAAAGCCAACGCGAACGAGAGGCAACCTTTCTATCAGTCATTGTCCGCGTCCTCACTGCAGATGGTGCCTTTCATGATACCGTCGAGAGCCGACGTGTTGCTGAAAGCGCTTATCAGGTCGCTTTCGAGAAATTTCGAGACTATGACGCCAAGACAAAAGAGGGCCTCTTGCCACAGAGCGAGGCACTCGACGCGCAGGCAGCTATGGATGCCGCGCATATCCAGTATATCCAGACAACCTATTTAGAACGTATGGCCCTCTCCTCACTTGAACTCGCCATGGGTATAACAAAACTCCCTGGACAACCTGAATTAACCAAGTAAGAAAGACTCCTCCTATGAAAAAATGTATTCTCCTCGCCCTGCTCGTGACCACCTGGGTTGGTTGCAGCAAGAAAAATGACGATTCTAAGACGTCTCAGAAAACAGAAACTTCGATTGTTGTACGCACCGTCACTGCCCTCCCCCGTACCTTTGAACGCCGTCTCACGGTTCAAGGCAATATCGAGGCCAAACAGATTGCGAACGTCGCTTCGCGCCTTGCCGGAAACATCGACGCGATATACGTGGATGAAGGAGATCGTGTCGAAGCGAACAAGAGTATCCTCTTTCAAATCGACCCCCTATCCCTTCAAAATGAATTAACCACCGCAGAACAGCAACTCGCGGTCACCCAAGCCTCTTTAGCCGTTGCAAAAGCCTCTGTTAAAAAGTCCGAGGCCGAAGCGACAAAAGTTACACGCGATTTTGAACGCTTTCAGCGTCTCCACAAGGATGGACGGGTCACGGATCATGAATTTGAAGTTCAACAACTTCAACAGGAACAGGCAAAAGTTGGACTCGCCGTCGCAGAGGCTCAGGTGGGGCTCGCCGAGAGTCAAGAACGCCAGGCGACCGCAGCCCTTGAGATCAGTCGTAAAAATTTAAAAGATGCCAAAAGCATTGCTCCTCTTTCAGGTATCGTGACCTTGCGAAGCAAAGAGCCGGGTGAACAAGTCGCTATTGGCGAAGTTGTCTTGCGCATTGAAGATCCTTCCACACTTGAGGCGGTTGCTTATCTGCCGGCGGCCTATTATCAAGATATCATTCCTGGCACAACCGAGGCCCGTCTCAAGATCGGCGGCAAGGAGGTTGGCTCTTTCCCCGTCACCTATCAGAGTCCTGTCATTCACACAACATTGCGCACCTTTGAAATCAAAGGCAAGGTCACCTTCAAGGAGGCGATCGCAGGTGCCATGGCAGAGATAACCCTTGTCTTTGAGAAACGCCAGGTGCTTGGCGTTCCCTCTAACGCAGTTCTGATCCGAAATGACAATCCAGCGCTCTTCGTTTCAAAGGAGGGCAAGGTCACCTTAAAGAAGGTAGAGACCGGACTGAGTCACGACGGGTGGACCGCCATTGAAAAGGGCATCGACGAGGGCGAGACGGTTGTCACCGAAGGACAATCACAACTTCGCGAAGGCATCGCCATCACAATCCTAAAAGATCTCCCCCTGAACCCCGAACCCTGAACCCTCTTGCGTAACCTGCTGTTGTGCATGTATCTCTCCCATCACCCTTCTAATCAGGAGTCCCCATGTTTTTAGCCACTGCCTCAACTAAACGCCCAATTGCGATCACGTGCATGCTGATCGCACTCATCGCCCTTGGCTTTAACTCCTATCGCAAGATCCCCCTAGAACAGATGCCTGCTGTGGATATCCCCTACGCGGTTATTCTCACCACCTGGGTTGGAGCATCGCCAGAGGATGTCGAGAAGGACATTACCAAGCGTATTGAGGACGCTGTCTCTGGCATCGACGGCTTAAAAACCATTGAATCCTCTAGCATGGAGAACATCAGCCAAGTACAACTTGAATTTAATCTGGCTGTGGATATTGATAGTGCCGCACAGGACATCCGTGAAAAATTAGACGCCGTTCTGGCGGACCTTCCGAAAGATGCGGATCGCCCCGTGATTCAGAAAATCAACATCAATGCCATGCCAATCGTTAACCTCTTTCTGACAGGCGATGTCCCTTTAGATGACCTCTACGAATACGCAGACAATCAACTCTCGGATCGCTTTGCAACCGTTCAAGGGGTCGGTTCGGTGAAAGTAATTGGCGGTAACGAGCGGGAAGTCTGGATCGAATTGCACAGGGAGAAACTCGCAGCAGCAGGATTGACCAGTATTGAAATTTGTTCTGCCCTCCAAGCTGGCGTCTTGAATCTGCCCTCTGGCAACATTCGTGAGGAGGGCGGTGAACTGGCTGTCCGCTTTGATGCGGAGTACCAGTCCATTCCCGACATCGCAAACATTGAAGTCGCTAACAGTGCAGGCCGGCGCCTCAAACTCGGCGACCTTGCGACTATCCGCCAAGCATCAAAAGAAGTACGCGAGCGTGCTTCCCTAGACGGCAAGAAGGGTATCATCATCAAGGTGATCAAAAAAGCCGAGGGAAATACCGTCGCGGTCGTCAATGAAACCCGACATCGTTTTGACGAGGTCCTCGCCACGCTTCCCTCAGGCATGGAGCTTAACTGGGTTTCCGATGATGCCGCCACGATCCAGGCGGTCGTCAACTCCACCTTTACAAGTATCTACAGCGCGATCATCCTCTGCGCAGCTATCCTCTTCCTCTTCCTTTTCAACATACGGACAACCA
>Ga0247841_10007677_pt1 | contig 15885 bp, 15 predicted proteins | sample LaCruzMarch2015__2_FD_192410 | JGI IMG/M metagenome (GOLD analysis project Ga0247841, IMG submission 192410) | Freshwater microbial communities from meromictic Lake La Cruz, Castile-La Mancha, Spain - LaCruzMarch2015_18m | ecosystem: Environmental > Aquatic > Freshwater > Lake | place: Spain...
CAGAAAAACATCAAAACGCATCATCAAATGATGCAGCAAACTAATTCCTTTGGGATTGTGCAAAGGTCTTATATAGTGCCGTCCTGCCGGACTTGATTGTTGAGGTATTTATTCACGGCACTCCCGTGCCGTGTTATATAGTATCGTTCTCCGTACTATCGCCTTTCCCGTGTTACAATCTCTCTTATCATCCCTGCCAACGATGTCATCCTGAGCCTGTCGAAGGACGTCATCCTGAGCTGTCGAAGGACGTCATCCTGAGCTGTCGAAGGACGTCATCCTGAGCTGTCGAAGGACGTCATCCTGAGCTGTCGAAGGACGTCATCCTGAGCTGTCGAAGGACGTCATCCTGAGCCTGTCGAACGATGTCATCCTGAGCTGTCGAAGGACGGTACTCGTCATACCAAACTTGATTTGGTATCCAGTTCCTCATTGCAACTCGCAATTTGTAACTCATAATTCGCCATATGTTTAGTTTTCCCCGCACTCAGTATTTTTTTTTAAGCTGTAACACTTGTTTTTACTGACGTCATTCCAGACACAGCGAAGCTTTTGTTACCGAGTCGGGGCGGCTATTTTACAATCGTAGGTTAAACACTCTCGCTTGACCTAAAAGCATTGACATTGACAAAAGCATCGCTTTTCAGTTTTTGACGCTTTATACAGAGGTAGAAAATGAGAAAACTGACCCTGATTATCTTGATGCTGGCATGTTTTATCCTTGTTTTGAACGCTCAAAGCAGCTTTCAGAGCAAGACCATTAATTGGTTGGAAACAAACCATATATCACCGGAAGGGATTGTTTTAATAATCTCAGCACTTCCGATAATTGAGCTCAGAGGTTCAATTCCGGTGGGCATGTTTCTTTTTCATTTCAGTTGGTACAAAGCAGCCTGGCTTTCAATTGTCGGCAATATGATTCCGATTCCGCTGGTCATGATTTTGTGGAGCAGTTTCATAACTGCCTTGCGTAAAACCGGAACAGGCCGTAAAATGACCGATTGGCTGTTTACCCGCACCAAACGCAAGGGCAAACTCATCGAGAAATACAAAGCTGCCGGACTGGCAATCTTTGTCGGCATACCTCTGCCTGGAACAGGAGCCTGGACAGGAGCCTTTGCAGCGGAGATTTTCGGACTCAGGTTCTGGAAATCGCTGTTCTATATCTTTCTGGGCGTTTTGATGGCAGCAGCGGCTGTCACACTGCTCTGTGAAATGGGAGTAATTGTTTTAGGATAAGAAAAAGGCGTCAGCAAACACTGACGCCTTAATAATTTATAGATTAAAACCTTAGTCTTTATCGTCCTCTTCAGTTGTTTTCTCTTCGTCATCTCCGCAACAGCAGCAGCTGTCTGCTTCCGGTTCATCTGATTTGGTAAAGACTTCAATGTTAATCTTGCTCTTGGCTAAATCAGGATAAAAGTCATCAATATATTCTCTCACAGTTGCTTCGATATCGGCATGTTTATCAATGATTTCCTGCGTAAATCCGACCTTGACGGTAGCTTCTTTGAGATTGTGATTGATATGGAGAATAGGTTTTTCGCCATAAACATTATTCAGGAATTCGGGCAGTGATTTGTGAAGCTTGGTGATATTGCTGACTATTTTATAAAGCTTGAGACCGAGATATCCGGCAAGAGCTGTTCCACCTACTACGAAAAGGGTTTTAAAGAATTTCATGACCTTCTCCTTATGGTTTATTTATAAATAGATTTTATTCTGCCCCAAGACCGGTTTTGATTGAAGACCGGAACCATGACAGACACATCAAATTTGCTTCTGGGATTGATGGAATACTCGCCATAAGCATAGCTGACTATGCCGGTCAGCGAGGCAAATATATCCCCGGATTTATAGAGCCTGTTTTTCTCAGAGGTTAGAATTGAACGCACATAACAAGGACCCGAGCCGTCATTGATTGTAAACATAGAATTGGCAGGCTGGTTCTGAACATAGGTGGCATTCTGCACTTTAACCAAAGTGCCTTCATAAGCCTCAGCCTGCTCAGGAGTCGTAATCTGACCTGTGGTAATCTGATTGGCAAAAGGAACCGGATGATGAGAATCTATCACTGATATTCTGCTTAAATTCTGAATGCAGGTCATGCCATAATATTCAGCAACCGTGCCTTTGATGACAACTTTATCGCCGGGCTGGACGTTATTATGCTCAGACCTGATATATATGCTTCTCCAGGGACCGCCGGCATTCTCGCTGATAAAAAAGCCGCCATTCTGATAATTGGTGGCGGTGACTATACCTTCCACCGCGACAATTTTGCCGACATAAACAGATGGAAAGGTGTTATCTCTGCCGGAATCCGTCGTGTACTGTATCTGAAATATAGAAATCCCTGACAGCATCAAAGCCCCGCAGAGCAAAAGCGCAGTAAATATTCCTTTCATTCAAACACCTCTAACGTATCATTTATTATAGCTTATCTAATGTCAAGCAAAAAGTAATCCGAAAAGACATATATTAGATTATTTATGACTCCCAACACATATTTGAGCCTACATTTCCTTTGTAGCACGGCTTGTAACACAGGATTTTCTCTTTTGATTGCAGGGATTGTAACACAGGATTCTTTCCTGTTGGGTGCATAGACTTGTAAAACAGGATTCTTTCCTGTTGGGTGCATGGGGTTTCTTACCCCATGCACAAAAACACATCATCCCATAATATCTACAAATTCTTTTGCAACCCAGCTCCCCTTCCAATCCTGCCAATTCTTGACCAGATTTGCTTTTACAGGATTATTCAGAATATATGCAATTATCCTGGAAAACTCTGTTTCATTTCTGACCACATGGTCATAGGATTCGCTTGCCCAGAGCGTTCCTTGCTTGTTTAGAATTTCATTTATTCTGATAGAAGTTATACGTTTCCAGCCATGCGTAATTTCGGATAGTGATTTGCTCATATCAGTCTGATTAGCAAAAGGAGTGATTAATACATGCACATGATTTGGCATGATACAATACGCATGGAGCAGGTATTTCTTATCATCATTGAAATGCAAAGCATCAGATATTGTTTTAACTATGTTTTCTTCTTTTAACAGAACAGGCAGATTGTCCGCTGTTCCCAATTGAGCATCCAGCCAACCAAATACTTTTTTGTGAAATGTGTACCCTTGCATGGACCTGTATTCATCGCTTAGGTCTTTGGTTTCTTTGTCAAATTCCTCTTTCATTTCATTGAGATGTTGTTTAATAAAGTTGGGTAAATCAAATTTCAATCTCCAGGTAATAAAGACAGGATGAGAATTTACATACAAATGCGGAAGTCTGCGCCTATAGAATACACTCTCATTAGGGTTAGGCATCATCAGTACCTCCGAATTTTTTACTAATTAGTAACACAGGATTGTTGTATGGGTTGTAACACAGGATTCTTTCCTGTTGGGTGCATGGGGTTTCTTACCCCATGCACAAATACATCTATCTAAACTCCATACCTTTTTTTCATAAATCAAAGAGTTCAATACACGCCAAACTAATAATCTTATCCATCTTAACTTGGAGTATTTCTTCACACATTGATTTTCTTGATTTCGAGTGGAGGGAAGCAATCCCCCCACTCCCAACAGGTAAGAAACCTGTGTTACCATGCCCATCATAGCTTTTGTCATCTTTCTAAAGATAGGTACATATTGTGAAGGCATATCCATCATCCAACCTGTATTTATTTTAAGCTCCCCATCGCCTTATCCAACCACAATATCACATCACACAGCTCATTAAATAGAGCAGTTATTGTATAAAATGTAATGTCATCAGGATTGCCTGTTGTATGAGAGGCAAAATCACTGGGGATTTGCCAGAGAGAATACAGACATTGCCGAATATTCTTATTATAACTAATTCCATAGCGGTTATTAATATCATCTAAGCAGTTGATAAAATCTTTTTCTTTGAGCCTTACTTTGCCATGATATCTATCCCAATAAATAGCTTGTGTGTCATTTACTTTATTGGCTAAGGTCACCAGAAGCTTCTCTATAAAAGGTCTTAGCTTTTGCAGAAAGTCTATCTTCTTTTCAATGCTATCTAAAAGCTTTGCTAAATCTATAAACTCGTTTACTTCTTGCTCAGACAATCTTTGTCTCAGAATATTGCATAGTTTGGCATACTTATTCTGAATAGCAAAAGCAGGAAAGTCAGCAATGATTTCACTGATTACGTTTTCTGCATCAGTGCCTTTTTCCAGAACGTGCTCCTTCTGAAATTTCACAATATCCATCAGCATTTGCAACTCTTTTGAACCTCTAATATCATCTTTGGTATTGGCGGTCAGAAAGTAAACTTTGTCTTTGTAGGATGGGTCTATAATTAAAAGGACTAGCAAAAGCAAGTCGCCTTCTCTTTCATGATATTCAGTTGTTTTATCTTCCGGATTGCTAAGCCCCACAAAGTTTAAATCGTCTTTGATTTCTTCCAAATCTTTGGAATAGTCATACACAGAGAGGTTCCTGTCTATGATTATCAGGTCATAATCCTGATGGTTATGCACAATTTTGGTTAAAGCAGTGGGGAATTCATAGCAGATATCCAGCTCAGATGCTTTGTTGCAGATATTTACTATATCCTCAGCATAAATCGGACTGCTGTTTTCTAATTCGCTAAGCTGCAAGAGGATTTTCTTGCTTTTCAGTATGGGTGTAAAGAACTTCTTGATAGTAGCGATGTTCTTAGTCAACTCATCTTCAATATAGAGTATCTTGCTCATGTTTCTCTCCAGTAATCTTTAAATTCCATTGTAATAGAATAAACATCCTTATCCATTGTAATAACAGGCTCACAGCCCAGCACTTTGGCAAAGTTTTCTATGATGAGTTTGCCCACTCCTGTGGATTTGGGTTGCACTTTGGAATTGTAGCTATTGGTAACTTTAAAGCAGAGATTGTTGTTATGCTCAGTCAGGCTGATTTCTATATATCTATTTGATTTAGCAACATAAGAACTGTATTTAACAGCGTTAAAGATAATCTCCTGAAACATAATCAGCAGCTTAATAGCCGAACTCTTTTCATTACCCACCATGTATTTGGCTACATCTGTACCGTCAAACTTTAGTTTAAACATATATTCTGAAACGAAACCGACTATCTCCTGTACAGAATTTGTACTTGATATCATACTCCAGGCAGCATTGGCTTTTTGATAAGCCTCCCGTTTGGGATAGTAGTTTTGCATAAATTGCGGAAAGTACTTATCGTCAAACATATTGCTTATAGAGTATTTGAGGCTATTGACTATCATCTCTTGCAGAGAGACATCGTCTTTGCCATGATGATTTATGTCAAACGACAGGTCTTCCAAAGTGGTTTTGTAAGAAAGATTGATGGCATTGACAATTTCCCTGATGAGATTAGCACCTTTGAGCGCTTCATCTATCACTTTGGCTTTTTCAGGAATTTCTTTCTTTATCAGGAGCAACGGGTCTATCACAGAACGTAGCATGTTTTTGATGCTGTGAGAGAGATTAGACATAATACGATTCCTTTCCGCTTCTCTTATAGCATAATCCTCTTTTTCCTTTCTATTGGTAATTATGAACTGTGTAAATACTTGTATATGATTAATTGTTGCTTTCAATTGATCTACTATCTCTAAAGTACAAGTATCGTTAGAAATGATAGATGAAATCAATTTTTCAAAATGAGAATAATCAATTATTGACCATCTTTCAATGTCATCATCTGGCAATTTGTTATCATATAATTCCAGATAATGTTTAAAATCTATGCTTTCGAAACTAATTTCATTATCATCAATTTCAAAGACAGATTTCCTTTCAAAGATATCTTCAAATGCCACATTGGTCTTACCGAATAGTAACAATTCAAGGAATAAAGAAAATAGAATTGCTTCGTCCTCATACCGCACATATTCGACTTCTGGTTTTCCTGTTTTGTCTGTTATATGGTTTTCCGTAGAAAGCACATTTTCGCATACCATATAGAGTACCTCAGCAATACTTACATAAATTTGATATGTCTCATTTAATATAGGGTCATTAGATACATATGATAAATAAAGCTCTTGATTATTGGGACTCTTTTTTATGCAATCGTAATGTAGAAGTGTTTCTTGATTTATATGTTGCAATAAATCCAACAACTTGATAATGTGGTTTTTTATTTTATTAATTTCATTTATATCTTTTTCATTTATATCAACATTGACAATTGGTCCATCAGCCATCTCTATAGTATTTTGTCCAATTATAAGCATTCTGTTATAGCTTTCAGTGGCTGCTTTTACAATACAGATTGATTCTTTTAGTGGTTTGCTCTGGTGAGATAAGCGTAATTTAATTATTTCTTCAATTCCATCATGTATCCATTTGAAATGCCACAATAGAACTATGTATTCACCATTCACCTGCTTGTATGATTCTAAATTACTATCTTTGTACTCAGCATTCAATAATTTGTATGATTCTAAATCTTTATACAAATGCTCAGCAGATTTCAGTTTAATATGTGCTTCTGATATCTTAAATGAATTTACTAATTCTCTAATCTCATTATAAGTCAATTCAAGCTTGCTAAGGATATTTAAAATGCTCTTTCTCTGATTAATTCTTCCACTTTTCTTATCATTTGTATTAGCCTTCTTGATATCAGATTCTCTTGTAGGAGTATTAGCTTTTTTCATTTAATCTCCATAGTTGTAACAAAAAAACTTTCAATAGTATTTTATACCTTCTCATTGAGCATCATGTTGCATCCATTTCATAAACTTACAATTATGCAATCTATCTTCCAATCCATATTTTATCTATCTAACCACATGCATATAAGAAAGTAAGCTACAAAACAATTGTTTTCATCAGCCCATGTTGGTAAATATTATTACTTCTGACGGTTATTATCTTTACCCAATTTGGTACTTTTCAACCTTGCTCTAAAAGTATGGGGTTCCAGACCCAGGAGTTTTGCTGCTTTGGCTTTATTGCCATTGGTGAGTTTCAGGGCTGATTTGTAGAAGGAGGGAATAACTTCATTATCCAGGTCGATACCTTCGGGGGGAATAGTGATTTCTGAGCAGGGAGAGAAACTATCTTGCAGGATTATATCTTCTGCTTTGATAATATCATCAGAAGAGTTAATATAGGCATTGATGATAGTATTGCGGAGTTCACGGATATTGCCTTTCCATATAGAGTTCAGCAGTTTTTTGATGGTATCAGGAGCAAGTGTCTTGTGCTGATGATGTTCTGCTCCAAATTCAGATAAGAAGTGGTTTGCCAGCAGGAGTATGTCTGTCTGTCTTTCCCGGAGAGGTGGGATAAAAATCTTTGCCTGTACAAGCCGAAAGAATAAATCTTCCCTGAATTTACCAAGCTTGATAAGGTCATTCAGGTTTTGGTTACTGGCGCTGATGACCCTTACATCTACCTTTTTTTCTTTACCGCCTACAGGGGTGATATGTCCTGTTTCCAAAACACGCAGGAGTTTAACCTGCATGGCAAGGGGCAAATCTCCCACTTCATCCAGAAACAGAGTGCCTTTATCCGCCTGACTGAAAAAGCCGTCATGGTCAGCAATTGCACCGGTGTATGAGCCTTTTTTGTGTCCAAAGAATTCGCTTTCAAACAGGTTTTCGCTGATGGAACCGCAGTTCACGGCAATAAAAGGTTTTTCTTTGCGGGGGCTGTTGTAGTGAATTCCCTTGGCTGCAAGCTCTTTTCCGGTGCCGCTCTCACCGCCGATAAAAACGGGAATACTATACTTCGCAAGTCTGACCATCTGCTGTTTGATTTCCAGCAGAGCGGGATGCTGACCTATCATCTCATCATATTCGCAGTTAAGTTGTTGTTTCAGAGCGATATTTTCCCGGTTCAGACTGGTCAGTTTGGCTTTGATAGCTTTGTCTTGGTCAATTTGAGGAAAGTCATCTAAAGAGAAAGTGATTTCGTGAATGCCTTGTTCTCTGGAAACTTGTATTAGTTTAGCAGGTAGGATTCCGCCTTGTTTGAGAAATAACCAGCAGGCGTGCATAGTCGGTGTTCCTGAGGTGACAGACACGGTGTATTCAGTATCTTCCCTTTTTTCAGCACTAAGAATATTCTTGACCGCTGCATACATGGAAGGATAAACAAAGTTGTAATCTGTCGGGTCAAGCGCTTTAGCAGGCTCATATTTCACATCCAACTGGGGAAAGTGTTTACGGCAATAGACTAAAATCTCTGAGGCAAATTGCAGATAGCGGTCATGATTGTATAGGATATAGAGCCGGTCAAAAGCCATTACTCTGAGAATGCTGATGATAGCGCCTTCTTTCCCTGACGCTAAAAGGCAGTCATTATTCCCGATAAAACTGAGTAGTATTTTTTTCATCATGCATCCTCAAACTGTATTTATTCGTTTATATTGATAAGGTTTATCAGGTCAAGGAAAAATAATTCTCCACAGGATTTTGTAAACAACCTGAATCTGTGAGGATGTGACACTACAGTCCGTCAGGACGTAATGTTTTAGCCCACCATTTCGAATGGTGGGGAATAAACACAGAGAACATTTAGAGTCCGGAAGGACGACACATTGAACAACGTTTAGGCTTTATAATATGATGTTTCGTCCTACCGGACTCAAAGGCTCTTTTTATCCTATACCCAGCATTCAAAATGCTGGGCTATTAAGTATCGTCCTCCGGACTCAGTCTGCTAAGGAAGCTGTTTTTTCTTTGATACCATCATATCATTAAAATGCATATTTCTTTCGTAAATCTATCACAACTCCTACACATTTCTATCACTATGCTGGGTTACCATGTATCGTCCTACGGACTCAGGCGGTTGACGAACCCCACTTTCATAATTGAGTGCCATCGGCACGGTATTTAAGATAGAAATAAGCATCGTTACGAAAGTCGAATCCCGTAGGGATGTCACATTGCATCTTATTACCATAAAAAGAACTACTTACGGATTTTCGCAAGGCTGGATTGATACACCCTGCTCAATTATATCTTGACAAAGATACCACCATGGACAGCACTCCAAACTATAGTTTTCCGCGTTCTGCAGAGGAGAGATGTATGAAAAAAGCACTGTCCGTTATCCTGATTCTGGTTATGGCAATCGCAATATTTATTACCGGAACAAGCTGTGCAAAACAGAAAGAAGCTGTTCTGAGGGTCGGCACACATGCGGAATACCCGCCTTTTGAATATAAAAAAGGCGACGAATTTGCCGGGGTGGATATGGATATTGTGAAGGCTTTGGCGGAAAAAATGAAGATAAAATACACAATTATCGACATGGATTTTGATGCGCTCATACCTTCATTAACCTCTGATAAGATTGATTTGGCGATTTCTTCTATCACCATCACGGAAGAGCGCAAAAAGCGGATAGATTATTCAGCTCCCTATTACACCGCCAATCAGGTGATTCTTGCCAAGACGGATTTCACACAACAAATTGAGAAACTCGAAGACCTGGGGCAATTCAGAATCGGGGCTCAAAACGGCACAACCGGACAGCTTTACGTGAATGACAATCTGGTCAAAAAAAACCTGATGGATAAAAAGAATCTAAAAAAATATAGCAGACTTATCGAATCTGTTACAGATTTGCTTAACGAAAACATTGATTTTGTGATTATGGACGACAGCGCTGCCAGAGGTTATATCAAATTGAAGCCACTCAAGATTGTGTATAAAATCGTAACTGATGAAAAATATGGAATTGCTCTGCCCAAAAACTCACCCTACAAAGCCAGAATCAATGCTGCTTTGGAAGAGCTGAACAAATCCGGAGAAATTGATAGTATTCTTGCCAGAAATTAACAATAACAGACGATTAACCGCAATATCGGTGTAGAGATACAGGATATTTCTTCAGAACACATATCTCTTGGAAAGAGCGAAATATCGCTCATAGCACAAAGAACTAATAAACTTAGAAACCAACTTGAGAAATCCCTTGACAATAATATTGCATCAGGAATTCATTTGATGTACAAAATTTGTCTGACACAAAAGGAGAAAGGTATGAAAAAAACCTTATTGACCCTACTGGTTATTTTGGTGGCAATGGCGGTGCTTTTTACCAGCATGAGCTGTGCAAAAAAGAAAGAAACCATTCTGAGAATCGGCACCAATGCCGAATACCCGCCTTTTGAATATAAGAAAGACAATCAGTTTGCCGGAGTCGATATTGACCTGGTCAAAGCTATTGCCGAAAAAATGGGCATGAAATATGAAATCATTGATATGGATTTTGATGCGCTCATACCCTCCCTCACTTCCAACAAGGTTGATATGGTTGTTGCCGCTATGACTATCACGGATGAACGTAAACAACAGATTGATTTCTCAACGCCATATTACACCGCCAATCAGGTGATTATCGCCAAGCCCGATTCCAAGCTTAAAATCGGAAAACTCGAAGACCTTGGGAAATACAAAGTTGGCTCTCAAAACGGCACTACAGGTCAGATTTATATGGAAGAAAATCTGGTTGCCAATAAGTTGATGGATAAAAAGAATTTCCGGAAATACAGCACCAATATCGAAGCTATCACCGATATGCTCAACGGCAACATAGATTTTGTGATTTTAGATGACAGCGCTGCACAAGGTTATAGCAAACTAAAACCTATTTTAACTGTCTTTAAAATTGAAACCAAAGAAGAATATGGCATCGCTCTGCAAAAGAACTCTGTCTATAAAGAAAAAATCAATACTGCTCTGGATGAACTGATTAAATCCGGCGAAGTCGTCAATATCCTCGCCAAAAACTTTGCCAGTGAAAAGCCGGCGCCGGAAGTAGTGGATAGCACGAAAGCTGTAAAATAATCAGATCACGGAATATACGAAAAAGACCGAAGATCCAGAAAGCGTAACATAGGATTTTATCCTGTTGTTTCCTGAGGTTTGTAACCTCAGGAGTTTTGGGAAAAAGGGGATTGGGTTACAAACCCAACCCTACAACAGCTTAAAAAGCTATGTTACAAGTTAATGGTTGTCATTCCTGCGCAGGCAGGAATCTTAGAAATCATAATAAGATACCCGCCTGCGCGGGTATGACTTATGTGATTACTTTATACAATAAAACAAAGGAGCGTTATGTTTGATTCAGTGCTCTATATCCTGACCAATGTGCCCCTGCTCATGAAAGGGGTCTTGATAGCGGTGGAAATCACTGTCTGTTCCGTAGCACTGGGCATGGTGCTGGGCATCTTTGTGGCGTTTCTGAAAATCTATGGCTCCAATCCCATGAAGAAAGTGGTTTCGGTCTATGAATGGATTTTCAGAGGGATACCGCAATTGGTCTTGCTGTTTATTGTTTATTTTGGGTTGCCGACTATCGGGCTCAATTTTGGTCCGTTTTTGTCGGTTGTAATAGGTTTGGGATTGTGCTCATCCGCATATCAGGCACAGATTTACCGTGGGGCAATCCTTTCTATCGGCACAGAACAAATGGAAGCCGGGCTTTCGCTCGGAATGTCCAAATTTCAAACCCTGTTTTGCATCATCCTGCCACAGGCTGTGCGTCTTTCTCTGCCGGGTTTTACCAATGAATTTACCATCGTTTTGAAGGATTCACCGCTGGCTTATGCCGTTGGAATTGCAGAAATTCTGAAATATGGCAGGGATTTGATAGTTACATCCTTCAAACCCTTTGAGATATATTTTGCCTGTGCTCTGATATACTTTGTGCTGTTTCAGATATTTTTCTACCTGTTTAAATACATCGCCAGTAAATTTGAAGTGCCGGGTTTCCTGATTACCGGACAATAGACTTGAAAGTAGTGTAGCATTCCAATGCTACAACATATGTAGGTTTGGAAACCTACGCTACATAAGGAGAAAAAATGCCGTTAGTAAGAGTGGAAGACGTCAAGAAAAGTTTTGGCAAGAATACAGTTTTGGATGGAGTCTCCTTCACTATTGAAAAGGGAGAAGTCAAGGTAATCATCGGTCCTTCAGGGACGGGAAAATCAACTTTGCTCAGATGTGTAAATATGCTGGCACCACCTGATTCGGGAAAAATCTGGCTGCAGGAAACCGAGCTGACCAATCCCAAAACCAATATGCACCAGATGAGACAAAAAATCGGCATGGTATTTCAGCACTTTGCTTTGTTTAAACACCTCAAAGCCATTGATAATGTCGCTCTGGGATTAGTCAAAGTCAAAGGCATGAACCGCAGTGACGCTTATGCCAAAGCAAAACGTGATATGCAAAAAGTGGGTCTGGAAGAGCATGCTGACAAATATCCGGCTCAGCTTTCCGGTGGACAACAACAAAGAGTGGGAATTGCCAGAGCTTTGGCAATGGACCCTTTGCTCATGCTGTTTGATGAGCCGACCTCTGCGCTTGACCCGGAGCTGATTGGCGAAGTCTTGCAAGTGATGCAGAATCTGGCAAAAGAAGGCATGACAATGATTTGCGTCTCACATGAGATGGGTTTTGCCAAGTCTGTGGCAAATGAAATCATCTTTATGGAGCATGGTCACATTCTGGAAGCCAGCGCTCCGCAAAAGATGTTTTCCAATCCTGAAAATGAGCGCACACGCAGCTTTTTGCATAAGATTGCAGAACTGTATGGGGAGTCGCTATGAGCTTTTTCACTGCTTTGTACAAATATCTGCCGGACTTTGGACATGGCTTGTGGCTGACTATTTTGCTGACGTTGATTGCGGCGATATTGGGGTTTCTCGCTTCTGTGCCCTTGGTTTTGGGCATTTTGTATGGCAACAAATTGTTTAAGCTGCTGTGCAAAGCGTTCATCACCATAGTACGCGGAACTCCTTTGCTGGTGCAGTTATTCTTTATCTATTACGGCTTGCCGGCATTGGGCTGGCATATTGCCCCTTTCAACGCTGCTCTGGTCGGCTTTATTCTAAACTCGGCTGCTTATCAGGCTGAATATCTGAAAGGCGGATTTCTTGCCATCACAACCGAACAGATGGAAGCTGCTTATTCCATCGGATTGACCAAATGGCAGGCAATCAAAGAAATCATCTTTCCGCAGGCATTCCGCTTTGCCATACCGGCTCTTTCCAATGAAGTCATTTATCTGGTCAAATATACTTCTGTGGCTTATGTCATTCAAGTGCCCGAGTTGCTGTCACAAGCTAAGTTTTTTGCCTCGGACACCTACTTTTCGCTGCAGATTTACCTCACGATTGGCGTCGTGTATCTGGCATTGATTTGGGTGGTTTCCAAGCTGGCTGATATGCTGGAGCATAAACTCTTTATCCCGGGGTTTGATTTTTCGCATTTGAAGTAACAGGAGATTGAGGTGATTTTTGGTCTTGGCAGCGTGATAATGATGATAGCTGCCGGGGTAGCTTTGATGTTGGCTGCCTTTGCCTGGTTTCACCGTCACATGAATGGAGGGCTTTCCTTTGCCCTGATGATATCCGCTTTAGGAATCTGGTTGTTCACTTATGGGATAGAGCTATCCAGTACTAATCTGCAGATGCTGAAACCCTTCACAGTATTGTCCTACTTTGGCTCTGTTACCACTTTTGCATTTTGGTTATTCTTTTGCTCCTATTATACAGGATACCTAACCTGGCTCACTCCGATAAACAAAGTACTGATTTTCTTTATCCCCTTGCTTACAGTTATTATGGTGGCAACAAACGAATTTCACCATCTTTTTCTCTCTAAGGAAACGCTGACCGTGGTACATGGCAGCGTTGATCTTGACTATACTCCGGGACCTTTCTGGATTTTGAATGCAGTTTATTCGTATTTCTGTTACATAATGGGTTGCTGGCTTTTGTTGAAGAAGTATTTGAAAGAAAGGATGGAAATCCACTACCAGGCATATAAGGAAAAGGCTTTAGCTTTGGTAATTGCTACATCAACACCTTTTCTAATAAGCTTGATTATTGTGCTGGGTTTGGTTCCCCGGGATTTTATGGATCCAACCCCCTTGGCAATTCTTTTTGTCATGGCTACTTTCGGATTAAGTGCTTTCTCAATCAGACTCTTTGATGTCTATCCCTTTGCTTTGGACAGGCTCTTTCTCACATTACCGGACGCAATCTTTGTGATTGGTACCAAAGGCGAATTACTCGGTACTAATCCGGCTGCTAAAAACCTTCTGGAACAGACTTCTTTACCTTTTCTGAAATCAATTGACGATCAAGCTAAGCTGGAGATAGGCACCTCTATATTCTATTCCGTTACAAAAGTTATAGATACTCCCACAGGCAAAAACCTCGGCTCTCTAATTATGCTTAGAGATATCACCATCAGCCAGCAAGCCGAAAATGAAATCCGTATTTTGAATGAAAACCTGGAACAAAAAGTAAGTGAGCGCACTGCTGAACTTACTGCTGCCAATTTGGAACTTGAAGCTTTTTCCCATTCAGTCTCCCACGACCTGAGAGCCCCCCTGCGTATCATCAACGGCTTTGCCGCAGTTATTCAGGAAGATTATCATAACAAACTTGATGAAGCAGGAAATGATTGTCTGAATAATATCAAAAGAAACGCTATACGTATTTCAGAAATCATCGAAGCCTTGCAATTACTAACAAAAACGCATCTGGCTCCCATGAAAAAGACAAGTTTAGACTTAACGGATATAGTACAAAATGAAGCAAACCGTCTCAAAGAAGCCAATCCGGAACGTTTGGTGGAGTATAAAATTGAGGACAATCTGGCGGTGAATGGGGATCGAACCCTCATGGAAATCGCCATCACTAACCTGTTGGGTAATGCCTTTAAATATACCTCCAAACAGCAAACTGCTATCATCGAATTTGGTCAGTTGCAAATCCTGGATAAAAAGGTCTATTTTGTCCGGGATAACGGTGCCGGCTTTGATGTAAAGTATTCACACAAACTCTTTGAAGCTTTTCAGCGTATGCATACCAATGCAGAATTTTCCGGTACAGGGATAGGCTTGGCGATTGTGAAAAGGGTAATACGCCGGCACAATGGTAAAATCTGGGCAGAAGCTGAGCCAGAAAAAGGCGCAACCTTCTTTTTTACTCTTTGGGAATAAAATCTGAAGTTGTTGTTCTCTAAACTTTAGTCTGGACGTAGTATAGATTATCAATCTGTTGGATTCCGGTATTAGTAATGCCGGACATAAACAGCCTGGAATGCTATTCTAGGCACACAACAGGATGCTATCCTATGCTACAAAACTCAAAATAAATATAGAAGGTAAACATGCTCCCCTCAGACTTTAGTGAAGAGCTCGAGCTTAAAACAATATCTAATCTATTAGATATTCCATCTGAAGCAATAAACTTCACAAAGTGCACCTTCATGCGATGTGACCTGTCTGGATACAAATTCAGCGGGATACTGGATTCCTGCGTTATTAAAGAATGCAATCTCTCGCTTACTTCTTTTAAAGATGCCAAACTCCAGAGAGTGAGCTTTGATAGCTGTAAACTGATGGGAATAGATTTTACTCAATGCAATTCATTGGGCTTGACCATCAACTTCACCGAATGCCTGATTCGCAGTTGTAGCTTTAATTATTTGGATTTGAAAAAAGCCGGATTTACTAAATGCGAAATCAGCGAAACTGACTTTATCGCCGCTAACCTGAAAGAAAGTAACTTTTCCGGCACAACCTTCCGCTCCGTTACTTTCCATGACACAAATCTGACCAAAGCAAATTTCACCGGAGCTCATGACTATAACATCAATCCCATGACCAATCAAATCAAAGGAGCTATTTTTAATCTACCCGATGCAGTTTCTTTACTGGAGTGTATGGGAATAAAGCTGCAATAAGGTTTCTGCCAATACTGGAATTACTACTGTCTCGTCAAGTCTCGATAGTCGGGTAGAGTCTCTTTAGCTTAATACGAGAATCCGAAGTCGTAAACTGCCAATTAATGCTACATTTCTTATCATTCCTAATAGCAACCCAATGACCAAT
>Ga0247841_10007678_pt1 | contig 15884 bp, 16 predicted proteins | sample LaCruzMarch2015__2_FD_192410 | JGI IMG/M metagenome (GOLD analysis project Ga0247841, IMG submission 192410) | Freshwater microbial communities from meromictic Lake La Cruz, Castile-La Mancha, Spain - LaCruzMarch2015_18m | ecosystem: Environmental > Aquatic > Freshwater > Lake | place: Spain...
CCCGGGACTGCTCTCCTGCCACGAAACCTCCAAGCCCAGAGGCGCCATCCCCCCCGGGGCGCCCACCGGTCCGGCCGGAGGCTCGGTCTCGTAGACGCCGGGAGTCGCAGCAAAGGCAATACCCCCGCCCGCCCCCAGGAAAAGGATCAAGGTGAAAACTAGCAAGCTAGGCAGCTTTATCAGCGGCCTGCTCATCCTTCTTCCGCTCGGACTCGTAGTGGCTGTAGTATTTGCGGTAGTAATAGTAGTAATAGCCATAGCCGCGGCGCCGGTCGACCATGTTCATCACCACCCCCAGGGGGGTGACGCCGGCCTTCTCCAGGGTCAGCAAGGCGGTCTTGGCCTGGTCGCGGGTGGTCTTGCCGCAACTGACCACCAGGATCACCCCATCCGAGATCACCGAGAGCAGGGTGGCGTCGGTGACAGCGATGGAGGGGGGGGTGTCGATGATCACTGTGTCGGCCTGTTCCGCCAGGGTAGCCAGCAGCTCCTTCATGCGATGCGAGCCCAGCAGCTCGGCTGGCATCGGGGGAACCGGCCCAGCCGTGATCAAGCGCAAGTCGGGGATCGAGCTCTCCCGCAGGATCTCCTCCAGTTTGGCTTTTCCGGCCAGGAAGTTGCACAACCCCGGGCTGCTGTTCAGGCCAAAAGTACGGTGCAGCGTGGGGCGGCGCAAATCGCAGTCCACCAGGATCACCCGCTGATCCATCTGCGCCATCGAGATGGCCAGGTTCACCGCCACCGTGCTCTTCCCCTCCGAGGGGGCCGAGCTGGAGATCACCAGGGTGCGCAGCGGGCGGTCAGCCGAGAGGAACTGCAGGTTGGTGCGGAGGGTGCGAAAGCCCTCCGCCACTGCCGACTTGGGGTTGTCGGCCACAGCCAGGCGTGGGTAGGAGGCTTCCGGCAGGCCCCGAGCAGTGCGCGCCGAGCCGCTGCCGTTCTTCCCCTCCCCGTTCTTGGGGATCACCGGCACTGCCCCCAGCACAGGCAGTCCCTTCATCATCTTTTCTACATCCTCCTCGGTCTTCACCGTGTCGTCCAGGTAGTCGCGCAGGAAGGCCAGTCCGATGCCCAGGAATAGCCCCAGCACCGCCGCCACCGCCAGGTTCAGGTTGGTGTTCGGTGAGATGGGAACATTCGGCATGCTAGCCCCCTCGTAAATGGTCACCTGACTGAGCCCCTCGATCTGGGCTGTCTTGGATGCCTCGCGACGAGCCAGCAGGCTCAGGTAGGAATTCTGGTAGAAAGTAAGCTTGGCTCTGGCTGCTTCCAGCTCGCCCGCCTTGGGGGGAATAATGGTTGCAGTCACCGTCTCCTCCCCTTCAAGCGCGGGAGGTGGAGTGGGCGACGCTCGAGCAATCAAGTCGTCCAGCTCTTGCTGGGACTTCTCCAGCTCCAGCTTGATGCTGGCAATCTGCTCGTCCAGGATAGCCAGTTTCTCCGGGGTGAATCCCATGAAGAGGTTGATGACGTACTGGCTAAAATCTTCGGCTACGGCGTTCAAGACGCGCTGCGCCTGCGCCGGGTCAGTAGCGGTGTAGGTGATGGAAACCAGTTGTGTGCCCGAAATCTGGCTGGCTGAGATGCCGGCCTGCAGCGATCCCACCGATACATTTACCCGCGCCGAGACGCTGGACAGAATGGGTTGGCCTTTGATCATTTGCACCAGCGTCGACAATTGGCTCTGCCCGACATAAATCTCCGAAAACAGGGCGGCCGTGTTACCTCCGCTCGGCGTGCTAAACAGCAGAGTAGCCTGCGACTTGTAAATACGCGGCTGGCGTTCCGTGTAGTAGTAGGCGCCCCCCACCCCCACCGCCACCAGAATCAGGATAATCCAGATATTTCGTACGATGATACGGAAGTAGTCTTTCAGCTCCAAGCGCCGCTCCTTTGCCTTGACCTAGAATGAAGATCACCCGCAAGGATAGCACGACCCCTATTTCCTGTCTTCCATCCGAGCTCAATCCCGCCTTCGCCAACGTCCGCTGGCTCTCAGCCCTTATGCAGCACCTCCACCGCTGTCTTCAGGAAGATCCTCAGGTCAGTGCCAGGCCGGATGTCGCGGATATACTTCTTATACAGCGAGATCTTGTACGGCATGATCAAACAAACATACCCATCTTCCATTGAAGAAAGGCGGCTCAGCATCTTCTCCTCCTCGCGGAAGACGATCAGGGCGTGGTCCGTCAGCCCGGGCCGCACGCTGAGGATCTCTTTGTAGTCTTCTTGAAACAGCTCCACGTACTGGGGAAGCTCCGGCCGGGGGCCGACAATGCTCATCTCGCCCTTCAGGATATTCCACAACTGCGGCGCCTCGTCGATCTTGTAGCGGCGCAGGAACCGCCCCAGGCGCGTCACCCGCTTATCTCGGCTGGAGGTCAGACAGGAGCCATTCAGGTGCGCCCCATTGACCATGGTGCGGAACTTCACCACCTTGAACCGCCGGCCACGACGCCCCACCCTCTCTTGCCGAAAAAAGACCGGGCCTGGGCAGGTTACCAGGATCATCAATCCAATCACCAAAAAAAAGGAAAACAGGATAACCAAGGAAAGGAAGCTGATGACCGCATCCATCAACCGCTTCCCCGCAACCGTATAAAACGAACTCCGTGTTTCTCCCTGGCTTCCTTCTCTGCTATCCAGGGCAACTCCTTCACCTACTTCAAGGGATTCAACCAAAACATCCCCATGTTCTGGATTCATTCGCTTTTCTCCCCAACTGCACGCCAATCAATTCAGTAAGTATCATGACAAGTAAGCAACAATCATTGCCAATATCTGCCTAAGCGTTTATTCTTCCCTATGGATCACACTCCCTTCGCAAGTGGAGGAACCCTCCTTCGAGAGCATCATAACATATTCATTCATCCTGCGGCCCTCCATTTTATTGGTTAGCTCCAGGTCAGTCATCGTATTGGATCGGTTAGCAAATTGCAGATTTGGAAAAGAAAAAACACATTACTTGGTAGCCATCGCGAAAAGAATATATCTCCATGACGCGGGCAAGATAGGGGTTAGAGCTTGATCGACCTTGCTTAGAAAAAAGCGCTGTTTCTCAGATCTACCGAACAAAGCTATTGCACCATAGGAAGAATAACACCATGATCGAAATGGACTAAGTAATTCAGGCAATTCCTGCAACTGTATATATCGCCATCTATTCCCCCATGCAACAGTCTTGCTCCGGATTAGATTGTGAACAATAGTAGCATAAAGATTTTCTGCAAATAGCAGTTCTCCATTATCCTTTAGTGTCCTATGGATCTCCTGCAATGCAAGTACCTGATTCGATTTGGTCTCAAGCGATCCAAGGACTGACTTAAAAGCTACTATGTCGAATGTAGAATTAGGGAATGGGAGTGATAAGACATTCGCTTTTTGGTATTCAATCCTATTATTCACCATATATCTCTCGTGCTTTTTTCTAGCTACGTCTGTTACTCCATAAAGATCTGTACAAAACACCGTTGCCCCCTCTAGCGCAAAGAAAAGGCTCAGTCCGCCGTTTCGCTCCCCAACAGTAAGAACCTTTTTCCCAGTGAAATCGCACAACTCTAACCACCAAGGCAAACATTTCCTCCAATTCCAAACATCCCACTCAATAATGTCATCATAGTATTGTTGGCTGTGGCTAGGTCTCATTTAGATACAATACTTTACTGTTTGTCCTATTAGGATGTAGCCCGCTATCATTCCCATATGCTATCCAGAAAACGCTGTGCCAGAATGCTGATCTGATGGTGGGTTTTCACATAGTCCCGGCCTCGATGGCCCATTGTAATCCTCTCTTCCGCAGAGAGCGCCGCCAATTTGAGGATACCTTCACATAGACCAGATACATCCGATGGAGGTATAGAAAGGCCGCAACCCGCTTCCTGTACTGGGTCATTTGCTGCAGAGACACTATGTAGAATGGGAACGCCGGCCATCATATATTCAAATAGCTTATTTGGAGAGATCCCGAACCGATACAAGGATGAATGTACCCATCCAATGTAGAGAATATCGAACATTCCGAGTAATCCGGGAACCGCCCGTTTGGGTACCGAGTCTAAAAAAAGAACACAACTCCTAAGCGCTAGTGCCTTCTCTTTCAGTCGAATCTTCTCCGGTCCGTCACCGATACAGATAATACCGATATCCTTTAATCTGTCATCTGCTCCAGCTTCGATGAGAATATCCAGTGAATTGGATACGCTATGCCAACCCACGTAGCCAACTAAGCACCTGACATTGCGTTTGATGTCCTGTAGTGCCCTCATATGTTCATTCGGAACCATCTGCTGGTGTTCCCATTCTTCCATAACTACCCCGTTGGGAATGTGAGCGAACCGTTCTGGCAGCATGCCATGAGCCACTAGATATGGCATCGCTGCCGGTAAGAGTGATATTACTTTGTCAGCCCGGCGGCAGGCGAAATTCTCAGCGAGTTGTAGGGACCAAATGAACGGATTTAAATGGTTCATACCAGCTAATTCGATTGGTGTCAGGGGCCAAAGATCATGCACCTCGAATACGTACTTGGCATTGAGGAGTTTGGCGTATCTTGCTGCGACCCAATTATCCCAAGTGTAGGTTGAAGAAGCAATGACCAGATCTGGTTGAAAAGCCGCTATAGATCGGACGCACGTGCTCCAGAGCCGAAAGATGAATGTTGCCATATTATAGATTCGTCCAAACCCATTCCCTTGATAAGTCGGTGTCTTGATCCACAGATACTGAACTCCCTCCCAGGTTTCCTGTTGCGTTTTCCTAGGAAAAGATGGATTAACCAGTCGTTTGTGGCTAAAGTCAGCAGCCACAATTAGGACATGGTGCCCTGCCCGCACCCATTCCCGTGCAAAATAAAACGACCTATACTCCATACCGTGCTCGGGGCTCCCTGCATAATGATTGATCAACAGAATTCTGTGAGGAACCATACTATTACCCTCTGAATTCTTCTTCTCCCTGCCGTTCCATGCCCATCAAACTGGTACTCCACTATAAATCAATCCGTGTAGTTCAATAGTGACAGTGCAGCCACTTTGCGCGATCGGCTCGCTTCCATCTCTTGGCAATTACAGTGTGTGGTGCTGCAATCAGGAGTCTCTTTGGCATAATTTCCTGTCTATCATATTGGATGTGTAGCTATCTTAACTCTCGGCCAAGTATCGGATCAAGCATCAACGACAGGGACGTCATCTTCTTCGGATTGATCGGAGTGAACAGAAACCAGTCTGCGGCAGTAACATGTCCTTGCCATCTTCCTGGCGGAAAGGGCTGCATGTCAGGGAAGGAGGTTATATCATCGGTCGTCTTCCACCGTTCTTCACAATGATCATCGGCTCCAATTCCTTGGTGTTATGCCCTATCCCTAATTGCTGAAAGTAGCTGCTCTGTCGTTACCTTGGCATCCCATCCCTCCTTTACTTTGAGATAGCCCTTGCGAGCTCGTAAAGAGTACTCTTCACGCGAATGAAGAAGAGATTCCAAAGCATTCGCGAGTGCAACAGGATCTCTCGGTGGGACTAAAAGACCGGCGCCTTCTCCTAACAGCTCCGGCGTCCCGCCCACATTGGTGCCAATTACTGGAATCCCATGGGCCATCGCCTCAAGAAGCGATACCGGAACCCCTTCATATAAGCTAGAGAGGACAACGATGTCAACACTACGATTTGTATATAGATCGATTATTTTCTCATGAGCATATTGTCCAAGGAATCGGACGTTTCTCTCCAATTTTTGTTCGATGACATACTCTTGAAGGTTTTTCCTCTGAGAACCATCACCTGCCAACCACAGTTGAACAGAACTATCATTTGCTATCAATATCCGCAATGCCTGAAAAAGAGACTTATGATCCTTTATTTCATCTAGCCTGGCTGGACAGAAGAGTATTCTCTGTGTTTTACGAAATCCTGAAAAAAATGGGACATCCGGAATAGGAATCCCTAGATGAATGATTTTAGACCGTCCGGGAAACGTTTTTCCTAAAACCCGTTCTGCAAGCTTCAATCCATCCTCAGAGATGAAACGAACAAAGGAAGCCTTCTTACATTTTGTTAACAGCAGATTGTTTAGTAAGATATCGACCCTGTGCAAAGTCATGCTCCAGGGGATTCCGGTAACAAGCGATGCAATCATTGTCATCGTGGACGTTGTGGTCCCCCAATGTGCATGAATATGAGTGATGTTCTCTCTTAACGCCACATCGGCTAACCAAAGCGCCTTTGGAAATACTGCGGCGTTTTTTATCCAATTCCTCAGACCCCAACCTTGAAATAGCAGAAAAAAAGCCTTAAGCACTCGAAAAGGATGTCGCAGGCAAATAAGGAATGCAATCCAACATATCCGCACATCCAATAATTGAGTGTCTGTACAGGAGTCCAGTATGGACTTAGGAATGTCGTGTACAATCCTCCCATCCGGAGAGCGGGGAACAATTAGCAGCTGTTCGCATCTAAACTTTAATTCTGCTAGTTCTGGAAGGAGAAAAATCTCGCCGCTACCAAAAGGAAATTCAGCTGTGACAATCAACAGTCTTCCGCCCACTACATCGCTACCTGGCCATTTGGAGAAGTTGCACGAAAATTCAACCAATTGTAAAAGTTGACCAAAACATCTGCAAACGGCGTTTTCAATTCATAGTCAAAGAGTGCCCGGGCTTTCTGGATATCCACTAAAGCAAGTGGAACATAGCCTTGTTGATCAGGGTGGTATTCAAGATTTTTTCGTGTGCGCAGGTTTTTTTCCAACTTTCGAATCATCCTAGCCAAAGGAGCTTTAGTTGTATTCCCCAAATCAACTACTTCGTAGTCCCATGAGTTCTCCGCTAGCCTTTATGCTGCCATATAGGCTGACCAGCCGAAGAGTAAAGCTAATTTTGTTCCAAGGCATCATGATCTGTCGCTGTTGATCTACACAATGTCCATAGACTGAATCGGTATCACACACCCGTACTCGGCACTTATACCCATCAGATCCCAAGAGGAAGTGACTGTTTCCCCACCTTAGGTCAGCTTGGAGGAAGGATGCGCTTATCCGATTCCCCGAAAAAAGACATAGAAGATGTTTGCTCATGATTCATAGTAATATTGCCTCCTTATACCAATGGTAGAAATTTATTACTCCTTCCCGAAATGACACCTGTGGCGCGTAGGATAGCAGTTGTCGTGCTTTGTCGATGGCAGCATAGGTAAACTGTATATCTGCGCTTTCCATAGATGATTGCTTTAATGACGCTTTTCGGCCGGCTAATTCCTCAATGAATTGAACGAAATCGGCAAGCAGCACTGGCTCTCCCCTTCCAAGGTTGATGATTTCATAACCCATTGGCCTATCAACTGCTGCAAGAATACCATCTACGATATCAGCGACGTAGGTCCAGTCCCTGTGCATTTTTCCATTGTTATAAAGAGGGATTTCCTTTCCAAAGAAGATACTATCCAGTACCTTATAAGCCATCATATCGGGGCGTCCCCGAGGACCATATACGGTAAAGAAACGCAGAGCAATGAAATTCTGTTGATAGAGGTGGTGGTACGAGAAGCCCAGCATCTCTGCTGCTCGTTTGCTGGCCGGGTATGGTGCTAGTGGCCGGTCGCAGTGATCTGTTTCCACAAAAGGGATCGTTCGAGTAGCGCCATATACGCCGGAAGTGGAAGCAAAGACAAAATTTGGGACATGGAAGTCCCTTGCCTTATTCAACAGGTTTAGGGTACCGAGCAGATTCACGTCGTAGTAGTATTGCGGATCGTCTATTGATGCCCGTACCCCTGCCATCGCTGCTAAATGAACGATCGAATCAAAGCGGAAACAAGTAAATATCTGGTTTAACAGCGACTGGTCGCGGATATCCCCCTGAAAGAAAGTAAATTGATTACTACCAATTGCTGAATCCTGAATTACCTTCAGATTGTCGTACTTTCTTGCAGGATTATAGTAATCGTTCATATTATCGACACCTATGACTATATCTCCCCGCTGCAAAAGAGCAACGGTCACATGGCTCCCGATAAACCCTGCTGTCCCACTAACCAGATAAATCTTGCTCAATGATCCTTCCCCTTTCTCAATAAGCTACGGAAAGCTGCTTCTCCCGGATGGGTCGTGCCCGTCAGGCTGGGCATTTTTTGGCCCAGATTTCAAATCCCTTGCTCTCAATGCGCCTTCGCTACTGAGAACAGGAGCTGCTCATATTGATCGACGAAGCGGTCCAGCCCCAGTTCTTTTTCTGCGTAGTGTCTCCCTGTTAAGCCCATGGTACGACGCTCCTGCTCGTTCAAACTCCCGAAACGCCAAATTGCCTGGGCCATCTGCTGTGGGTCATTCGGATCAAGTAAAAATCCCTGAACCCCGTCCTCAATCATCCGGGATAAATCACTCACAGAGCTGCATAATACGGGTAATCCACAAGCCATTGCCTCGCAGATGACATTCGGCAACCCTTCCCACAAGGAAGGCAAAATCAATGCATCAGACCGATTCATCAGCTCAGCAATGTCTCTTCGCTCTCCGAGCCAAACCCAATGATTACTGAATTGGCATTCACTCAGCATCTCCATCGCAATTTTCCTTTCTCTTTTCGATCCAACCTTACCAACCCATGAAACCTGAACATCGACCGCGTGTTGTTGGATGCAAATTCCCAAAGCTCGAATAAAACTTGGGATGTTTTTCACTCTTGAAATGCTACCAATCCCCAACAATCTGCAATGGGCTGGCGGCATGAAGTTCCGATCCGGGTTGGGGCTAAACTGATCCAGATCAACACCGTTATAAATCACTTTCAGTCGACTTCGGAGAAAGGGGAAATTCTTTGATAGCCACATAGCTTGTGTGTTTGAATTGGCTACCACAGCAGTAGCAAATCGATGTGCTTGCCTCAATAACCGACTCCCGACGGAACCAGTTCCTCTTGATAAACTGCGTTCGGAAACAATCAAGGGAATTCGTTGGCTGACTTTCAACAAATTCACCAACTCAGCATACAAACTCGGCATCTCCAGGAAAGCTAATGCAACGTCATAGGAGCGATTCCACAACCGGTACAAATGGAAGAGCGGCGATGGGTCAATCGGATAGCGCTTATCTATTTGGTGAACTGTGATCCCAAGTTCATCCAAGGCGGGGCGAAAAAAGCCGCCAGCGTGGTATGCGAAGAAATCGACAGCATGCCCCCTTTTTTTCAATTCCCTACCGAGATAAACCAACTGCCGTTCTGCACCGCCAGAGCCAAGACTGCTGATAATGCAAAGTATTTTCATAGATTCTTCATAATCTCAGTTGGCTTACAGCGCCTATTTGAGGTAGAGTTTGAACAACTTCCTCAGCGCCGATTCTATTTATCACAAGCATAAGACCAGAAAGCAGGAAGAGAATTTTACTGTATTCCATTCCCCCGCCTTTAACCCAGGAGAATAGAAAGGCAATAAACGCAGCAATCATCACGATCTGGAGTGAGTATAGCTCTGATTGAGCGACACGCAGATATTTCAAGAGTCTAAAAGATTGAAATAGAATGAAAACAATGAAAAGGAGATAGGGTATCAGGCCAAGTATTCCAAGCTCAATTGCGATTGCCAAAGGCGCACTATGTGCAGAGATATCCCTTCCATTATAACCACCATAGATTCTTCCGAGAACCCAATTATTAGTTCCTAGTCCATATCCAACTATAGGGGAGTTCAGGAATGCTTCGATTCCAATGGGCCAAATAAGCTCTATTCTGAGTTCGTGTCCAGATAAAAAACTCTCAAACCGGACAGTCTCTTCTGCTGGCCAAAACCAAAATACCAATAAACCAACTAGAGCAACCAACACTAGTGTTTTAAATCTCATTCGGGAAAGAAGAACAATCAAAAGTCCAAATGCTAGAAGAGAAATGTATCCTCCTCTCGACAAACTATATAGGATCGATAGCAGCGATCCAGCAAAAGCGGTAATCAAGAGAAGGCGGCCCCACCACTTTTTCCACTTCACCCAAAGCCAATACAATCCTGGTAAGGATATCACGCACCAAGTGGCATATGTATTTGGGTTTTTAATAATCCCGGCAACGCCTTCTCTTGTCCCTAGAACTTGAACCAGATCAATCAGTCCGGAACATACTGTGATCATTCCAGCCACAGCAAGGGCTATCATCATAATGTCGATGGCATGTCTGTCCTCACATATATTCAGGATCAAAAATGGGATCATGAAAGCCAACAGGTAAGTAGAGAATGCCTGGATCGTTGAATCAGGATTGCTAGACCAAAAGAACGAAAACAAGCCAATGAATAAAAATAGTAGATAGATGCTAAGCGAACGATCCCACCGAATTGGTTTCTTACGGATCGCCCAAGTGACGATAAAAGCGACTGTCGCTACAATCCCAATGAGTTTCGGAATTCCCCCGACATCTCCGATGGCAATGGTATCTAGGGGAAGAATGGCGATAAAAGTGAACAGCGCTAATGTTGCATTGGAAAGCAATACCGCAACAAACGGTATAGATGCTATCGTAATAACTAAAGTATCCATATAGCCTGATAGTGTGTAAAGCGATTGCAACAGACAACCTTTTTACGAATCATTTCCTTGCCGAGGTTGATATCTATCATCAGACTAATGCCTCCCAAGGTTCGTAGATATCGCTTGACCCAGAGTTTACATATCGGCAAAATGGCGTTGTAGTACCAATAAAATGGACTAACGTTTCAGTTCTTCTGGTTTTTATGAATCGATTATTCCAGCAAATATAATCTTCAATATCAACGGTAGTTTCTACCCAGACAATATGCTGCAGAACAACATTAACTAACGTTGTAAATGTAAATATACAATTAAACAAAAATATAATCATAATAAGGCGTTCCTTTGTATAAATTGAAGCAATTCGGAGATATTATTGATCCACAGGATTTCGGTGAACAGCTTGTAATGCCAAAAATGCCTGGCTCGATAGTGCCGGACTGATGACCACCAAAGCTCATGAAAACAAAGATTGATCCGTTTCAACGCTGCCATTTTCCTCAAGAGTGGGTTCACGAACGGATCGATTCCACATAGGGGATCCTTGAAACTTTCGATTCGGACTTTCTGCTTAATTAGCGATTCCAAGGTTACACATGGATATTGGGTAGACCTAACTTCATAGAATAGGAATAGAGAGCCTATCAATGCGTCAGCAAAATCAAAGTTGTAGCTCCAACAGGGGGCAACGAATCCAATGTCCTCTCTTCCAAAAACCCTGACCATCTCATCTTTCGCTTGATCCAGCATCGATCGGCTTTGCTGCAAATTCACCTGGGAAAATTCTCTCGGTTCGATGTGTCTATGCTTCTGCCATTCTTCGATGGATGCATGACAGTAGCCATGCACCATGACTTCCAGGAAGCCGCGATTCACATTTTCGCGCAACATGGCAGTATATTCCGGATACAGTTCAGCCGTTCGGTTAATAGTATTGCCATCATAAAGGAAGGGAGTATACGCCAACGCAAATTCAGCAAACTGATATTTTTTCTTCATTGCGAGGATAGAGGAGAGAAAAATGGTGGCCTGTTGGTCGGTTTTCTGTTTTCCCCCCAATACATGCTCAGAAGTCTCCGGCCAGTCGTCAATGCGGATCCTCACTTGTTCTGGCATAGATTGATTTTCAGATAGCTGAATTCTGGCTGGAAAGGTATTTTGAAACTCGCTTTCAAATAAATCAAGCAATTCGTTCAGATTATCAATACGATTATGGCCATAGATATAGTCAAGGAACTCGATCCGTCTCATATCTTTTGCTTTGATCGGGCTAATTGCTGATCACGCTGGTGTAGCACGGGTAGATTATAGCGTGACAAACCGTAGTCGTATAAATAACAGGGAAAGGTTTTCGTGCAAATCCTGTAGCTGTTTCGGATTTCCCCGCCAAAACGGATTTTGTATGGTTCAGTCCCGTTGCTCATATCAAGAACTTCGTATCCGTTCTCAATTAGCCAGCGGATAGCATCTACTAATAGAACGGATCCAACGCTCCATTTAGCATAGTAAGGATCATGGATGTATTTGTCACAGTAGAAGGTTGTCCCCTTTCGGAAGCCGGTTAGCAGAGCCATTGGGCGAGTTGTACTATCCAAACTTAAGAATATTATTCTTTGGAAACTGCTATCATGGATCTCTGCCGACAGCAGGTGTCTATCAAATAGAAAGGAGTATGACTGCTTATATTTTTTCTCTGTCTCACTACCCCACCTCTTCCCAAACAAAGTTAAGAAAGAGCCAACATCCGTTAATGACTCCCCTATGCATAAACGGTATCCCAATTCGCTCTTGGCTTTCCGGTTGTCGTAGTTGACATCTTTCCGAGTGGAATGTCCTAACTTACCAATATATTGCTGGAAGTCCTTCGGCAGCGGGATGACAACGAAGTTTGGTATCATCATGTTGCTGAGGTGCTCTTCCAGCAGAATATTCGAAAGGTCAGAAATATGGGGATAGAAAAGATTCTTTATCTTGTATTCCTGCAATATTTCGGTAAATCTAAGTTTTTTCTTGGTCAGGATGTCTGAATAATCTAATCTGCTGCCCCCCAACCCTCTCCAGATTTTCATCTCGAAGATCGACTTTATCTCCAAAGGAAGAATGAAATCCGTCTCTACAATGATGCGTGTTTGCGGATGATGGTTCGAAGCTGAATAAGCTTTAATCATACCAGAAAAATAGAACCAGCTTTGATGAGGTTTTGTCTTTTCAGTGATGAAAGTCTCGTAATGGTCACGGATTTGCAAGATGTCTGCTGTTTTTGAAAGGATCATTTTTGTACCTCGACTCCTAGAAGACAATGGTAGAAGGTCACTAGATTGGATACGCAATACTCCAAGCTGTAATTCTCCTCCACAATGCGCTGATTCACGGCTCCCAGGTCACGAGGATCCTTCCCGTCAAGGAGATTCTCGACGCAGCGCACAATGGCCTGAGCATCGCCCGGCTCAAACAAGATCTCCTGGACAAACGGACTTTGTGAAAGTATTTCCACGATTCCTTCGACCCTGCTCCCGCAGCAAGGCAACCCCATCGCCATGGCTTCGACCAGGGCTAATGGTAACCCCTCTGAAAATGAGGGGAGGACAAATAGATCCATGCTGGCAAGGATGTTCGCAATGTCTTCCCGAACACCAAGCAAGCGTACGCGTTCTGTTAGGTTTTCTTGGGCTAGATATTGAAGGTTTTTCTCATATTCAACTCCAGGCACCACAAGCAATCCATAGATACGTGGATACTTCCTGCAGAGTGCAGCAAGGGCTTCCAACAAATGAGGAATGCCTTTGATAGGTACTGAACGTGAAACCGTGCCAACCAAGAAGGCATCCTTCGGGATGCCGTATTCTGAAGCATCTCTATGAGCACATCTAAACCCGTCTAAGTCGATGCCAAGGGGAATAGGATGAACCCTTAATGGCTTTTTTAAGCTATATCGAATCACTTGCTGTTTCAAAGAGCGGGATACTGTCAAGATGTCGGAAAATAGGGAAAGAAGCAGGCGCAGTTTGATCTGATGTAGCGCAGAAAGATGTCCAAGGCTGCTGTGAAGGGTTTTGATGATTGTTCGGTAACCAAGAATTCTGCCAATTAACGCTGTGCGATAACAGAAAGGACTAAAATGCGTATGAATGATATTGTATCGTTTGGATTTTAGTTCCCGGATAAGTCGCCAAATGGAGGGACGTATTAAGCATCGGATACGGTTTGCTTCAAGTTGCTCTAGAAAATCCTTCGATTCAATGCCACGGTACGCTACTGTCAAATCAACGTACTTCGATACTTCAAGAAGCCACCGCTCCATGGAGCCCAATTTCCTGGACCTCATCCCCGTGTCCATGAAAACGGAGAAAATGTTTTGAGCACAATCATGAGAGTTTATATGGATTGGCTGACCGGCTAATGGCATCAATACATCCGTCTTCCCACGTTGAAGAGAATTATCTATGTATCCTCCTTTTATTTCATTAAAGACCAAAACATTTTTGCACTGTGATCGGAAAAGCTTAATAACTGATAATGAATCCATATTCCTGACCTTATTGTCCATCTGGAACTGCAGCAATATACATATCTCTGCAATTTCCCATCAATACAGACACTTTACATGGAAAGGGTACTGATAGAAACGAGCATTTAACAGTTGCTTGCCGGATGAAGAAATATTCTCTCCCTAATGGCGTTGTCAATACCACCCGAAAATGTGCCACTTTCGTTAGTTAATTATTTGACATCACCACCAATCAATGTGACTTCCCCCCATTCGCTGGCACACTACCAGGGTGCCAGCGATTTAGATTGGCATTTCGCGCAGCTTTAGGAGTCATTACCAAATGATTCAAGTCAAATGGTCTTTACCCATGTCGACGAAAGCGGAGATCGAGTCTTTGGCACTATCGCAAGAGGTTTTATTGATTGCCTGATTAACATAGTGCCTCAACACATCTGAATTCTCAAGTTTGATAGCATGTATTAGCCTACCACTTTCTATTCCGATAGTTCGTCCTTGTTGTCTTCGGTCTGCCCTAGTCTTGGAACAACCGAAGAATTCGCTTGAATACCCTCATTAAGCTCACCGGTACGCCATATGACATAAGAAGAATCCCAAACACCTCAATACAGTCCCTAGGAGCGCGAAAGAGCTCTTGTCTTAGTACTCGGCGTCCCTCGACTTTCAAACCAGCTATTACAAGGCGTTTCGCATAGTCTACGAGGATATGATTACAATACACTAGTACAGTAGTGCCAACAGCAGGAGAATTTTGGGAGAATGACATTTCTTGACGAATAGTCCTCACAAATATTGGGTACCGTGGAGATCGGTTATTCTGGTCGCAGGCACGCCCCTCAGCCTCCTGATGGTACAAAGCAAGTGCCTTAGCCGCGTACGCTACTGGGAATCGCAATGCGATGCGTTCCCACATCTCAGTATCTTCACCGGCTGGCTCGCCCTCCGCAAAGTATCCTACAGCGTCGAATATGATCCGCGGTATCGCTACTGAACCAGTCCAAAGAAATGACCATCCACGCTTGAAATAGTCATCAATAAGGAACATTGGCGCTTCATCGGTGAGTGTGGAATCTTTACAAGTACCATCCTTGTATACAGACCGAAATCCCGTTCCATAGAGCCCTGCCCGGGGAAAGGTCTCACGTAACGCCTCAATCGTAGCAAGGAAATCTGGCAACCACTCATCATCAGCATCAAGAAAAGCCACCAACTCGCCAGATGCCTCCCGGATGCCGCGATTTCGCGCAGCTGATACCCCAGCATTCTCTTGTCGAATCAACCTTATGCGGGAATCGCTAAAATCTGCAACGGCCTCAGCCCCACCATCGGTGGAGCCATCGTCAATGACAACAACCTCGATATATTTGTACGTTTGCTCCAACACCGAGCGAAGCGCCCTTTGGACGTATGGCGCCTTGTTATAGAGGGGAACCACAACGGTTACTCGACTCACAACAAGCTCCTCTCCAATTGAAAGAAAGTCAATTTTCCGGTACTACCAGCATCAACGCCTGTTTCGGGGAAAACCTACACCGAACTCGACAATATCGGAACCCAATAACCAAGAGTCAAATTTCCTGAGAGCATTTTTATTCTATCAAATCCGTAAGACCCATGGAGTATTTTTACCCGGATCCGCCGAACCGATGTTTTTTCACTCCATTGGTAGTGCATTCATAAACGCAAATCGAAACCGATCTATGCCGTGTCAATGATCGCCTTAATGGAGCCACCGATATTCGCCGTAATGGAGCCAGTGAAACCCGAGTTCGACAGCAAATAGGCATCTACCGCCCCTTTCCCAAGGAAGACACCGCATCAATCCTAGATTCTTGTCCTAAGAAGGCTCCGATTCCCTCGTTTCTCATAGTAACAC
>Ga0247841_10007679_pt1 | contig 15883 bp, 12 predicted proteins | sample LaCruzMarch2015__2_FD_192410 | JGI IMG/M metagenome (GOLD analysis project Ga0247841, IMG submission 192410) | Freshwater microbial communities from meromictic Lake La Cruz, Castile-La Mancha, Spain - LaCruzMarch2015_18m | ecosystem: Environmental > Aquatic > Freshwater > Lake | place: Spain...
TTCTTCTCATTTTCTTTGGAATATCCTTTTCGTATACTTTATCGTTTCTTGGTCCGAATGTAACTCCTCCACCTTTCCATAATGGTGATCTTATAGATCCGTGTCTTGCTCTTCCTGTACCTTTTTGTCTCCATGGCTTTTTACCACCACCTCTTACCTCACTTCTAATTTTTGTGTGAGCTGTAATTTGGCGTTTGTTAGCCATTTGGGAAATCAAAATCTGGTGGACTAAATCTGTATTGGTTTTTACTTCAAAAATCTCCTTTGGTAAGGTAATTGTCTCCACTTCCTTTCCTTCTTGGTTGTATACTGGAAATTTCATATTATCCTCTTATTTCAAGCATAGCTCCTTTTACTCCTGGAACTGCTCCTTTTACTATTAATAGATTGTTTTCTGGTTCAATTTTCATTATCTTAAGGTTCTTCACTGTAATTCTATCGTATCCCATGCGTCCAGGCATTTTTCTTCCTTTCATAACGTGTTGAGGAAATCTACAACCTGTAGAACCTATTGTTCTGTGTTCATGCTTAACTCCGTGTGTAGCGTTTCTACCTGAAAATCCGTGCTTCTTTACACCTCCTTGGAATCCTTTTCCTTTTGACATTCCTGCTATTTTAACCTTGTCTCCTTCTTTGAATATGGAAACATTAAATTCGTCTCCAACGTTTAATGGACTTTCTTCACTTGTTCTTTCTTCTCTGATGTGTTTGTATTCCTTTCCTTTCATTGATTTGGTAATCTTGTTCTTTTTTTCAATCTTGTTGAATCCAATCTGTAAAGCTTGGTATCCATCTTTCTCTTTTGATTTCTTTTGTAATACACTGCAAGGTCCCGCTAGAACTAAAGTAACCGGTGTTAATTTACCGTTTTTATCGAATAACTGGGACATTCCTATTTTTTGACCTAATATGAATTTCATATCTTTGTGTATTAACTAAAAATGGGCTATTGCCCATTCGTTTGGCAATGTTGTTATCTTATGAACTTTTTCTAGAAAGTATTCATAAAAAAGTTAACAATCGCTTAATTAGTTATTTTCCTATCTTATTATATTTTTACTGTAATGTCAACGCCAGAAGGCAAATTCAAATCTCTCAACGATTCTATGATGTCTTGACTAGGATTTAAAATATCAATCACTCTTTTGTGGACTCTCATTTCAAACTGCTCACGAGCGTTCTTATGTACGAAGGTTGATCTGTTTACTGTAAACTTTAATATCTCTGTTGGTAGAGGTACAGGGCCTACAACCTCAGCTCCGAATCTGTTTGCTATGTCTATAATCTGACGAGCTGAATTATCAATAATCTTGTGATCGTAAGCTCTAAGCTTTATTCTAAGCTTAGAAATTGACTCTACGACATCTTTCTTTTCTACCTTTGGCTTCTCAACTTTCTTTACAGCCACTTTAGGTTTTTTTACAGTTGTTGTCTTTTTTACTGGCATTTTCTTTCTTTATATCTGAACGCCTGCCCTTTTACGGGCAGGCTAATTCAGATTTATTTTATAATCTTAGTTACTACACCTGCTCCTACTGTCTTTCCACCTTCTCTGATAGCAAAGTTTCCTTTCTCTTCTAGAGCTACAGGCACGATTAATTTAACAGTAAGATTGGCTGTGTCGCCAGGCATAACCATTTCTGTTCCTGCAGGTAATGTTACGTCACCTGTAATATCAGATGTTCTGATATACAATTGTGGCTTGTATCCTGTGAAAAATGGTGTATGTCTTCCGCCTTCATCTTTTGATAATACGTAAACTTCGCAATCAAATTCTGTGTGAGGAGTAATTGATCCTGGTTTACATAGAACTTGTCCTCTTTCGATGTCTTCTTTCTTTAGACCTCTCAAAAGAATACCTACGTTATCACCAGCTTGTCCTTGGTCTAATGACTTTTGGAACATTTCAACTGAAACAACGACAGTTTTTTGTGTTGGTCTAATACCGACTATTTCAACTTCGTCGTTTTGTTTGATGACACCTCTTTCAATTCTTCCTGTAGCTACAGTTCCTCTTCCTTCAATTGAGAAGACGTCTTCGATAGCCATAGCGAATGGTTTGTCTAATTCTCTCTTTGGTTCTGGAATGTAGTTATCACAAGCGTCTAATAGCTCAATGATTGGTTTTGCAGCTGCATCATCCACTGATGTGGCTTTTAATGCTTCTGTAGCTGAACCTCTGATAATTGGTGTTTCGTCTCCTGGAAATCCATTTTTCTTTAATAATTCTCTTACTTCTGATTCAACTAAGTCTAAAATCTCAGGATCATCAACCATATCGCATTTGTTCATAAATACGACTAATGATGGCAAACCTACCTGTTTAGCCAAAAGAATGTGTTCTTTTGTTTGAGGCATAGGTCCATCTGGAGCTGAAACTAACAATATACCTCCGTCCATTTGGGCGGCTCCTGTAATCATGTTTTTAATGTAATCAGCGTGACCTGGGCAGTCAATAACTGCATAGTGTCTTTTTGGTGTTTCACACTCTAAGTGAGTAATAGAGATCGTCACTCCTCTAGCTTTTTCTTCAGGAGAAGCGTCAATTTGATCGACGTCTTTTTCTGAATGCTTAAAACCGCGTAATCCTGAAACTTTCATGATTGCGGCTGACAATGTGGTCTTACCGTGGTCAACGTGACCGATAGTACCAATGTTTACGTGAGGTTTTGACCTCTCAAATTTTTCTGCCATTTTTTTATTTTTCCCCACACCATTCACCAGGTAGTGGAGGATTTAATTACTTTTTATTAATATTATTATTCTATTAAATTTTTGACGAATAGTCAAGTATATTTTAACCTTATTTCCTCTTCCCGTCAATAATCTCTTGGGCAACGCTTGTTGGAACTTGTTCATAACTGCTAAATTCCATAGTAAAACTTGCTCTTCCTTCTGTTAATGATCTTAAAGCTGTAGCATATCCGAATGTTTCAGATAATGGCACCATTGCGTCAACCACTTTCATCCCTACTCTTTCTGAAGTTTCTTTGATTTGTCCTCTTCTTGAGCTTACGTCAGATATGACTTGACCGAAGAAGTTTTCTGGAGTAACTATCTCAACCTTCATAATTGGCTCTAAAATGACTGGCTTTGCCGATCTAGCTGCTTTCTGGAAAGCCATTGATCCTGCAATTTTAAAGGCGAATTCAGATGAGTCAACATCGTGGTAAGATCCGTCGTAAAGAGTAACCTCAACGTCAACCATTGGATATCCGGCAAGAATTCCTTTGTCCATAGCTTCCACAACTCCCTTTTCAATTGGTTTAATGAACTCTTTTGGAATAGCTCCTCCTTTGATTTCGTCAATGAATTCAAATCCCGCTCCTCTTTCTTTTGGTTTAACTCTTAACAAAGCATGTCCGTATTGTCCCTTACCTCCAGACTGTCTTACATACTTCTCTTCTCCTTGTCCATCAGCTGTAATTGTTTCTCTGTAGGCTACTTGTGGTTTTCCATAGTTAGCTTCTACGTGGAATTCTCTCTTTAATCTATCGGCTATAATATCTAGATGAAGTTCTCCCATACCAGAGATAATGGTTTCACCGGTTTCAATATCTTCTTTGATTCTAAATGTTGGATCTTCTTCGGTAAGTTTTCTAATAGACATGATAAGCTTTTCTTGATCAGCTTTTGTCTTAGGTTCAACTCTGATTCCGATAACTGGTTCAGGAAATACAATCTTTTCTAATATCACCGGTGCTTCTTTGGCGCATAGAGTGTGTCCTGTGCTAGTGCCCTTTAAACCAACTGTAGCTCCGATTTCACCTGCATATATGATATCAAGCTCCTGTCTTTCATCAGCATGCATCCTTAAAATCCTAGCAATTCTTTCTTGTTCTCCTGTGTTTGCGTTTAATACGTATGATCCTTTTTGTAATGATCCGGAATATACTCTAAAAAAGGTTAAAGTTCCTACGTATGGATCTGTTGCGATTTTAAATACCAAAGCTGAGAATGGTTCGTCATCAGCTGCCTTTTTTTCTATCACAGCTCCCGTTTTAGGATCGGTTCCTTTTTGAGATGGTAAATCTAATGGTGAAGGTAATAGCTCAACAACTGCGTCTAAAATTGTCTGTACTCCCTTGTTTTTTAAGGCAGAACCGCAAAAAACTGGAATCAATTTATAGTTTAAAACTGATTTTCTTAATACAGCTTTAATTTCTTCGGCTGTGATTTCTTTTCCTTCTAAGAATTTCTCTGTTAAGATATCGTCTTCTCCTGCTACCCTTTCAATCATTTTCTTGTGCCATGCTTCGGCCTCTGCTTTCCATTCTTCTGGAATTTCTTTTTCAACGATTTCAATTCCTTTTTCACCTTCAAAATACAATGCTTTCATTTTAACTAAATCAACAACTCCAGATAACTTTTCTTCTAATCCCATTGGAATTGAAACTGCAACTGCGTTTGGAGTTAATTTAAGCAAAATTGATTGAAAGCTCTTTTCAAAACTGGCCCCCATTCTATCTAACTTGTTTATGAAACAAATTCTAGGAACAGCGTATTTATCTGCCTGTCTCCATACTGTTTCTGATTGTGGTTCTACTCCTGCTACTCCATCAAAAACAACTACTGCTCCGTCTAAAACACGGAGAGATCTTTGAACTTCAGCTGTAAAATCGATGTGGCCTGGAGTATCAATCAAGTTTATCTGATGATTTTTCCAGTACATAGTTGTAGCAGCAGAGGTGATAGTAATACCTCTTTCTCTTTCTTGTACCATCCAATCCATGACTGTATCTCCTTCGTGCACTTCTCCTATTTTATGAGATACGCCGGTATAGAAAAGAAGACGCTCAGAGAAAGTTGTCTTTCCAGCGTCGATGTGGGCTATAATCCCGATGTTTCTTAATGTATTTAATGGATGTTGTCTTGCCATATTTTTAAATAAAACATGAAACTAGAGTTCCATGTTTTAGTATCTATATATATTACCTCGCAAAGTGAGCGAAAGCCTTGTTAGCTTCAGCCATTCTGTGAGTATCATTTTTCTTTTTAATAGCTGAACCTTGGTCGTTTAAGCAATCCATTAGTTCTTGACCTAGCTTTTCAGCCATTCCTTTTCCCTTTTTGGCTCTAGCTCCGTCTATAATCCACTTGAAAGCCAAAGCGATTCTTCTCTCCCCTCTTACTTCCATAGGAACTTGATAAGTAGCTCCTCCAATTCTTTTTGGTTTTACTTCCAAAACTGGAGCTGCCTTTTCAATTGCTTCTTTAAAAACAATCAAAGGATCTTTCTTTGTCTTTTCCTTTATCATTTCAAAAGCTGTGTAGACGATCTTTTGAGCTGTTGTCTTTTTACCGTCTTGCATCACCTTGTTAATAAATTGAGCAACGACTACATCGTTGTATCTTTGGTCTGGGGCTATTTTGTGTTTTTTATATGCTCTTCTCATAGTTATTTAGCTTTTTTAGTACCATATCTACTTCTTCCTTGTTTTCTGTTTTCGATACCGCTTGTATCTAAGACTCCTCTCACAATGTGATATCTTACTCCTGGTAAGTCTTTAACTCTACCACCTCTTATCAAAACTACCGAGTGCTCTTGTAGGTTGTGACCTTCTCCTGGGATGTAGGCTGTAACTTCCATACCATTTGAAAGCTTTACCCTAGCTACTTTTCTTAAAGCTGAGTTAGGTTTCTTAGGTGTTTGAGTAAACACTTTAACGCAAACTCCTCTTTTAAATGGAGAAGGATAATTTGATGGTCTGTTCTTTAAAACGTTGAAACCAAATTGTAACGCAACTGTCTTCTTGCGTTTCTTAACAGATTTTCTGTTATTCTTCATTAATTGATGTATTGTTGGACACATATTGTTTTCTTGATAAAAAAATTAAAGCGCTCAGCGCTCATTTAATACACTTTAGCAAATGTTTTTTATTGTGTCAATGACTTTTTACAAAAACGGAAAAGATACACCGACAACTACGCTATACATTAATTGAGCTAAGAATCCAATACCGGAAAGTCCTCCGAAGAACAAAAGGAAAATTAGGATAAACATTCCGTATTGTTGTAAAAACATTTTTACGTTTTCTAATCTTGCAGGAAGTAATCTGAATAATATCCAAGATCCATCCAAAGGTGGTACAGGTACTAAATTAAATATTCCCCAGATAAAGTTATATATTGTGATAATTCCTAATAGTTCTATCAAAGGAGTTGTCTGTGGCATATTCAAAAATCGTATTATCAATCCAAAGATTATAGCAATACCAAAGTTTGTTGCAGGACCCGATATTGCAACTTTCAATGTCCCCCACTTTTGATCTTTAAAGTTATACGGATTAATTGGAACCGGTTTTGCCCATCCGAATATTGGTCCTTGGCCATTAGTTGCTACTAAAAGCAACAAAGGAAGTATTACAGATCCTAAAGGATCTAAATGCTTCAAAGGATTTAAAGTTAATCTTCCTTCATATTTTGCTGTCGGATCACCTAAAGAATACGCAACGCTTCCATGAGCGAGCTCGTGTATTATTACAGAAAAAAGTAAAACTATCAGAGAAAAAATTGTAATTACTGTTGTTGTAAACATTTATCCTTCTATTATATACACTATATACTATAATATTCCTTCTTGCAAAAAACGAAAAGGGGTGGTAGTATAAATCTATTAAATTAATCTAAAAAATACTATGGCAGAGAAAGTCTGTACAATTTGTAAGAAGAAATCAGCAATGTCGGTTACTCTTGTTAAATTGAGAGGTAAATACAACCCGACTTCAAGAGTAAGAAAATACCCGAATCTTCAATGGGCTCGTTTGAATTCCGGCAAAAGAGTTCTGGCCTGCGCTAAATGCATAAAAAGACAAGCTAGGGTATAATAATTTACGACACTAAAAGACTCCTCTAATTAGAGGAGTCTTTTGTTATGTCAAAAATATATTAGTAAACTATTTTATTCGGAATCAATTCCAATAATACTAATGCCCTTTCTTGGGCCTCTTGCTCTGTTGTGCTCGCTAAAAAACTATGCCAGCTTCCTAATAGATCATTATCTCCTATAACAGTCACTGCATTTTCTAGTCTCAATCTATCTTCGTAAGAAACTTCTCCTTGGCTTCTTAAAACTTTAGATACAAAAAGCTTGTCAAAAGCAACTATTCCTGAATTAATCTTACTCAATCTTTCAGACTCATTGAGTTGTTTTTGGATTAAGAAATACTTAACACCAAAAAAGATATCTGTGACCAGTAATATTAATATTATTATTGCCGTAATGATTTTTGACATAGTTTTTATATTTTTATATTTTTATTTTACCAAATCCCACTGACCTTGTAAAACTTGTGGGGATTCAACCGGTATTGTAGTTACCTCTTTTGTATCTTTCTGACTTACGGCCGTTAACCCAGCTGTTAAAAATTCTGACATTCTATTAAACAAAGAAACTTTCCTCGCATCGTTGCTTACTATAAAGAACACTGAAGCGACACTCTTTTCATTTGATGAAGTATTTGAAGAAACTTCTAATCCGTGCCTTCCTTCTGATAATTTACCTAGGTTGGCTGTCCACTTACCATGACTATCTGATTGAATCAATCCTAATTTGTTATCAAAGTAAAGGACAATCTCTGAATTTTGTTTCGCTAAGCCTGATACTATCACTTCTTCATTCGGGGCGTAGATATCTTTTGCATTAGTGATCTTAACTTCCTGGCTTCTATTAAATGTATCTATAACTAATACTAGCAAGATAGCAATAACTACTAGCGCTACTAGCGCTACTATCCTTATTATATTTACAACAACCTTATTAGTCTTGTTTTTCATTATTTAATCTTAAATTTATCTATAGTGAAAATCTTCCATTTACCTTTAAAAACATACGGCAACTCTTTTGGAACCGTAACCATTTTTTCTGGCTCACTTAGAGCTTGGTTATTATCATTCTTTCTATCAAATTTAAATAGATTTACAAGAGACTTTATCCCACCTTCAACACTTTGCACGACTGAATTACCTTGAGACTGACCGGTTGTTTGATTCTGATTGTTTTCTCCATTCTGTCCAGTTTGATTTTCTCCTTGGTTATTCTGATTCTCTTCCTGAGTATTTTCCTCTTGATTGTTCTGTGTTCCTTCGACTACAACTACTTGAAATGTTTGCGTCTTTTTGTTCTCAGCTGTATCTATCGCTTCTAAAGAAACTAAAGTGGTTCCGACTTTCATTTTCCCAAAGTTAGCTATCCAGTTATTACTGCTATCGGTTTTCACTATCCCGCTTTGATCATCCCAAGAGAATATCAATTCGCCCGGTTCACTAAGTTTTCCAGAAACAATTACGTTGTCTCCTGATTTATGAATAGTTTGTTGATTAATGGTCACATCTGGGGCTTTTGTATCTAAGGTAATAGTAGCTGATATTACAGCTGACTCTTTTCCGTCTTTATCAAAAAACTTTGTGTATACTGTTTTGCTTCCATCACCTATAGTTAGATCCCACGTCTTCTGAGCTTCAAAAGTTTGAGCGACTAATCCAGAAAGACTAGAACTGTTTGATATGACATATTCCTTAACATCTACGTCGCTACTTAATTTAATCGTTACGGTTTTGTTATTCGTAACACTCGCTCCGCTATTAATCATGATAGAAAACGCACCGGTAAAAACATTGGGGGCTGGCGTAGTAGGAGTATTTTCCTCACCACCGACGTCTGAACCTGGTCTCCAGCTAGTTTTTACTCCACAAGTATCTCCGCATGAGGTAAAGGCAACCGTACCCACTATGCTCCCTGTGGCGGTCCCGGTGAATGATCCTGTAGAAGAATTAATCGAAACACCTGTAAAATTAATCCAACCGGCACTTTCTCCCCAAGCATATCCTGAAAGTGTACCATTACCATCATTTTCAACGCCACCCTCACTCGGCTCCAAGTTTATCCAACCATATGTTTCACTCCAAGCATATCCGGATATATGATCGTTCCATACTCTTACGTTACAGTTAAGACATCCAAAATTAATCCATCCGATATTATTAGACCAAGCATATTTATACGTACTATCTATCGGACCTGGGCTAGTAGCAAAAGCTGTCTCTGCTGATAAAGAGATAAAAACAAGAATTAAAAAGAATGGAAAAATACGTTTCCAAAACGGTTTTTTCGTATTTTGTTTTTGATCTTGCATATTTTGATTATTACCTACTTTTTGTATTTTCTCTAAATCTTCAAGATCTTTTAGAGCTTCTGTTATAGCGGGCTCTGTTACGGGCTTGTTTTCTTCTTTTGGAAGTTGAGGTTGAGGTTGGGGCGGTAATTGTGGTTCTGGCTCAGAAACAAAAAGTGAGTCGGTGTTGTTCACCGTAGAATCAAAAATTATATCCGGCATCTCGTCTTTCTTTTTTATTCTCTTAACAGGTTTCTTAATTGGCTTCTTTTTCTTTTTAATCTTTGCCATTTATATATTTTACCACAAAAATATAATGTCAACACTGTGGATTACTATTTCTTCTTAGTATCTGTTGGGATAGTCTCTGTCGGAGGGGTTTCCACGGGTGGAGCCGCTATTTGTAAAGCGGGTAATCCGCTCTTTAAATTATTTAATATATTCTGTATATCTGTAGCTTTTGGATTTAACTGTTGCACTTTTGTAAATTCCTCTATGGCTTTATCTTTCTGACCTAGAGAATCATACGTTAACCCTAAAGAATACAAAGCATTTGAATAGTTTGGATTTAAATTAACTGCTTTCTCAAATTGCTCTTTAGCTTGTAAGAGTAATTGATTCTTTTCTTCTATTTTATCCTGTCCCAATCTTAAAGCTGAAGTTAGAAATACGCTTCCCTTTTGTGAGAATAGATATGGATCGCTTGGACTTAGTGTTAAAGCTTGGTCATACGATTTTATAGCCCAGTCCCCTGCGTCTTGAATAAATCCTAAAAGGTTTTGGAATACATATCCCCTAACTGACCAATTAGTCACGTTATTAGGATTTAAATCCGTAGCTATTTTACTCGCGTTTATGGAATAAGCCATTAAAGATTGCGCTGCTTCTTTGTCTTGATCAGATACAGTTGCTTTCGCATTAGAAACATTTTCTTGAAGTCTTAGAAGATAAGCTTGGGCCAGTTGCCTAAAATACAAATCTGACGCTGAATTACTACTAGCTGCAGATTCTAATTTTTGCACACCCGAATCCTTTTGTCCTTTTTGATAATCGATTAGCGCATTTAGATATTTTGTTTCAGCAAAGTATCTTTGACCGTTTAAGAGTAATAAACCTAGCCCGAAGATAAAAATTAAGGTGAATACGAAGGTTACAACCAAAGCTGATAAGGAAGATGACTTTAGCACGTAATTCTGTTTTGACTCTGAGGATATAACCACAATACTAGCTATTAATACGAAAAATACAAAATCAATCACTAAATTAGACGCGTATAATAGATATGTGAAACCACACACAACCAAGGCCCCCGTAAGGCCAACTGTAAGCATCCAATAGATATGACTTGTCTCTTTATCGCTTGATTCTTTTTTAGATATTAAAAACTTAGCTCCTAAGAATGTAGGAAATATCATTAAAGCAAACGTGCATAACAATCCTAATATTCCGCCTGTAGCAATATTCTCTAAAACCTTTGAAGACCCTCTATCAAAAACAACATTCCATAAAACACTCTTATTCCACTCAGGATTTTTAAATTTTAAAAAATTGTAAGCGAATGTTCCAGGACCCGAACCAAAGATTGGTCGTTCTTTCAAGGATTGAATTGATATTTGTAAATTAGTGTTTTGCTTAAAAAATACTTCGTCTGGTTTTTGAGCTGGCCAATTAATTTGAGGATTCAAAATTACAAAAAACACTGCTATTGTCAAAAAGAACATTGGCAGAGCCATCCATCTAGCATCGAATAGGTCGCGTTTTAATAGGCCAAAAACAATTGTAAAAGCGCAACCAATGATTACTGCCCACCATACGATATAGTAGTTTATAACAAACAATATCAAAGCAGATAAAGCAAGTTGAACGGCGAATAGAATCTTTAATCTTCCTTTAGATAAAATTAACAAGACTATGGCCAAAGGCATTAATATAGCTGTAAAAAGCCCCAAACTAGCGACTGTTCCTACAGTGTTAAATCCTATTGTCTTTGTAAAATCGAAAGGAAGAATAAATATTCCTAACAGTTGTAAAATTCCAAAAGCTTGAGCTATTAACCCAGTTACCGAAAGGGTCATTAACAAGCTAAAGATATTCTTTTTAGCAAACACGTTGCTTATAACAAAATAGACAGCTACCAAGGAGATTATCGTAATCAATGATTCAGAAGAAACTTGTGGCCATCCCCAAAAACTACCATATCTATTCACAGAGAATATGGTTGATAATATATATATTAAAAAAGTTACACCAACAACAATGTGAAGTGGTGTAATATTAATTTCAAACTTACTTGATATCAAACTCAATATCATCCAAGCAAAGAGGGCTACGAAAGAAAGTGTGATTAAAACGGCTTGCTTGTTAAAATCTAGTGTATCTAGAGTAAATGGCAAAAAGAATATTGGAATCAAAAAAACGAGGGCATATATACTGTTTTTTATAACCCAGCTACATACTTTAGAATAAACCGACGATGATTTTGCCATGTTAAAATCTATTAATTAATTTTGTCTAATAGCTAATTATATCTTTTACAGAATCTTGTGTCAAAAAGTGTTAATTGATACAAACAAAACTGCGAAGACATCTTCGCAGTTTGTATTATTAATTTGATTATCTATCTAACAACCTCTTAATCGGCGCCACTAATCCTGCTGTAAAACTTTCTGTCGTCGGAGATAATACATTTTCCTTGAGAGCTTCTGAATTCTGTATCAATCCTGCAGTTGCTTTTTTGAAAACCTGCAAGGACGATACTCTTTTGAATGTTGCACCGAATACGTCTTTTATGAACTCTGCCATACTATTAATTAATCCTGCAGCTGATTTTTGTATTAAGTTTCCGATCGTTGCAGTTGCTACCGGTGACGCTACTGCTACATTGACCACAGCTGTAACGTTATTCTCGTTACCGATACCTTCTGCAAGCGTTAATGTGCCTGAAAATACATACGTACCTTCTGTATCTTGGTTGTATTCTGGATTTCCGTTATCCCAGGTCACTCCTAATTCTTGGGTTGATTCATCGCTCAATACAACGCTTACCACGGTTGGCAAAGGCAAAGATTCTCTTGAGGTTCCAAGACCAACATTAATGTCTGGTATTGTAGCTACCGAAGTAACATTTAAAGCCATCGGTTGAACTTTCAAAGCTATATTCTCTATTATATCCGCTGCAGCCATTGCTTTTTCCTTTGATTCTTCTGCTTGCACGGCAGCTTGCTGGGATTCCTGAGCAGCTTTTTGAGCTACCTGTGCGGATGTTTGAGATCGCTGTGAGGCCTGCTGAGACTGAGTTGTCATTTGTACCATCGTTTCCACTGAAGTAGATGTACGGACAATATTTGTATTTGGTTTTATTGAACCGCAATCGCCTCTTGCCTTCATCATTTCACCTTTTTCAACCCACGTGCAGTATACTTCTCCTGTATTTGAATCAACCATTTCTAATCTTTCTACTCTAGCCACCCTTGCTGTAAATTTATCTGTAACCAATTCTCCTACGTTCATAACTCCATCTTTAAGAGAAACGCCGAATGAAGTAAGGACATTCATTAATTTATCTGATAAAGTTTCAGTTGATACACTAGCTACAGATCCAGTTCCCCATGTTCCTGTTTTTGATAATTCTCCACGTGCTTCAGCTAACAGTTGAGCTTTTACACTATCCCATTTTACCCAGACACCGTGTAAAGAACTTTCTTCGGCAGTAGATTCGTCTCCCATGTTCTTGTTTACCATTCCCAATACAATATCTCCTACTTCTATCTTTTCACCTGATATTGGATCTGATGTTTCAAATCCTGGGATTTCAAAACCCGCAGTAGCGTTTACATAGTGAGCTCCGCCGTTAGAGTACCAATACAATCTATTCGAAGAACCTACATAAGCTACAGCAACTTGACCGTTAGTTGTTAACGATGGAGCTGATGTACCGTAATTTAAAGTTGTAAATCCATTGCTAAAGTTTGTATTTCCATTAACTGTTAAGCTTTGACCTGCAGCAGTTGTAGCGAACGTTCCGTATAGAAGAGCTTTTGCTTTATCACCAGCTGTATTTGTTCTATCTTGGTTATCTACATAGAAAGCGTTGCTAGCTGTTTCATATTTACCAGCATATGGACCGATAAAGACATCTCCCGATCCTGATGAATTTGAGTAACCTGCCTCCCGACCAATAGCAATATTATTACTACCCGTGATATTTGTATATCCAGCATCATAACCAATAAAAACATCATGGCTACCAATCGTATTGTAGGTCCCAGACCAGTCTCCCATAAAAATATTATTAAGACCGGTACTATTAGAATATCCGGAATAAGCTCCCATAAACGTGTTAGAACTACCAGTAGTAGTGTCGTGACCAGCTTGATATCCAAAAAAGTTATTGTTTGTACCCGTTGAAGTAACGTTAACGTTACCGAACCCGGCTTGATATCCAAAAAAGTTATTTCCATCACCCACATTATATTTTCCCGCCTGATGACCAAAAACGTTACTATTGCTACCCGTGGTATTAAAGCTTGCAGCACTCCACCCTAAAAAATTATTACCGTGTCCATTATTTTGAAGACCAGCATCGGAGCCTATAAAAACGTTATTATACGCTATAGTGCTAAGTTTCCCAGCTTGATATCCCACAAAAAAATTGTCATCTCCAGTAAGCACGGGGCTTCCTTCTGCAGTAAGCATGGAGTTCCCAGCTCCTCCCAAAAGCACATTAATAGCCGTTGATGTTCCTTGAGAGTTTGAATAGTCCATCATTAACGTCGTACCATCAGTAGCATAAAGTTTTCTTGCACCTGGATCCATTGATAACAAGGGAGTTCCTGCGTTATCTTTAATTCCAGTAGTAAATCTTCCTATACCGAATGTTCCTGTACCGGTAGTAGTTAATGCGGCTGAGCCAAAATCACTTCCCCAGCTCGCAACTCCAGCGCCATTTGTTATCAAAGCTTGTCCACTTGAACCGGTAACTATTGGTAAAGTGTATATACCACCAATATTTACTTTCCCTGCACCACTCTCAGCTGGATCTAATATTAAATTACTACCATCATAATATATACTTGCGTTATCGCTCGCTCCGAAATAATGTTTAGAGTTGCTAGCCTTGTTGTGTATAGCCGCAGTAGTCGTAAAACTGCTTGAACCGGTAAAATCACTCGTGTACGAATATGTCGCTATCGGAGTAACAGTACAATTAGAAGCTCCTGGAGTACAAGAAGGATTCAAAGTATTTCCAATAGGATATGGTTCGTCGATACCATATGTAGCGTATACATATATACTGGTACAGAATACACCAGCAAAAACAAGACCTATTAATATTGAAAAGAATTTATTGTTTACGCTAAACAACCGTTTCCAAAAAGATTTCTTTGGAACGATTAATTCCTCTTCTACACTAAAGTTTATTTTTTCCATTTTTTTAAAAAAATATATTGATTCATATATTTTAGCACAAAAAATATATTGTCAACACTGTGAATAACTTTTATACCTCCTAGATTGACAGAAACGGGCAAAGTTGTACCATAAAAGTGTACCTACACGCTCGAAACTCGGATCGCACTTTGACAAGGAGAATAGCGATGAAACTGACAGAGAAAAACGTTGCGACTCTCATATTTGTTTTCATACTACTTATCTCTATACCAAGATTTGCTCCCGCCGTGGCGCTGGTTTCCCAAGAACGGAGCCAGTTCGTACAGAACACTCTGTACGAAAGCTTCGAAGAGCCAATTGACTGGACGAATGCTCAATACGGACCAGTCACCGGCGTCTTCCCGGGTATGTTTAGGGATTACACATTCAGCCAGAGTGGTGTCGCCCTTACCTATCCGATTCCAAACACATTGGTTGCGGGTCAACCAAAAGTTAACATCTTTCCTGCAAACGAGTATTCACTAGGAATGGGATCTTACGGGAAAATTTATCCTGAGAGAGTTCCCGATGGCACTCACTACTTAGTGGCTGTCGGCACCGACAACCCTGGCGCATTCCAACTCACTTTTCCATATGATACAGTCACTCGCGTCGGCGGTTTCTGGATGATGTCTGGGGTCACACCCGGACAAGACAGAATAGAAGTTGATGCTTACGGCCTTTCTGGCAACTGGCTCGGCTCAGCTCTAATTCCCGCTTGTAACGCCAGCGACTGGAAGAATAACTTCTACGGATTTGCAGCCCCCGATGGCTCATATATCAAGACGATAACGATCGTTGCGTGGATCAACACCCCAAATGCTTCACTCCCTGCAGCGGACAATCTGATGTTCGACTATGCTCTGCCTACCGACAAGACTTGGCTCTGCAATAGTGGTTGCACTGGCAGTTGGAATCAACCAACTAACTGGGATTACGGAAAGCCGGAAAATCCAGGCGAAAGCGCAATCTTCGGTACCTCTATCACCAGCCCCCTTTCTGTGACAATGGATGGTTCACAGAAAGCTGGTAAGTTGATATTCGATAACGCTTCTGCTCCGTACACGCTCACTACTGCTTCGTCTTCCGACAAGCTCGTGCTTGATAACAACGGTAGCGATGCAGAGATAAACGTGAACAGTGGCAGTCACGTAATCACAACCCCCATAACACTAGACAGCAATCTCTTGGTTACCTCAAACACAGACACCTCTCTAGATGTCTTAGGGTCTATTCAAGGCCTCGGCAAGTCTCTAACCAAAAGTGGAGACGGCCTGCTCATCTTAGGGGGTATTAATACCTACACCGGTGGCACGATAGTTAATGGAGGCACGCTACAA
>Ga0247841_10007680_pt1 | contig 15882 bp, 8 predicted proteins | sample LaCruzMarch2015__2_FD_192410 | JGI IMG/M metagenome (GOLD analysis project Ga0247841, IMG submission 192410) | Freshwater microbial communities from meromictic Lake La Cruz, Castile-La Mancha, Spain - LaCruzMarch2015_18m | ecosystem: Environmental > Aquatic > Freshwater > Lake | place: Spain...
TGAATAATATTTATAGGCGTAAAAACCGCCTGCGCCCAAAAGCGCGACCACAACAGCTGCGATGACTATAGGCAAAATAAAACCTTTTTGATTTTGCATAAGGTTTGTTTAAATTATCTTATTATAGCACTTCCCCTTATCTGTTCAAGCAACAAAAAAGGCTCAACCTAACAGGCTGAGACTTTTTTTGCTATTTGCTATTTCTTGCGAGGAATAAATCCTGTGCCAACCGGAATAAGCTTTCCAATAATTACGTTTTCTTTTAATCCGCGCAATTTGTCTTCTTTTCCCTCTAAAGAGGCTTTAATCAAAACACGAGAAGTTTGCTGGAATGAAGCTGCTGAAAGGAACGACTCCGAAGCCAAAGCAACCTCTGAAATTCCCAATAAAATTCTTGCTCCAACTGGGATATCCTTCTTTGTTTTTTTCAATCTTTCAACCTCTTCGCTAAACACCGGACCCTCGATAATTTCTCCTTTTATCCATGGCCCATCGCCCTCTTCTTTTATTTTCATCCTTGAGAACATTTTTTGGATGATAACCTCCACGTGCTTGTCATGGATATCAACCCCTTGTGAAGAGTAAATTTTCTGCACTTCTTTCAAAATATATTTTTGGGTTTCCTCAAGCCCGGCAGATTTGTACAATTTTTTCAAATCCAAGCTTCCATCACACAACGCCTGATTTTCTTTTATTTCCTGGCCTTCGTGGACCAAAATTGCAATTTTGCCCGGAATCTTATATTCCATTACGTCTTTTTTGCCGGTCTTCTTGTTTTCTGGCCCGCCTTGACGCGAGGCAGGCTGAATTTTGACGATTCTATTTTCTTCGTCAATCTTGATAACTTTTCCATCGGTTAAAGACATGATTGCTTCTCCTTTTGGAGCTCTGCATTCAAAAATTTCTTCAATTCTGGGCAAACCTTGAGTAATGTCTCCAGCTCCCACAATACCTCCCAAGTGGTGGGTTCTCAATGTAAGCTGAGTTCCAGGCTCTCCAATTGCCTGAGCAGCAACAATGCCAACCGCCTCGCCCAGTTTTACCATTTGGTTCCTGCCGAGATCCCATCCATAACATTTTTGGCAAACACCTCTTGAGTCTTTACAGCTCAATGGAGAACGGATAACAACCCTTTCAATTCCTTGTTTTGAAATTTCATCAGCTGCCTTCCAGTTGATTTCCTCTCCCTTTTTCACAATCACTTTTTTATCTTTTATTACATCTTCCAAGCAAATTCTTCCAACCAGTTTGAAGATAAAGTTTTCTCCAATATCATCTGCATCTTTTCTGTAAACAACAATTCCTGTTTTGTCCCCGCAGTCTTCTTCCGAAATTATAACGTCGTGAGCAACGTCAACAAGCCTTCTTGTTAAGTATCCTGCCGATGAAGTTCTTAAAGCTGTGTCGGCTGTACCTTTTCTGGCTCCATGAGTTGAAATAAAGTATTCCAGCACATTAAAACCTTCTGCAAACGAACTCTTAACCGGCAACTCAATAATATCTCCCGAAGGATTATTCACCAATCCTTTCATTCCGGCCATCTGAACAGGCTGAGCCCAAGTTGCCCTGGCGCCAGCTGATATAATTGAAAATACCGGACCGTCTTCTGGCAAAGTTTCTTTTAACAAAGCTTCAATTTTGGTTTTGACAGACTGCCAAATTAAAATTTTCTGGGAAGTTTTTTCATCGTAAGAAAGAAGTCCTTTCTTAAAGTGGCTGTCAATTTGCTCAACTTCCTTTTCTGCATCAGCAATCAACTTTCCTTTTTCCTTAGGAACTATCAAGTCATCCATTCCCCAGCTGACTCCAGACAAGGTGCAATATTCAAACCCCAATGTTTTCACTTTGTCGATGATTGCCACTGCATCTCCATTCGGATATCTTTCAATAACATCTCTAACAAGGTGTTTTAAGGCCTTGTTGTCCACCAATTTATTAATATATGGATAGTCATCCGGAAAAACAGAGTTCAAAATCAGCCTTCCAACGCTTGTCTCAATCAATTCCTTTTCGGTAGATTTTGGATTTCTAACTCTTATTTTTTCATTCTGTGGAAGATATCCATATTCAAAAGCAGTAACAGCTTCTGAAATATCAGCATACGTTTTTATTGTTTTAATATCAATCGGGTCTTTTTCATTTTTAATTTTTGTCAAAAAGTAGCAACCTAAGGCAATATCCCTGAATGGACCCATAACCGGCATTCCTGTAGCGGGCCTCAAAAGGTTCAAAGAAGAAAGCATAATTTCTCGTGCCTCTTTTTGAGCCTCATCTGACAAAGGCAAATACACGGCCATTTGGTCGCCGTCAAAGTCTGCGTTAAACGATTCGCAAACCAGAGGATGCAATTTTATTGTTTCTCCTTCGGTTAAAATCGGGTGAAACGCCTGTATTCCAAGCCTGTGCAAGGTAGGCGCCCTGTTTAACAAAACAAGTTTCTCTTTTACAATCTCTTCTAAAATTGCCCAAACTTCAGGAGTTTTTTCGTCAATTAACCTGGCTGCTCCCCTTATGTTATAAGCCAATTCCTTATCCAAAATTCTCTTTATTACAAATGGCTTAAAAATTTCCAAAGCCAAAGTTTTTGGCAAACCGCAGTGTGAAAAGTGCAACTCAGGCCCCACAGCAATAACCGATCTTCCCGAATAATCAACACGTTTTCCAAGCAAATTTTGCCTGAACCTTCCCTGTTTGCCGGCCAGCATTGCTGCTAAGGATTTCAGCAATCTCTTTCCGCCGGTTGTGGCAGTTGTTGTAACTCCTTTTCTCATTTCGTTATCAATCAAAGCGTCAACGGCCTCCTGCAACATTCTTTTTTCGTTTCTTACAATTACCGAGGGGGCTGAAATTTCCAGCAAATATTTTAATCTGTTGTTTCTGTTGATAACTCTTCTGTATAAATCGTTCAAATCCGAAGAAGCATATCTTCCTCCGTCCAACTGCACCATTGGCCTCAAATCAGGAGGCAATACCGGCAAAACATCCAAAAACATCCATTCTGGCCTTACGCTTGCGGTCATCATTCCCTGAAAAAGTTTTAACCTTCTCAAAACTTTTTTCTTTATTGCCGGCGGAGCTTCTTCGGCTTCTTTTCTCAAGGATTCTGTTTCTTCTTTGATATCAACTTGTGAAAAAATGTCTCTTACGGTTTCGGCTCCCGTTCCCGCTTCAAACATTTCTCCGTATTTCATTGAAAGAGTGTGATAAGCGACTTCAGATAAAATTTTCAAAACTTTAATATCCAAAACCTCTTCTTTGGCTTTTTCTCTGGCGGCTTTCAACTCATTTTTTGCGCCTTCTGTTTTTTCTTTCTTTACTTTTGACTTATACTCCTGCTCAATTGCTTCAAGCACCCTGTCTCTGGCTTCTGTATCTACTTTTGTAATTATATAATTTGAAAAATAGATTACCTTTTCCAATTGCTGGGAGCTTCTGTTTAAAATCATTCCCATTCTTGACGGCACGCCTCTTAAAAACCAAATATGCGAAACCGGAGCTGCCAATTTTATGTGGCCCATCCTTTCTCTTCTAACTTGAGATTTTGTGACCTCAACCCCGCATCTGTCGCAGACAACTCCTTTGTATCTGATTCTTTTGTATTTTCCACAGGCGCATTCGTAATCTTTTTCAGGGCCAAAAATCCGCTCATCAAAAAGTCCGTCCTTTTCAGGTTTTTGGGTTCTGTAGTTTATGGTTTCTGGTTTTGTGACTTCTCCGTGCGACCACGACAAAATGTCCTCGGGCGAGGCGATTTTTATTCTTATTGATTCTAGGTCTAATACTCTCATTTTTTTAAAAGTTTAAATGAATTTTATTTAGAATCTTTTCTGTCCTCTCTTTCGTCGTCTCGCGCCAAACGTGGTTTTTCTTTTACTTCAATTGACATGCCGAGCGACTTTAACTCTGCGACCAAAAGGTTAAATGACGCCGGAATATTCGGGTTTCTGATTGGCTCGCCTTTCAAAATTGATTCGTAAGCTGCAGCTCTTCCGACAACGTCGTCGGATTTTATTGTCAGCATTTCTTGCAAGGTGTGGGCAACTCCATAGCCTTCCAAAGCCCAAACTTCCATTTCTCCAAATCTTTGGCCTCCAAACTGAGCTTTTCCTCCCAAGGGCTGTTGAGTAATCAACGAATAAGGACCAATTGACCTTGCGTGCACTTTGTCGTCAACCATGTGAATCAGCTTCATCACATACATATATCCAACAGTAACTTTTCTAGGAAACGGCAATCCTGTTTTTCCGTCATACAAAGTTACCTGCCCCGATTCCGGAAGCCCGGCTTCGCGAAGCTCATTTTTAATGTCGGTTTTATCAGCTCCCAACAATGCAGGGGAAATTGCGATGTAATTTAATTTGTGGGCAGCCCAGCCAAGGTGAGTTTCCAAAATTTGTCCCAAATTCATACGAGATGGAACAGACAATGGCGACAAAACCAAGTCAATTGGAGTGCCGTCAGCTAAAAATGGCATTTCTGCTTCAGACAATATTTTAGAGACAACTCCTTTGTTTCCGTGTCTTCCCACCAACTTGTCTCCAACTTTTGCTTTTCTGGTTTCAGCCACTTCCACCTGAATTCGCTTGATAACTCCGGGCTCTAACTTATGTCCAAGTTCTCTTGAAAATATTTTCACGTTTATAACCTTTCCTCTCTTTCCGTGTTCCATTCTCAAAGAAGTGTCTTTTACATCTTTTGCTTTTTCTCCAAAGATTGCTCTCAACAATCTTTCTTCGGGAGTTAACTCGGCTTCTCCTTTTGGAGAAATTTTTCCAACCAAAATGTCATTTGGGCCGACTTCTGCCCCAACTCTTACAACCCCCTCTTCATCCAAATCTTTCAATTTTTCCTCTCCAACATTTGGAATATCAGAAGTTGTAACTTCAGGCCCAAGTTTTGTTTCTCTAACATCACAAGTAAAATCTTCTATGTGAATAGATGTAAATTCGTCTTCTTTTGCTAATTTTTCTGAAATAGTAATTGAGTCTTCAAATCCGCCTCCTCTCAACGGCAGGAAACAAACTAAAACGTTTCTGCCCAAAGCCAGCCTTCCTTGCGAGATGGCTGCTCCGTCAGCCAAAGCGTCTCCTTTTTTAACTTCCTCGCCTTTTGTAACAATCGGCTTTTGGTGAAAACATGAGTATTGGTTTGTTCTTGAAAAAGTTTGCAACTCATAATTTGCTTCCCACTTTTTTCCTCCCTGATCATACTGAACTTTAATATGGTTTGCATCAACTTCTTTTACAACTCCGTTTGCTTCAGCCAAAATTACCTGCCCAGAATCTCTGGCAACATTTCTTTCTGTTCCTGTTCCAACCAATGGAGCTTCAGGCCTTATTAAGGGCACTGCCTGTCTTTGCATGTTTGAACCCATCAACGCTCTTGAAGCGTCGTCGTTCTGCAAAAATGGAATCAAAGAAGTAGCAACAGAAATAAACTGCTTTGAAGAAACATCAATATAATCCACATTTGCAATTTCAACTTCAGCCGGCTCTCCTTTTACTCTTGCTTCAACTTTATCCGGTTCAACTTCTGGCAAAATTTTTCTGGTTTTGTCGTCAATCGGCACAGAAGCAGGAGCAATAATATGCCTCTCTTCTTCTTGCGCTGAAAGATAATGCACCTCGTCGGTAACTCTTCCGTTTTTTACTTTAAAATATGGAGCTTCAATAAATCCATAAGGATTTACCCTTGCAAAAGTTGCCAAGTGTCCCACCAAACCAACGTTTGGTCCTTCCGGGGTTTCAATCGGGCAAATTCTTCCGTAGTGCGAAGGTTGCACGTCTCTAACTTCAAAACCAGCCCTTTCTCTTGTTAAACCTCCGGGTCCCGTTGTTGTTAATCTCCTCTTATGCTCTAATTCCGCAATTGGATTTTCGTTGTCCATGAATTGCGAAAATTGAGAAGAAGTATAAAACTCTTTAATAACCGCCATTAAAGGCCTTGGGTTTATCAACTGAATAGGCGTTATGGCGTCGGCTTCCAATGTGGACATTTTGTCTTTGATAATTCTTTCCATTCTCATCAAACCCACCCTCATTCTGTTCTGCAAAAGTTCAGATAAAGTTCTTACCCTTCTGTTTCCCAAGTGGTCAACCTGGTCTGGCTTTGCCATTGGGTCGTTGTTCAGCCTTATAACCTCTTTTACAACTTCAACAATGTCTTCTAACTTTAAAATCCTTTCCTCTTTTGAAATGTCATCCTCTTTGCCTGCTGGCTTTTTTTCTTTAAGCATTTGAGGCAATCTCTGCCATGTTTTCCATCTTCCAACTTTTGACAAGTCATACCTGTCAAAGTTAAAAAACATATTAAAAATCAAATCTTGGGCAGTGTCTGGAGTAACCAAATCTCCGGGCCTCAACCTCCTATATACTTCAACCAGAGCCTCTTTTTGGTCTTTGCAAGAGTCTCTTCTCAAGGTTTCTTTTATATATTTTATTTCGCCAGAATCAATATCTGAAAATTCTTTTTCAACTTTTTCAACATTATCCAAACCCAAAGCCATCAACAATGTTGTTGCCGGCACCTTTCTCTTTCTGTTTATTTTTACTCCAATAAAGCCCGAATCTTCTGTTTCAAATTCAAGCCATGCTCCGCGGTTTGGAATAATTTTTGCTCCAAAATAATTTTTCCCTCTAAAAGATCTTGCTGTAAAAAAGGCCCCCGGAGAACGGATAAGCTGTGAAACAACCACTCTTTCAACTCCGTTTACAACAAAAGTTCCCCTTTCTGTCATAACGGGGAAATCAGCCAGGAAAACCTCCTGTTCTTTTATTTCTTTAGTCTTTAAATTTATTAACTTTATCTTTACCCTTAATGCGGCCTCCAAGGAATCGTTATTTCTTTTTGCCTCAAAACCGTCTTTGTAGTTTGGCTTTCCCAATTTGTAATCGGTGAACCAAAGCTCCATCTCCTTTCCGGTATAATCTTTAATCGGAGAAATTTCCTCAAAGAGTTCTTTAACTCTGACCCTCCAAAAATCCTCCCAGGTTTCCCTTTGCATTGTCAGAAGGTGGGGGGTTTGAAACGATATTTTCGATTTAGAAAAATTCTTTACTTTTTGTACTTTTTCTGCCATTAAAAATTTGGCATAGGGATAGCTCTTACCCTATGGTTAAGAATATTAAAATTATTAAATATAATATTAAAAAAAACAAAAAAAATTCCGCGCGCATTCAAAAAGTCGCCGGACGAGGGTTTTAAATTTTTTCTAGAGTAAAGTGAACACTTCTTTATTAACGGCCCATTGATCAGATGAACCTATGTATTTATTATCTTATTCTAAGTTGACATTTATGTCAAGCCTTTTTTAAACATTTCTCGCTCTTATAGATTGTAAAATGCCCAGGCCGATAAAACTGCCTATAAGACCCGATCCCCCATAGCTTACAAACGGAAGATAAATTCCAACAACCGGAAGCATTGAAAGGTTCATGCCTATATTTATAAAAAACTGGGCAATTAAAATAGTTGCAAACCCTGTGGCAAAAAGTCGGGGAAAATTTGACTGTGAATCAATGGCAATTTTTAAAACCCGCCAAACCAAAAAACCGTAAGCCAAGAAAAAAATTAAAACTCCTACCAACCCCCATTCTTCGGCAATTACAGAAAAAATAAAATCTGTGTGAGGTTCTGGCAAAAACCCGTACTGCACCTGGCTCCCCTGCCCCAAGCCCTGCCCAAAAATTTGCCCGGCTCCAATTGCAATTTTTGTTTGCGTTTGCGACCACGACCCGCCCAAAACATCATAAGGAAAAACGAAAGAAATAATCCTGTCTTTTTGGTAATCTTTTAAAACAAAGTTCCAGGCAAAGGTTACCACAAGCACAAAGCAGAGCAAAAGAATCAAAAAATGGTTTATTTTAATTCCCGAAATTAAAAGAATTCCAAGCCAGATTGAAAGCAAAACCATGGTTCCTCCCAAATCAGGTTTTATAAAAACCAAAATTGCAGGGAAAAAAACATAAAGTCCCGAAAAAATAATGTGCCTGAATTTGTACATTTCAACGTGCCTCATTGAAAAATATTTGGCCAAAAGAATAACCAAAATTATTTTTGTCGGCTCAATCGGGTCCAGGCTCAAAATGCCAACTTTATACCAGCCTCTTGTGCCCCTAATCACGGGGGCAAAAAAATGAAGCCCTGCCAGCAAAAGCAAACAAAAACCATACAGAGCTAAAATCAAATAAGAATTATTTCTTAAAACCCTGTAGTCTATAAGGCTGAACAAAAGCATGAAAAAGAATCCGGCCGCAAAAAAAATAATCTGCTTTTCCAGATTCAAAAAATTCCCTTTCGCAACGCAGGTGCTGTAAATCGCAGCCAGCCCGAACATCACCAGTACAAGCGAAGAAATTATAATGCCCCAATCTAATTTTTTAAAATGGCTCGTTAAAACGCTCACATTATTTTATTAAATCTAAAAATTGTTTTTCGGAAAGAATTTTTACGCCAAGCTTTTTTGCTTTTTCAGCCTTGCTTCCCGGGTCTGATCCTACCACAACGTAATCTGTTTTTGAAGATACAGATTCAGAAATATTTCCGCCTAAATCCCTGATTTTCTGCTTTGCCTCATCTCGGGACATTGATTCCATACTTCCCGTCAAAACAAACGTCTTGCCAGCCAATTTACCTTTAACAATCAATGCCTGGTGCTTAATATTCACCCGTTTCTCAAGTTTTTCCAAGTATTTTAAATTTTCCTTTTCCTGAAACCATTCAAAAACAGATTTTGCAACCACCGGCCCAATATTTAAAATAGAAGCAAAATCTTCAAGTTTTGCATTTTTTATTTTTTGTATAGCCCCAAAATGCCCCGCCAAATCCATTGCTGTTTCTTCGCCGATATTTCTAATTCCTAAAGCATAAATTAGCTTTGCCAAATAAATCTCCTTTTTTTCTGAAATCGCTTTTATCAAATTTTCAGCTGATTTTTCGGCAAATCTCTCCAAGGGAACAATGTCTCCTTCTTTTAAATCAAACAAATCGCTGGGGTCTGAAACCAGTCCCTCATCAATTAACTTATCTATAATTTTTGGCCCCAAACCATCAAAATTAAAGGCAGACCTTGAAGCAAAGTGGTAAAAATTTCGTCTTTGGCGCGCAAAACATTTTGGATTCGGGCATCTAAATGCCACCTCTTCTTTTACAAGCTTTGTTCCGCAGCTTGGGCACTTCTCCGGCATACGAAAATTTTTTTCTTCTCCCGTCCGCAGTTCCGGCAAAACTTGTATGATGTTTGGAATGACATCTCCTGCTCTGCCCACAATTACTGTGTCTCCAATTTTCAAGCCCAATCTTTTGATTTCATCTTCATTGTGCAAAGTCGCACGGCTTATTGTAATGCCCGTAACCTGAACCGGCTCTAAAACAGCCACCGGAGTTATAGCCCCGGTTCTGCCAACCTGCACTGCGATTCCCAAAACTTTTGTATGGGCTTGCGCTTGAGGAAATTTAAAAGCAATTCCCGCCCTTGGCGCCTTTCCCACAACTCCTAATTTTTCAAAAATTTTATTATCATTAACCAGCACCACCACTCCGTCAATTTCGTAATCAAGCTTTTCTCTTTCCTTTATCCAATGTTCGCGGAATTTTATAACTTCTTCCAAATTTTTACAATATTTGTTGTGCTTGTTAGTTTTGAAACCTAAATCTTTCAAAATTTTATGAATTTCTTCGTGCGTTTTTTGGCCAAAATCCCCGCCTTGACTCGGCGAGGCAGGAGTTTTTAAATCATAGGCGAAAGAATCTAAGTGCCTGGAGGCAGTAATTTTTGGATCAAGCTGGCGAATGGAACCCGCAGCAATATTTCTTGGGTTTGCATAAACCGGAAGGCCTTTTTCTTTCTGAATTTTATTTATTTTTTCAAATTCTTTTTTGGTTATAAAAACCTCTCCGCGCACAATCAAATCTTTTTTTCCTGCCTGCGCAGGCAGGTCATCAATTTTTAGCGGAATAGCATCCACGGTTTTTATATTTTGCGTAACATCCTCGCCAATTGTGCCGTCTCCTCGCGTGGCTCCGGTTTTAAAATTTCCTTTGTCATAAATAAATTCCATTGCCAGGCCGTCAATTTTTAATTCGCAATAAAAATCTAACTTTTTAATTTCATCTTCGGTTAAAAGCCTTGAAATTTTTGCCAGCCAGTCTTGCATGTCCTCTTTTGAAAAAGCATCGTTAAAGGAAAGCATCCTTTGAGGATGCCTGAATTTTTTAAATTCTTTTAACGGCTGGCCCCCAATTCTCTGCGTAGGTGAATCGGGAGTTATTAAATCCGGAAATTTCTGCTCCAAATCAAAAAGCTCTTTTTTTAAAGAATCTAAAGCCGAGTCAGAAATTTCTTGCCTGTCCTGGACATGATAAAGATAACGATGATGATTTATCGTTTCTTTTAATTTTTCTATTCTTTGTTTTGCCTGCCTCGCGTCAAGGCGGGCTTCTTGTTTTTCCATTTTTTAATTATCACCATATTAAAGTAAATGTGGAGGTGTTTGGATTCCCGGCTTTATCTGCAACATAAAATTGAATCACATATGTGCCGCTTGTTGAGGCTTTTATCGTGGTTTTTATGGCTGTAGATGTGCCAAAAGTAATTGTGCCGGGTCCTGAAATTTTTGACCACTTATAGGTTGCCGTATTAATTCCGCTTGCAGTGTCGCTGGCAGTTGCTGTTTGAGTAAATTGGGTGCTCCTTGTTATGTTTGGACCCGCGCTTACAGTTGGTATAACAGTATCAACCTTAACCACCGTAGCAGAAGCAACAGTGGTTGCAATTCCTGCATTATTATAACTTATATATTGATATTTGTAACATTTTCCGCTTTCAACCGAAGCGTCTGTGTATGATCCGTCTGACTCAACAGCCAAATCGGAAAACACATATGTTCCCGAACAAGCACCGGCAGAAAGATTAACTGAGGCGCGTTGAATTTTTCCCGACGAAGTATTTATTCCGGAAACAGCGTCAGAACCAATATTATAGGTAATTAGAGCAGAAGGCGAAGCCAAATTAACATATCCCGTAGTTGGAGAAACAGAAATAGTTACGCCGGTAGGGCCCGTTTTATCTATTTTAACTTTTTTTGAAACAATCTGCTGGACATTGCCGGCTTTGTCCGTAGAAGCATATCTAAAATATTTGATGCCCTCAGAGGCTACAGTTAAACTTGTCCCTGTTGTGGCCGGAGTGCAAGTGTTAACAGTATCATAGCAATATTTAGTTGATAAAATTCCCGAACCGCCGGTGTCAGCCGGAGTTAAAGTAATTGTTTGGGTTGTATTCTGCCAAACGTCATCTTTTGCTTCATAGTTATCTGAAGTGCTTGGATCTATTGCGTCCACTTTTGCAACATTGGCCGAAGTGTATGTTACCGTATTACCCGCGTTGTCAGAAACGATATATTTATATTTATAACAATTACCCGAAGAAGCGCCGTTGTCGCTGAAGTTTGGATAAGTTCCGGCTATTGTTATTGTGGCAAAACTTCCGTAAGTGGTTCCGCACGTTCCGTTAACAAGAGTTGTTGATGCTCTTTGAATTGTTCTTGAAGCCGTATTAATTCCCGAACCGCCGGAATTATCTGTTCCGTCATTAACTGTTAAAGCAACTGATTCAGATGCAAAATATCCGCTAGTGTAGGTAATGCTTCCTCCGGTTGGAGCTGTGTTGTCAAGAATATAACTTGTTATTGACGTTCCAAACGAATAGTTAAAACCATCATAGGTTCGACAATAAACTGATTTTAGCGCGCTTCCTGTTGGAGCGATATAAGTGCAAGTCATGCCGGCATAAGGGCTGGAATAACTTGTTCCTGCTTGCGCCTGCGAACATAAATTATTAGAAATAGTTGGATTTAAACCCGTTTCATTGCAAATTAAATATAATGCATCTTTTTCGTTATCACCCTGGCCCGACGGCGTAATTGTAACTGTCTGCCCTGTTTTTAACGAACTCGGAGAAACCAAAAGGCTGGATAAAACCGGCGCCGTACTGCTTACTACAACATTAGCGCTGGCAGGTACTGTTTGCCCTCCCGATGTTACATTTACTGTAGCGGTATAACTGCCCGTTGTTGAAAAAGATTTGATACAAGTTGATCCAGTTCCAGAACAAGCTCCTGCCCAAATATAAGAGTAAGTTCCCGCCCCAGATCCCCCGGAAACAGTGGCGGAAAAAGTAACTTGTTTGTTTGGAGAAATTGGACTGGGTGAAACCGTGGCCGAAACAATTAAAGCAGGATAGACAGTTAGTGTTTGCGAATTACTATTAGACGGCGCATAAGTTACATTATATCCATACCACTGAGAATACAAAGTGGCTCCATTAAAATGCGCCGATAAAGTATGACTGCCCAAAGTTGCGCCGGGTGGAATAATATAATTTGCAATAGCCGGGGTGCCGTTTGGCCCCGTTGAACCCGTAGCTATCAAGGTTGTTCCATCATAAAATTCTATTGGCTGATTTGGCACGCCCGAAAAATCAGATGGCAATAAATTAGCCTCTAAAGTTATTGTGCTTGAAAGCCCTGCAGATGTTGAACTCATTGAAAGTTGCAACGAAGTGGACATTGAAATATTTAGTGTTTGAACAGCTTCAGACGCAGCATAGGTTGCGCCGTCTCCTGCATATTTAGCTTTTATTTCAAAACTGCCGGGAATTTCATTAGCATAAATAAAATATTGCGCGGTGGCGGGTTCTCCGGTCGGTCCGGTTGCGCCCGTAGCTATTTTAGTTGAATAATGATAAAAATCAATGGTTTTATTTGGTATTGCTACGCCAGTGTTTGAATTCTTTAAAATTGCAGAAAATGTTACTGTGCTGTTCTGAACCGAAGTTGTTGGAGCAATAGAAAAATTTATTTGTGTTGAATCAACCAGCGGGCTAACAGTCAAAACTGCAGAAACAGCTGAAGGTGAACTATATAAACTATCTGCGCTTAAATTTGATGCTGCCGTTATATTGTGTATGCCCGTGGCCGCATTGGTAGGTACAGTGTAAGAAAAAGAAACTGTTCCGGAAGCATTTGTGGTTGCAGAAGGAATAATAAGCGGATTTGCCGACGCATCGGTAAAAGCTATTGTTTTGCCCTGCACTCCAACATTTGGAGTTAAGCTGGTGTCTGTCAGCGTGGCAGAAATAGTAACAGCCGTTCCCTGTTTTACCGTTGCCGGAGATATGTTAAAAGATAATTTGGTAGCAGAAGTACTCACCTCAAAATTTACAAAAGTAGTTCCGTTTGGATTTATGCCAGAATTTCCGAGCCCGTCTATTGCTGAAAAATATACCGTATAAGTTCCGGGTATCCAAGTTTCACCTACTATTGGTTGTATCCCATATTTATCATCGTAAGCTGAACCATCAAAATGAGCGCCGTCGTCATACATTGTCAGATTCGAAAATTTAGTATTCCCCGCAGAATCCTTTATTGTTGCTTTGGCGACATAAATTCCGGATACATCCTTAAACGTCGCTGCAATAGCAAGGGTGTTTGTATTCTTCACATAATTTGCATTTGCATCAGACACAGTTGGATAGGGGCTTTGGGAATACACCTTAAAACTATAACCCATTGATGCAGACATGGGAATAAAAATCCAAAACAGTAACACTAATAACAAAAAATATTTTTTCATGTTTTATGGGGCATTGGTTATAGTTTGCGTACTGCACAAACCATTCTTAATATCACAAGCCGTTACATCAACAACATAAACGGCCACTGTATTGCTGGACCAGGTCAACGAATATGTTCCATCCGAAAAAACCCCGCTAACAGGAGAAAGTGGTTGAATTACGGGAACACCCTGTGGTGCGCCATAAGCGTATGCGCTTATTTTTGCCTCAACGCTTTCAACGCCATGCCCATGGGTATTAACGTCTGCAAAAACAGTCAATTGTTCACCGGTTTGTACCGAAATTTTTGTGACATAAAAGTTAGTTATCAAGGGGGCCGAGCTCTCGGTTTCATCTTTTTGGAGGTCTAACTGAATCCCTCTTTTTACCGGGTTCGCAAGCAAAACCGAATTATATGATCCGACAGAATAAAGGCTTAAATTAGAAAATTTTACGTTAGGATCCTTTTCCGATGTATCTTGGCTCACAACCGCCTTTAAATGATAGCTTTTAGATCCGGTCAGAAGATTGGTGTCAAATTCAACTGTACAATTTTCGCATTTAGCCCCCGTGCAATCGTCTGCGTCTGCTTCTGGCAAACGCGAAACCGTGCAATCTCCCTCGTAACAATTCGTCTGGTCAGCCAAACACTCCGTGCACAGACTGCAAATTCCCCTTTTGCTTCCGGTTGCGTCATCGGGAGCTCTTTGCCTGTCGTAATAAAGAGCTTTTTCAATTCCCGAATCGGCCGCATAAAACGCCACCACCGAATCTCCAATATTCCTGATAATTTTTATTTCACTATATAAAATCACGCTGATAGACAAAACCACTGCGAGTATTATTACCAGTACAAAAAAGGTTATTATAAGCGAAACCCCTTTCTCAGAATTTGAAATTTGAAATTTGAAATTTGAAATCAATTTAATTTAAAAATTATTTATTCAGATCACGCTGGGAAACTGTTGTTTGAACTTTTGTTGTCGGCTGGTTGCTGCCCCCCTGAAACTTAACGTCCAAAAGCACTGTAACCCTGGGCTGCTCTGTATCAACCAATGAAACCGGAACGTGGGAATTATTTGAATCTCCGTTAAGAATAAAGCCTAAGGAATTTATTTTAAGATTAGTTGATGTTGCTTGCGTTCCCGACCCGCATGACCAATTTCCATCTTTGCCTCTGTTTTTTAGCTCTTTTAAAACAGGGTTATCGGGGTCTGAATTATCTAAACAATATTTTTGGCAAGAACCGTCTGGGCGCGTGATATCTGTGTCTGATGCGTTTATAAATTTTATACTCCGATATTTGCCGGTGTTGCCATCAAGATCTTCGAGCAAATAAACATACCCGGGCGTTCCCAAACAATCTCCGGTCAAATCTTTTCTGGCCATTCTTAATCCTTTTGTCATCTGCTCAACAAAATAACTGGCCTGGTTCAAAAGTTCTTGCTGGCTTAAAACTCTTTTTTGGTGCTGGACAATAGAAATAAAAATTCCCAAGGCAGAACCCATGATAAGCAAAAATACCGCCATCACAACAACAAGTTCAATTAAAGTAAAACCCTTGTTTTCCATGCTTAGTACCAATTATATAAATAATCTTCTGCCGTAACGCTCCCCGGTTTTCCGGTCGGATTGAGCAAAGTATTTTTTTCATCCCAATAAACCGTAACAATCACCTTTATCGCATAAATTCCGCTAGAATTAAAAAGGGTGTCAATCACAATCCTTCTTTTAAACTTAGTTTTAGTTCCTGTGTTGTAATTGTAAAAACCGTTTGCATCTATGTTCAAATAACTGTCTCCATAAGCTGCCAGCGCGTTTCCAGATCTGTAATCTGCTTTGCATCCCGCGATGGTGCAGTTAACGCTTGCATCAGCAATGCCGGTTTTCCAGTCCACCGCAGGATCTTTTAACCAATTTGCGTCTCTCATATTTCTCACTATTTCAATTCCTTCTTGTGTCAAATAAGACGCCGTAAAACGGTCTGTCATTTGAGCTGTTGTTATGACCATTACAGAAAAAGCTCCATAAACTCCGAATATGGCGACAGTTAAAACAAAAAGCGCAATTGCCACTTCTATAATTGTAAAACCGCGCTTTGCGTTAAAAATTTTATACTCCATTTTATTGGGCTTGAATTAATCCTGACATCCAAATATAAATCGTCCGCTGGCTGGCAGGATCTGCCTCCAGAGCCAGCTCAATTCCGGCTCTGTCATATTGCTGTAAATCCTGGCCAACAGCTAAATCAGATATGGACACCGTAGGAT
>Ga0247841_10007681_pt1 | contig 15881 bp, 17 predicted proteins | sample LaCruzMarch2015__2_FD_192410 | JGI IMG/M metagenome (GOLD analysis project Ga0247841, IMG submission 192410) | Freshwater microbial communities from meromictic Lake La Cruz, Castile-La Mancha, Spain - LaCruzMarch2015_18m | ecosystem: Environmental > Aquatic > Freshwater > Lake | place: Spain...
GCCATATCCCGCAAGAGAACTTTTTACCTCTTTAGGTGTAATTTCAACCATTCGGATATTATTCTGAAAGACGGATAAGTATATAATGCCGAGCACCCCGCCTAATAATATGCCGGCCTTTGGATACCTGACCAGGGAAAATATATTCTCGATTGCTACAAGCTCAGGATTGATCGATTTTATAAGGTGCTCCATATCATTGTATATCTGGGCCAGCCTTTCGGAAATATGGAGTCCGGGCGATGTTATTATGCAGCCGCATTTGAGGAGGGAAGGGGAAGTGCTTTTATTGAATGTGATTGCACCAAAACCGGTACTGGCTAAACCAGGGTCGACGCCAAGAATGACCATTCGCCCTGTCACTGGTATCTATTCATGAATACAGCAGACTTATCTTTGCCGTGAACCGTGAACTGTGAACCGTAAACAAGCATCATTTGCCGCTTGTTAATCTTTCCATTTCCTCAAAGGAAATGTCAAAGTTGGCGTATACATTTTGCACATCGTCAGAATCTTCAAGCATCTCCATCAGCTTTAGCATTGTTTCGGCATTTTTGCCGTCAAGCTTTACTGATGTCTGAGGGATCATGCTGATTTCAGAAACAATATATTTTATCCCGTTTGAGTCAAATACCTTTTTAACATTCTCGAAATCTGAAATATCGGTAATTACCTCTATCTCGTTTTCATCTGCCGTAACATCTTCGGCACCTGCCTCAAGGGAAAGCTCCATAATTTTATCTTCATCAACAGTTTTTTTATCAAAGGATATATACCCTTTTTTATTAAACATCCAGGATACACAGCCTGCTTCGCCCATATTACCGTTTAGCCTCGAAAGGGCGTGCCTGATCTCCGCGGCTGTGCGTTTTTTATTATCTGTTAACACCTCGATCAATATGGCTGTTCCGCCCGGCCCATATCCCTCATATGTATATTCTTCATAGCTCTCACCTTCAAGGGCCCCGGTACCTTTTTTGATTGCCCTGTCGATGTTGTCTTTCGGCATGTTTTCGGTTTTTGCCTGTGCAACTGCAACTCTTAATCGTGCGTTTGCTTCCGGGTCGCCGCCTCCAATCCTTGCAGCAGTGGTTATTTCTTTAATGAGCTTGGTAAAAATTTTCCCTCTTTTTGCGTCGGCTGCACCTTTTTTGTGCTTAATTGAACTCCACTTGCTATGTCCTGACATTGGACCCCCTGAAAACAAATATGGTGGGCAGTATAGGAATCGAACCTACGACCTCTGGTATGTGAGACCAGCGCTCTAACCAACTGAGCTAACCGCCCATATTTAATAATACACTATTTGCAAAATTAAAGTCAATGTTATCAACAATTTTAAAATAAGTGAAGAGCAGAATGTCACCCTGAAATGAATTTTTGTTTAATTTTTCCCGTTAATAATCTATTATTCCACTATGAGTAAATTTACTTTTGGTCCGGTTCCATCGAGAAGACTGGGGTTTTCCCTTGGGGTTGATATTATTCCGAGAAAATTCTGTAGTTTTGACTGTATTTATTGTCAGGTAGGCAAAACAACGAATCAGGAGATTCAGAGAAAAAGTTTTTATGACGTTCAGGAAGTGGTTGATGAAATAATCGAAGCGTGTGGCCCCCAAAACCATATTGATATTGTAACCTTTTCCGGCTCAGGTGAGCCGACTCTTAATGCTGATATTGGCCGAATGATAAAAGAGATTAAAAAAAGGGTTGATATTCCTGTAGCAGTGATTACAAACAGCTCACTTCTCTATGATGAAGCCGTCAGACAGGATTTGAAATCAGCAGATATTGTTCTGCCATCCCTCGATGCAGCAAGCGAAGATATATTCCATTATGTTAACAGACCCCATTCCCTCATCGAACTGGACTTAATTGTCAAGAGTCTGAAAAAATTAAGAAACGAATATGAAGGTAAAATCTGGCTCGAGATTATGCTTATGAAGGATATAAATGATGATGCAGAAGAACTGGATAAATTCAAAAAGATCATTGGCCTTCTTGGTGTTGATAAAGTTCAGTTGAATACCGTGACAAGACCTCCAAAAGATGATGCTGCAAAAGGGATAAATCAATCTGAGCTTCAAAAGATAGGTAGATTTTTTGGAGATAATTGTGAAGTTGTCTGCAGTTTTAAAAAATTCAGTCCGAAAAATGATGTTAAAGACCGCGCTGAAATAATCCTGGAGATGCTCAAAAGAAGGTCATTAACGTTAGATGATATTGTAAGGACCACCGGCTTGACATTACAAAAGGCGAAAGATACCCTCCAGATTATGGAGCATTCAGGAAAAATAAAGAGTTTCCATTTCGACAATAGCATTTATTATATTTATAAAGAACAATAAATCCGGATATTACTGGAACAGCACACTGCCGGGAAGATTGTTATTGACAAATTATTGCATCAACATTTACTATAAATCCCGTATTGTGTTTTCTTCCAAAAAAATCTCAGGGGGATAAAAGAGAGGTGCAGAGATGGAGATAAGAAAATGGCATAATGAAAAAATGATTCAGAGAGTAATAAAATCACTTGAATCAAACTTTTTTGACGCGGCATTTTTCCCTGACAGAGAAGCCCTTATGGACAAGGTATTGGGTTATGTAAGGCCCAAGATGAAAATAGGATTCGGCGGCTCCCTTACCGTAAGAGGTCTGGGTATTGTTGAGCGCTTGAAAAATGAGAATGTTGTACTCCTGGACCATTGGAAGCCCGGGCTTTCAAAGGAGGAAATTGGCGAGATTAGATTTCAGCAGTTGACGTGCGATCTTTTTTTCTCAAGTGCCAATGCAATTACGGAAAAAGGTGAAATTATCAATATCGATGGTTTTGGCAACAGGAGCAACAGCACAACCTATGGACCAAAAAAAGTAATTATTATTGCAGGCTATAATAAAATAGTGCCTGACATGAATGCAGGAATTGATAGGATCAAGAATGTAGCTGCACCAATGAACGCGAAGAGGCTGAACCTCCAGCTGCCATGTGCAGAGACAGGCCATTGCCATGACTGCAGATCTGAGGCGAGGATATGCAGGATTATATCGATTATGCAGAGAAAACCGGGTGGAACAGACATTTCTGTTTATTTAATCAACGAAGAATTGGGACTCTAAAAAAGGAGGGTTGTATGAAGATTAAGCGGGCGGTGGTAAGTGTATCGAACAAGACAGGTCTGTCGGAACTGACTCCATTCCTGAAAAGCTATGGTGTGGAAATTCTTTCAACGGGAGGCACAAAAAAATATCTCGACAGCATAGACGTTAACCCCATCGAGATCAGTGCATACACGGGTTTTCCCGAGATTATGGATGGAAGGGTAAAAACGTTACACCCGAAGGTGCATGGCGGAATACTCAATATCCGGGATAATGCGGAACATCAGAAGGCAATGGAGACATTGGGAATAAAGCATATCGATATGATTGTTGTGAATCTCTATCCTTTTAAGGAAGTGATAAGCAAGGGGTGTACTTTTGAGGAAGCGATAGAGAATATAGACATCGGCGGCCCGTCGATGATAAGGGCGGCAGCTAAAAACTTTAAATTTGTCACCGTAGTCGTTGACCCCGAGGATTATCCGAAGGCTATGGAGAATATTAAGGCAAATAACGGGGCAACCACAGAGGATTTCAGGTTTTATCTTGCTAAAAAGGTATTTGCGACAACAGCAGACTATGATGGTGCTATCACGGCATATCTTGCAGGAGTGAAATAGCAGAAATGAAAGGGTTCAAGGGGTCGAGGGTTCAAGTGTGACCGGATCAAACACTAATATGAAAGGAAGATTAGAATGAAGGTTCTTGTCATTGGCGGCGGCGGGAGAGAACATGCCCTTGTGTGGAAGCTGTTGCAGTCAAAAAAGGTAAGTACTATTTTCTGTATCCCGGGAAATGGGGGAATCTCAGAAATTGCAACCTGTGTTGGTATGGATGTTAGCGATACGGATGGGCTCATCGCATTTTCAAAAAAAGAAAAAATTGAGCTTGTCATTGTGGGACCTGAAAACCCTCTCGCGTCAGGGATTGTAGACGGCTTCGAAAAAAAGGGTATTCCCATTTTCGGGCCCAGACAGAAAGGTGCCTTAATCGAAACAAGCAAGGTATTTACAAAGGAATTACTGGATAAATACGGGATACCTACAGCTCCTTTCGAGATATTTTCAGACTATAATAAGGCAGAAAAATACCTGAAGGGATTAAAACCGCCATATGTTGTAAAAGCCGATGGCTTATGTGCGGGGAAGGGTGCTTATGTTATAACAGACCAGGCGGAAGGCGAAAGCGTTCTGAAAGATCTGCTTATCAACCTGGTTCATGGAGATGCAGGTAAAAACGTTATTATTGAAGATTATTTACCGGGTATTGAGGCATCATACCTTGCATTTACCGATGGGAAATCGATCCTCCCCATGCTTGCCTCGCAGGACCATAAAGCGTTGTTAGACGATGACAAAGGTCCTAATACCGGCGGTATGGGCGCCTACACACCTATTCCATTTATCAGCAAGGATATGGAAGAGACGATTAATCAAAACATAATGCTCAAAACCATACAGGCTTTACAGAGTGAAGGAGTAGTGTATAAAGGAGTGCTATATGACGGATTGATGCTGTCAGGCGGTACCCCGTATACCCTTGAATTTAACGCCAGACTTGGGGACCCCGAAACCCAGCCGATTCTTTTTAAAATGGAAAGCGATATAATGCCCATCATTTCAGCCTGCATAGAAGGTAAATTGGATACGATTGAGCATATAAAATGGAAAGAGGGCGTATCTGTATGCGTTGTCATTGCTTCAGGGGGGTATCCGGACAAACCGGAAAAAGGCAAAGTCATCAGAGGTCTTGGAGAACTGAAAAACATGGAGGACGTCATGGTGTTCCATGCGGGTACAAAAAAGGTTGGAAATAATTTTTATACCTCCGGCGGGAGAGTACTCGGAGTAACCGCGACAGGGAAGACATACGAAGATGCCATAGAGAAAGTCTATAATGCGGTTTCATGCATAGAGTTTGAAGGTATGCAGTACAGAAAAGACATAGGGGCGAAAGCCTTAAAATACAGCGTAGAGCGGCAAGGCAGTGAATAGTGAACAGTGAATAGCACAAAATATCTTTGACTATATACTATTCACTAACGACTATCCGCTGACCGCTAAAAATATGGAGGTAACAATGGGTAAGGAATACAATATTGCTGTAATACCAGGTGATGGTACCGGCCCTGAAGTGGTTGCAGAAGGGATAAAAGTTATTAATGCCATATCGAAAAAATTGGGATTTACGTTGAAATATAACTATTACGATCTTGGGGGGGAACGTTATTTAAAGACAGGGGAAATTCTTCCTGACAGCGTTCTTAGCGAATTGAGACAATTCGATGTGATATATCTCGGGGCAATAGGCCATCCTGACGTTAAACCGGGGATACTCGAAAAGGGCATTCTATTAAGGGCAAGATTTGAACTTGACCAGTATATCAACCTGAGACCTGTGAAACTCTATGAAGGTGTTGATACGCCGCTTAAATATAAAGGACCTGATGATATTGATTTTGTTGTCATAAGAGAGAACACAGAAGGTCTGTATGCGGGTGCAGGTGGAATTTTAAAAAAAGGGACAAAAGACGAAGTTGCCACACAGGAATCTATTAACACAAAAAAAGGTGTGGAAAGATGCTTGCGTTTTGCCTTTGAATACACGAAAAAACGCAACAAAGAAAAAAAACTCACTTTGTGTGCTAAAACGAATGTCCTCACTTATGCTTCTGACCTCTGGGAAAGAACTTTTTATGAGGTTGCCAGGGAATACCCGGATGTAAAAACGGACTATGCCCATGTTGATGCTACCTGTATGTGGATGGTGAAAAACCCGGAGTGGTTTGATGTGATTGTTACCGATAATCTGTTTGGGGATATTATTACTGACCTTGGAGCAATGATTCAGGGTGGCCTGGGCATCGCTGCAGGCGGGAATATAAATCCTGAGGGAGTGTCCATGTTTGAGCCCATGGGTGGGTCTGCACCTAAATATACAGGTAAAAATGTTATAAATCCTCTTGCTGCGATACTTGCAGGCGGAATGATGCTCGAATTTATCGGCGAAGGCGAAGGCTGGAAGATTTTAGAAAAAGCCGTTCAAAAAGCCTTGAAAGAGGATATCAAATCGCTCGATGCCGGGAAGATGGGAATGGGAACGAAAGAAGTAGGGGATTTGATAGTAAAATATGTTAATAAATAATTTATGAAGCGATTCATAGCGTAGAGCGTTTAGCGTAGAGAATTAAAAACTAAATGCTTTACGCTGAGCGCTATTCGCTAAGTTGTGATACGCTTTATGAGGTACTATATACGGGTTCAATGGTTTTCAACTTTTTGCTGAGGGTGTTTCTGTTTATACCAAGAAGTTTTGCCGCCTTTGAAATATTGTTTTTTGAAAGTTTCATGGCAGAGCCGATAAACACCTTCTCGATGATTGCCTGAACTTCCATAAGTACGTTGTCTGTATCATTCACCTTTGATAACAACAGGTTTTTTGCTATATGTTCCATTTTTACCTCAAATATATCGTATAACTCATTGTTGTTATTTGGTGATTTAGTATCATGCATGATCGGTGCCATTTCTGTTTTACAGTGTAGAATCTAATTTTTAGTTGACAAAGAAAATAATTAAATTATAGTTTTAATCTTGCTGTATTTTGTATACAAATTTCGTTTATATTTTATATTAGAATGGTCTATGCATTATTGTCAAGCTTTAACGGCTTGACAACTCAAAATCGTAACAAGAGGAGGGTTTATGAGATTGCCGCCCTTTGAAGTTCTGGAGCCGGCCACATTAAAAAACGCCTTATCCATGCTTGAAAAACATAAAGGAAAGGTTAAGATTATTGCAGGAGGTACTGAAATTGTGGGTTTAATGAAACTCGGTCTTTCTGAGCCTCCATATGTTTTGAGCCTGAGAAAAATAAAAAATATGAAGGGCATCAAAAAAAACAAGAATCAGATTATAATCAGAAGCAATACTACCTTGCGGGAGATAATCGAATCCTCATTGATAAACGATCTCTTTAAGGGTATTTCTCAAGCCGCAAGCTTAGTTGCTGCTCCTCCAATTCAGAACAGGGCAACCATCGGGGGGAACATTCTCCAGAACAGCCGCTGCATGTACTATAACCAGTCAGAGCTTTTCAGGAACGGCCTCAAACCCTGTTATAAGGCCGGTGGTGGTATGTGCCGGGCGGTAAAAGGGGCAAATCGGTGTTTCAGCGTTTATCAGAGTGACATAGCGCCTGCGTTAATCTCTTTTAATGCGAAGGCAAAGCTGGAAAAAACAGGCTCGTCACGTACTGTTTTAATTTCCGATCTGTTCACGGGCAAGGGTGAGAACCCGCACTCAATAGGGGAGAATGAACTTCTAACAGATATTATAATCCCCATCCCAAAAGGACAATACTCTTCTGCGTATGAAAAACTGAGAATCAGAAAGAGCCTTGAATATCCGTTAATGTCTTCTGCAGTGTTTATGTCTGGAAGCATGAATGGAGAAGTAACTGATGCGCGTATTGTGCTTGGCGCTGCGGGGTCATCTCCAAAGATTATTGATAAGGCATCCAAAGTGCTTAAGGGGAAAAAACCATCCAACAAGGACATTGAAACGTCAGCAGAGGCGGTTCTTCAATTTATTGAAGTTGCTGATAACCTGCCTGTGCCTGCTTCATACCGGCGAAAAATGGCAATAATATTTACAAAAAGGGCAATTCAGAAGGCACTGAATGATTTAAGAAAGGACAGGTAATTATGAAAAAAATCATGTTAGCACTAAAAATCAATGGTGAAAAATACGAAATTAGTACTTACCCGAACCGCACCCTTTTGGAGATATTAAGAGATGACCTGTTATTGACCGGAACAAAAGAGAGCTGCGGTGAAGGGGCCTGCGGGGCGTGCACTGTGTTGCTTGACGGCCTTCCTGTGAGGTCATGTCTTCTGCTCGCCACTGAGGCAAAAGGCTGTGAAATAACCACAATTGAAGGATTAGCAAAAGGCGAAAAACTTGACCCTGTTCAGGAATCATTCATCGAACACCACGCAATTCAATGCGGATTCTGTAGTCCCGGGATGATACTGACGGCCCGTTCTCTACTCAATCACAATCCTGCACCCACAGAAGAAGAGATCAGGTTTGCCATCTCCGGGAATGTCTGCCGTTGTACCGGATACACAAAGATAGTTGAGGCAGTACAAGCATTATCAAACAGTGGGAGGGAATAGATATGGGTGATTTTTCGCTTATCGGAAAAAGCATGAAAAGAATAGATACGCCTTTAAAGGCAACAGGACAGGCCCAATTCAGCTCTGACCTCATGCTCCCCCGTACGCTTATCGGGAAGGTCCTGAGATCCCCTTATGCCCACGCAAAAATCCTTAATATTGACATATCAAAAGCTGAAAAGCTTCCAGGCGTTAAGGCTGTTGTAACGGCGAAAGACACATGTGCTGATAAATGGGGTGTGTTCCGTTATACACAGGACCAGCAGTTCCTGCCGACGGATAAGGTTCGTTATGTGGGGGAAGAGGTTGCCGCTGTCGCGGCTGTTGATGAAGACACGGCAATTCAGGCACTGAAACTCATTAAAGTAGAATATGAAGAACTGCCGGCAGTATTTGATATCAAATCAGCACTTGAATCCGGTGCGCCATTGGTTCACCAGGATCATCCGGGGAATATTAATATCCATGTAAATATTGATGTTGGCGATGTGGTAAAAGGGTTTGGAGAGTCATATTATGTCAGGGAAGATACATTCACAGCGCCGGAAGACTCATATTTTCAGGGGGAGCCTTATGCTGTGGTTGCACAGTATGATCATACAGGCAGCCTTGAAATCTGGATGCCCAACGCCGGTCCTCACTTAAAGGCCAAACCCTTATCGAACGTGCTTAAAATACCCCTGAACAAAGTAAGGGTAAGGAAGATTGCTATAGGGGGTGCATTTGGCGGACGTTCCGAGATTTGTCCTGCAGATGTGATCTGCGCCTTCCTTGCCAGAAAATCCCAGCGACCTGTCAAGCTCGTCTACACAAGGGAAGAAAACTCCATTGCCACGCGGCAGGCACACTCTATGATTACCACAATAAAAACGGGGGTAAATAAAGAGGGCAGGGTAATCTCGCGTGATATAACGTGTCACATGGATGGCGGTGCATACAGCAGTACCGGTCCCATAGCGGTAAGCGTTCCATTCCTGTGCATGGAACAGGCATATCAAATGGAAAATGTGAGATATAATGGTTACAGGGTTTTTACAAATAAACCTATCCGGGGAATGTTCAGAACACATGGAAGGGCGTTTGCCTGTGGTGTAGACCTGCAGCTTGACATGATAGGCCGGGAACTGGGGATTAATCCCATTGAAATGCGTCTCAGAAATGCAAGAAAGGTCGGGGAGTTTACACCTACCAAATCATATGTTGCGAGTTGCGGTATGACTGAAACGATTCTTAAAGCCGGCGAAAAAGCAGGCTGGAATGAAAAATGGGGCAAACTTCCCCCATATTATGGAATAGGCATCGGCTGCAACTCAGTGCAAACCGGTTTTCCCATGGGAATCAGGGGAGGTTCACAGGCCTTTATTAAATTCAATGAAGAAGGTGGGATTACAGTCATAACAGGTATTGTCGATAATGGCCAGGGCAACGACCATATGATCGTTCAAATTGCTGCTGAAGAATTAGGATTAGGCGTGTGTGACGTTCAGCTTATCAATGCTGATACAGAGGTTACGCCAAGCGATCCCGGATCATACTCGATGTGCGAGACCTTTATCGGAGGCAACGCTGTGAGGCTCGCTGCACAGGACGCAAAAAATAAACTTTTAAAGATAGCCGCAGAAGCCCTCAAGGTAAGCCCTGATGAGCTCATTGTTAAGGACAGGAAGATTTATATTGAAAAAAGTCCGGATAAATCAATATCCATATCGAAGGCAATCAGGATAGCGTTAAGCCGGAACGAGTCAATCAGCGGTGAAGGATCCTACTGGCCTAAGGTAGATAGCAAGCGTGAATGGGTGGAAAACCCCTCCGGGCAGCTTTCTGAGACCTTTTCTTTTGGTACGGTAATCACTGAAGTGAAAGTTGATCCTGAGACAGGAAAGGTTGATGTTCTCGAGGTTACTGCTGCCCAGGATGTAGGATATGCGCTTAACCCGAAGGTAATTGAAGGTCAGTTTGAGGGCGGTATAGCTATGGGCGGGCAGGGCGGTATGCTGAGCGAATATATTCTCTGGTATAACGGAAGGGTATTAAACCCTGACCAGCTTGATTACATGGTGCCGCTTGCTCTTGATATGCCTAAGATAAATAATATTATCGTTGAAACTATTGATCCGAACGGGCCATACGGGGCTAAAGAGGCAGGAATGTCCATTGCAATGTCGGCAGCTCAGGCTTATTGCGGTGCCATCTGTAATGCCATTGGTGTTGATATTAAAGATTTTCCGCTTACACCGGATAAGATATTAAATGCGATAGAGAAAAAGGGGAAGGAAGGCTGAAGGCTGAACGAAAAAAAACCGAAGTTGCGAAGTTACGAGGATGCGAAGATAGGAAAAGAAGGTAAAAGTAAAAGGGGAAGGATAAATATGAAGATAGAGAAGATTGACCATATCTGTTTTGTGGTAAAAGACCTTGAACATACGAAAAGGATATACGAAGAAGATTTCGGTTTAATACCGGCATGTGAATATGTTGCGGAATCAGAAAAAATCAAGGTCGCACGTTACTATATAGGTGAAGTGGCTGTAGAGTTTATGGAATCGACTGCACCGGATGGAGAGGTTGCGAAGTTCATCGATAGCAGGGGAGAAGGCGCCTTCCTCATATCGTATAAAGTAGATAATCTTTCAAAGGCAATGCAGGAGCTCAAAGATAAAAATGTCAAACTGATAGATAATGAACCAAGAGAACTCTTCGGGACCAGGTATGCCTTCGTACACCACCCCAATAAGCTTCACGGGGTGCTTACCGAGCTTCTTGAAGGGGATTTCGATATTAACAAGAAGTGATAACAATATGAGAAAATTATAATCTTAAGGAGGGAATTGGAATGCGTGCATTAGTTATAGGCGGAACCGGGGGTATGGGTCAGGGAGTTGCCCGGGACCTTATTAAGCAGGAGCGGATTAAGAAAGTTATTTTAGGGGATATAAATATAGATCCGGGCAGGGTGCAGGAAAAGCTGCGCGCCAGTGAAAAGGTATCGCTCATCAGAATTGATGTAAACGATCACAACGGCATGGTAAGCGCAATCAGGGATGCTGATGTTGTTATCAACTGTGCGGGGCCATTCTACAAAACGGCTGTAGCAGTCGCGAGGGCCGCAGTTGAAGCTAAGGTCAACTATATAGATATTTGTGATGACTATGAGGCTGTTCCCGTTCTTTTTTCTTCTACTGACATTGACAAAGCTGCAAAAGAGGCAGGAATAACCGTGCTGACAGGAATGGGATCGGATCCGGGAACAAACAACGTATTAGTACAGTGGTACGCAAACCAGCTTGATCGTGTTGATGAAATACACCTGTTCTGGGTAGTAAGTATCGCCGAGCTTGCGGGTGCAGCCTGGGATCACAGCCTCCATATGGTTACAGGCAGAATTCCCCAGTATCTCGATGGCAAACTGGAATACGTAGAGGGCGGCACCGGTGAGGAGACGGCTCAATTTCTTGAACCTCTTGGTACATGTGTTGTCAGGTATGTGGGTCATCCTCAGCCAATCACAATACCCCGCTACATCGAAGGGGTAAAAAAGGTCGTTATCAAGGGTGCGCTAATACCTGCATGGGTGGACGAACTGATAAAAGAACAGAAAGAGACAGGTTTTCTCAGTACGGAACCAATAGAGGTTAAGGGTACAAAAGTGCTGCCCTATGATCTGACTCTAAAACAATGGGAGACAATTCCCAAAGGTAGAGATAACGGACCTGCTGCTTCCGGTCTGAAAGTGATTGTGAAGGGGGAGAGAAAAGGAAAGCTGGTGACATATACAGCCGACATAGTAGGCAGGATGGCGCCGGGAACAGGACTTCCCGCCTCAATCGCCGCTCTCATGATGGATGCTGGTGAAGTTACGGTAAAAGGTGTTGTAGCCCCTGAAGGCTGCATCGATCCGGAAAAATTCCTTACAGCATTACTTCAGAGAGGTGCAAGGATCCATCAGACGGAAACAATAACATCTATGCTTGCACTTAAATGATGCAGTGAATGGTTGAGTAAGTCGAGTAAGTTGAGTAAGGAAAACCCCACTCAACGACTCAACCTGCTCAACCCACTCAGCCAAAGACAAAGGAGGATATCCATGAAAGAAGTTAAAAAATTAAACATAACGAAAAGTCAGGAGCTTTTTGAAGAGGCAAAAACATTAGTTCCAGGTGGAGTCCTGGGTGCCAGAAAACCCGGTGATTTTATCATGGGAGAGTATCCGATTTTTCTTGAATACGGCAAAGGCTGCAGATTGACCGATGTAGATGGAAATGAATTTATCGACTTCCTCTGCGGCTATGGGCCGATTATCCTGGGTTACAGAGAAGAAGAAGTTGACGACGCTGTTATAAGACAGATAAAAGACAAAGGCTTCTGCTTCTCGCTCACGCAGAGGTATCAGAACGAGCTTGCGAAAAAACTCAATAAACTTATTCCAAGTGCAGAATTGAGTATCTTTTTAAAGACCGGTTCAGATGCCACTTCGGCAGCTATCCGCATTGCAAGGGCATACACGAATCGAACCAAGGTTATGCGCTGCGGCTACCACGGCTGGCATGACTGGTGTGTTGAGATGAAAGGCGGCATTCCTGAAAAGTTCTACGAGGATGTATATGAATTTCAGTACAATAATCTTGCTCAGCTCGAGGACTTGATGGTGAAATACGGCAATCAGACCGCTGCCATCATTATGACACCTTTCGGGCATCATAACCATCAGAAGATGCAGGAACCAATGCCCGGTTTTCTTGAAGGTGTCCGGGAATTAGCCAACAAATATGGCGCAGTTCTGGTTTTTGATGAGGTCCGAACATGTTTCAGGCTCAGAATGGGTGGAGCGCAGGAACTATATGGGGTCACCCCCGATTTGACGGTTCTCGGGAAAGGCATGGCCAATGGATATGCGATAAGCGTTGTAACCGGAAAAGCTGACGTTATGATGGCAGCAGCATCCAAGCTTTTTATCTCTTCAACCTTCTTCCCGAACAGCGACGGTTATATTGCCGCTCTGAAAACCATTGAAATCCTTGAACGCGACAATGTTATTGAAAACATATGGGGAAAAGGCGCCCGTCTTATGAAAAAGATCCAGGATATCATTAATAAATATGATGTTGGAGCCGAGTTAAGCGGTGTTGCGCCAATGTTTTTTGTGACCTTCAAGAAGGATGAAGCAAATACCCAGAAAGACAGACGGGATGATTTTTACACCCAGCTTATCCGCAGAGGCTTCTTTTTTACCCCCCATCATCATGCATATATCAGTCACAGGCACACCGAAGAAGACCTGGATTTAACGGCAGAAGCGATGGATGAAGCCATGGCCTATGTACATGAGAAATATCATAAATAGTGGCCGATCCTTGGCTTAGCTATTTACTTGTAAACAATATTAGGTCATAATTATATACAGAATGAATTGTAAAAAATGTATATACAAGGAGGTAATAATCCATGAAAAAGTTCACTATATTTACCATGATTATAGTATTGCCATTCGCAATCATGTCTTGTGAATCGATCGGAGGCATGAGCGATACTACCAAAGGTGCTGCTGTCGGGGCCGGTCTTGGCGCAATAGCCGGTCAGGTTATTGGAGGTAATACTGCCGGAACCCTCATCGGTGTTGCAGGAGGTGCCCTTGTTGGCGCCGTTGTGGGTCATGAGATGGATTATCAAAAACAGAAAAAAGCGGATGATGCTCAGAAACAGAAAGCTGCCTATGCATCTCCGGATACGACCCAGCCGCCGCCCGGTCAATGGATGGAAGTTCCCGGACAATGGGTAAATGGACAATGGGTGCCTGCTCATAAAGTCTGGGTGCCGGTTAACCCGTAACCATTAAAAGCACAGTGCATATCAAGTTGAAAAACTTTAAGGGGGCACTCATATGAAAAAGATATGTAATATGTTATTTTTTATCATCATTTTAGCTGCTTTTGTTTTTATTCAACCCGCTTTATTTAATGATGCGGCAAAGGCGGCAAACGGGGTAAAAATATTTCAGGAAAAAGGTTTTGGATACTCCATTCAATATCCTGCCGACTGGATTTACAGCAAGCAGGCTGCATATATGCTGTTGTTCAGCGGGAAAGAGGGGGTAGACAAATATGTCCCGTTAATAGGTATACAGAACCTGTTGTCAACAAAAGTCAAAGGTGGGAAATACCAGAGCACCAGTGCTGTTATAGAAGATTTTCAGGATCAATTGAAGATAACAAAGAAGGCAAAGGTTTTTCCGGCAGAACCGTATATATACAGCAGGAACGATTTAAAGCTTGCAGGGCTGCAATTCCTGGCCGAATATACCTACAACGGCAAAAACAGTAAACAGTGGGTTATTGTTCTTCCAAGGGCCAGCGGAGATATCTTCTATGCCTTTATATATTCAGCACCCATTGAACAGTACGGCAAATATTATGATGCGGTAAAGACAATGCTCGATTCCTGGATAATTGAGAAATAATTTTAAAAACCCTGATGCTGGATACTTGATTCTGACTTAAACTAACATCAAATATCCAGCATTAACGTAATCCTGCCCAAACCCATTTTGCGCAGGAACGTTGTTTCGTGTGCCATAACGCAATTCATTGTATCCTTTCCATCATACCATATTGATGGACTCGTAAAAAATTCAGTTTGCAATCATTATAAAATATTTGTATTTTCCGTGTTGCGGGTTAGAATTTCAACAAAGTAATAATGTCAAAAAAATATGAAAAACTTTTTTTACTCAGCCGCAGACAAACGCAGACAAAAGATGGACGGTATTTTTATATCGGCTGCCGACCTGGCACCCGATATACTCCATGCCCTCCGGGCAGAGTAGAAATTTAGTATATTTGCCCGTAAGGGCTGAAAGTTTTGGCCCGCCAATGTCAGCGGGGCAAAAAAACAGAATCTTGTGTCCGCTCTCGTCCGCATTTGTCGAGCGATAGCGGGCGGCAAAATATAGGTTTTGATAAAACCGGAATTTAAAAAAAGGGGAGGAACAACATGGCGACGAAAAAGACAAGTGTAAGCCCGGAATTTCTCTATGTCCCTATCGGGAATATCGTGGTGCTGGAACAGGTACGATCGAATATAAATATTGAAGCAGATTCATTCAAAACTCTTGTGCAATCGATTAAAGATAGTGGTTCTCTTCGCTGTAAACCTCGAATGTCCAGGCCGCATGCAGATATTTACCGATATCATGCAGACACCCGTTACCAATGCCACCCTGAATAATCTGCTTACAGCATGGAAGAAGGTCAAGCCAGTGCCGGGTGTTGCAAAACACCTACCCATGAAGAAGCAGATTGCCAGCTTACAGTCCTTTGAATCACGCATTGAGCTGGGCTTCGCAAAATACACAAAGCCTGAGCTTGTAACACTTGTTGATGAGCTTCGGACTTTTCTGGCTTTAGTGGAGCTGCGGATACAGATCGCCCCGGAACCTCCGCCGCCTTGGGCGGCTGTATGAATTCTATCAGTCAGAGGTCGGTTATTGAGCTGCTGCGGCTCATCAACGGCTATTACTCGAACCTCATCGAGGGGCACAGTACACACCCTGTTGACATTGAGCGGGCAATGGGGAACGACTATTCCGGTGAGCCGGCAAAACGGG
>Ga0247841_10007682_pt1 | contig 15880 bp, 13 predicted proteins | sample LaCruzMarch2015__2_FD_192410 | JGI IMG/M metagenome (GOLD analysis project Ga0247841, IMG submission 192410) | Freshwater microbial communities from meromictic Lake La Cruz, Castile-La Mancha, Spain - LaCruzMarch2015_18m | ecosystem: Environmental > Aquatic > Freshwater > Lake | place: Spain...
CTAATTTGATTGCGGTAACGTCGTCGCCTGCGCGTGCCCTCCGATGAATCTCCGGAACTATTGGCACTTTGACGCCGCGAATCTTGCAGCCTGCGAAGCAAAGCTTCAGCACGGCATAACCCGCAGATGGTCGCTCCCCAGTATCCGAGCAATACATGCCATGAACGTCCTCTTCAGTGACTTTCCCCCAGTCGATAAGCGAGAGGCCCCAGAGCAATTCAGCGATGCGACGTTCGTCCAAGCGCCCCTCCACGAACTCGGTGATGTCCGAAAGAAGGATAGGAACTTTTGACCTGTCGGAATACATATCATGCCCGGATTGCACGCCTTTAGCGATTCTGCGCGCCATGATTGCGTTCAGCGAGCGGGTAAGATTTCCGTCGTTCCACACCACTTCACGTATTGCGTTATCCGCCCAAACAACCTTTGAGGGCCCGTAAGATCTGATTTGGATTGGTTCAAGTTGCGCCCGCAAGGGAACGACGTTTCCGCATTTGTCATTGGCATCTTTGCTCGGGTAACGTCCATACACGGAAGCCAATGCGGCAGCAACGCGGAATTCACGGGTTCCGTCCCACGCATCCCGCAACCACCGCGGGGATAGAAGAGGAACCGGCTTAACAGGTTTCTTTCCTGGCTTGATAGAATGGTTCTGGCGGGAGATTAACCGCTCGCATGAACCGAGGGAGATAAGGGCGTTTTGGACTCGCTCGGGAGAACCGTCCTTCACGAGAGAGAACGTTCCCTCTTCGATTGCTCGTATCGCCCGGATTCCTGAATTCGTTTCCAGAATCCGTCTCGTGGAGGACAGCCAGTCTCCGAACTCGGAAATGAGGTCTGCCTGCGCGACCCTCTTCACGCGAAAGTCTCCAAGCGGAACCGCGAAATAATTTTTTCCGTTCCGTACTTGGAATCCATATCGTTGAAACGAGCTAATTCCGCGATCAACGCCCAAAGATCCAATCGCCTGCGCAAAATCAACGCTGTTCCGCGCAACACGATTTCCGGCTTGGGCGCGTCCTTCCGCGAAGATGGCGGTAAGCTCGGTTATTGATGCATGATTCACCCACACGGGTACCCACATCTCCGGGCGAGCTTTTTTGTCTACGCTGGAAGCGGCCCCAAACCCGGCGGCAATTGGTTTTACGCTGAACGGAAAAGCGGCGGTTCCGTACCCGATTGATGCAGCAAGACGCTTGGCGGAAGCAGCTGCGAATACGAGTGTCCCTTCAAGTAAAAGGATGAAGTCCCATGGGTTTACCAGCGAATCCGAATCAAAACCATTCGAAGCATTTGATCCGCCAGTTGCGCCGGGATCGAACTGACCAGAGAGGACGTCCGGCAGGAGACCGGATTTTGTGACTCCGAACAATGCGGAGTCCAGCCACGCTTCGGATAGTTGCGTCGGCGTTCCATCAGTGAAATTTATCACGTCTTGTAAGCGCTGCATAAAATTACTTGAGAAATCGCCGCGTCCGTCGTTCCCACCCGTACCGAGAAGTGGTGGCCACGCCGGTCGTTCAGAACCGATGACAACGGCTGCATCAAGCCACCGTATTGTATCATCCGGAAGAGCGTTTCGTAACCATTGGAGCAACTTTCCTTTTTCCTCGTCCTTCGGTGCTTGGACGAAACCAGCCTCCCGGAGCACGTTCTTGGCGATATTGATTGTTTTACGGTACTCGGCAAGCCGGTCGGTAGCCGAAGAAAGCACGTTATCCAACACTTTGGTAGCTGCATTGGGTCTGGAGCGAATTCCAGTTTTCTTGTAATGCCCAGATTCGTCTTTTTCTTTAGACTTTTCTTCTTCGAGGAAGAATCCGCTTCCCCCATTCCAAGGAGAGACGATAGGAGTAGGGCAGTACTGTTCCAAGAAAAACTGTTGCAACTGTGGTTTCGAAGCTCGCGAGTTAATGACAAATTCATCTCCGCGCCAAAACCCGCGCGCGGAATCGTCAAACTGCTCTGAAACCAGCCGTAAGACTCCGAGCGCCTTCAAGTAACGGGCGAGTGGCGCAGGTGCGCAGCCGGCGATAGTTACGTCAAAGCGTTCTTCAGCCATTTGCCCCCTCCTTTTTTGATGCCCGCCAGTCGGCAACGCGCAATATTGCTTCGAGGTATGCAATTCGGAATGGCCCGAGAGCAGGGTCGTCGCGGAGTGCAAGCGTGCGCTCGAGCCAGCTCCCTTCACCGAGTTGCATCGGGGAAAGATCAAGCGCCAATGCTTCGGGAAGCATGTCCGGGATGGGTGGAATGACGTCTCCGTCCCATACGCCGCGCGCGAATAGCGTGTCATCGCCCGGTTTTGTCTCTTTGGGAAGTGAACGGATTGAGAGACGAACTTTGCCGTGGTGCGCTGCAATGAGGTAGGCGACGAGGTTTGAGTGCGGAGAATTGCCTCCCCCTTTTTGGAGCCATGCCAGCGCGGAAGCCAATTCGTGACGGAAGTTCTTCCGTCTCACTTCTCTTCCCCCGGTAACCATAAAGTAATCCGGCCGACCGTTTTTGGGCGACTTCGCCCATATTTGCGGTCCCACATCCGGGGGTTGGCACCCTACCGTGATCCAGTTCTGGAATGCGGGGTGGGCTTTACCAACGTCATGCCACATTGCAGCCTTCGTCAATATCAGATGGTACTCGCTCCGGAGGATGACCGAGTTCGCAAGCTCTCCAACTTCGCGCTTGACGTCATTAGTGTGTTGGATGAACGAAATCCATTTTGAGCTGTGAGACCAAGTCTCGTCTTCATCGCTTTCTTCGGGTGTATTGTTTGACGAGATTGTGAGAAGTACTTCGACAACTTTGGCGTTTGATTTTTTCCATGAATCGTTCCAACCTAACTCTTGGATATAACCGCCATTTTTGGCGTCGAGGAGCGCAATCTGTCCCGGGATGAACCGGTTTCGTTCGCCTCCTTTGCCTGCTTTTGTCCATCGTGATTCGACCGGGTTCCATACCCAACCGAAATGTTTTTCAGCGTACATATTCGCTTGGGAAATCGGAATTGGGCATAACTCGTTCCGGTCTGGCCGCGAGGCGGACTTTGGCGGCGTAATGCTGTCCCCTAGGTTTCTCCAGAAAACTTGGACGTCGGTATCCTGTTGATCGCGCACGAAGCGGGAAACGTCAATGTCGTTTCCCGAAAGATCGGGGGAGGTATCAAACAAATCTAGGATGTCTCGTTTTCGCAAGACCGGCCGAACCACGCTCGGTGGGGCGTAACCGAGTGATGCTTCAGCAAGCGTTCGCGGGGAAGCGTTCGACACGCGGGAGATAATCCCACGCGCTTGCTCCAACTCCTCCGATGAATACGGGGATGCAGCATTTTTGTCGCTGCCCACTTCGACCCACTCGATTTGCGCGTCTTTAAACTTGCCCTTCCGGTTGCATCTACCGAAGCGTTGGACGAGCGAAGGCCAAGGCGCGAGTTCCGTTATAAGCGTCTTTACGTCCACGTCAACGCCCGCTTCTACCACCTGCGTGGATATAACGATGCGGTCTCCGTCAGACGTCAGGACATCAATGCCCCGTTCGCGGTCGTCCGGCCTGAAACGTGAATGAATGAGCGCTGTCTTTGTCGGGCAACCATCTTTGTGTTTGTCCAACTCCCGAAGCAACTCTCGGTAAACCAGTTGTGCCCGTCCCACTTTGTTTATAATGGCTAGAGTAAGCGAATCGGGTCTGTGAAGTTGGATGACTCGTCTTGCGAAATCTTTGGCGTATGCTCCTTCACTTGTGGTTGTATCCAAGCGAACTTTTGATTGGGCAACACTTTTCGTTGCTGTATACCGTTCGGCTAGCGTTTCTTGGGCCAAGTCTGCTTCAGTAAGATTGTGGATGGAAAAACCATTCACGGGTTTCGGATGGTCCACTGTATTTAACTGGGTCTCGGCAACGGTGGCGCTCATCCAGATTGTCTTCGTGTTTCCTTCGCAACCGAATTTTTCGCGGAAAGCCTGCAACTGCGCGGAACTCTCAACTCCGACGCCCATCAGTTGGACCTCATCCAGAACCCACAAACAATCGTTGTTGAGAAGACCGAACTGCATCGGCCAGCGGTAGCGGCTCATCGCGTAACCACGGTTTAAAGCGCGGGAAAGCAACATGTCTTGAGTTCCAATCAGGATAGTGTCTTTTTCGGGGTTTTCATCCCAATCACCAGGCTCCTCTCCACCCATCAGGACTTGCACGGCGACAGCATCGGCACCCTTGTTTAAACCAAGCCGCTCCAAGCAGCCCGCAATGCGCTTATTGGTCTGTTCAACGAGAACTCGCATCGGAAGGCAGTAAACCAAGCGCCTAGGTGTGGAAGACCGGACTGCCGCTTCAGCGCGCCTTCGCTTCCAGAGCCATGCGAGAATAACCGCCTCGGTCTTACCGGAACCAGTCGGCGCATTCAGAATTTGTGGCAGCTCGTCGGAGATGGCGATTTTCTCTTGGTAGGGAAACGGGGAGAAACCGCACGCACGGTTGAAGAATTTTCGGAACTCTTCCGCCTCTTCTTTCCCGGAACTTGTTTTTTCCATTGGATAATCGCCCGCACCAAGACTCGCTCGAAACGCTTTATTAACCCTGTTTAGACACGTACTTTCCACTATCGGTTTGCCGCTCGGTTTCTCTTCACCGCCTTGAACTTGTTGGTATCTCCTCCGTGGAACCTGAGTTCGCCTTCTGCGCGCGTGTCCGAGAGGAGCTTCATCCAGCCGTCGCCTGAAGACGGGTCGCATTCGTCGTTGCCTTCCCACGTGAAGTCGAACATGCGTATCCCGGTATCCTGCGAGGCCTTGTACCCTCCGTCCATCTCTCCGCAAACGAGGATGGACTGGAAGTTGCCGCTCGCGCCTTTTTCGAGCGTTATGTGCCCCGGGATCTCCATGTCGGGGTCTTTGCGGCTGAACTCGTCCATCTCGGAAATCCTCCACTTTCCGAGGAACCGGCTTTTCCAGCCTTTGAGTGAGGTCATTTCCTCAAAACCTCCCAGTTCCCGCCTTTGCCGTGCCCGATGCGTTTGAGTACACCTTTTCCTTTGAGGTTCCGCAGGTGGTACCGTACTCCTGGAATGCTGAGCTGGACCAAGCCCGCGACCTGTTCTGCGCTCATTGACGGGTTGTTGGCGAGTATGCCCAATATCTCATGCTCTTTGCTCTCAGTGATAAGTGATAGTTTAGTGCTAGTTTTAGTGATAGTGCTAGTGATAGTCGGGAAGGTAATCTTATAGAAGTCAAAATCTCCGTCGATGACTGGGCGCATTTTGTATTTCGATTGCCAGCCGTTAATCATTTTGTGGAAGCCGGACCCGATATTCTCTGCGAAATTGACGTAGCGGAATATCTTGGCGATTATGGGGTTTCTAGGGAGAGAAAAGTCTTCTTTGAGGATGAGCTCTATCTTTTTGGGAAGAGCGCCGGGGTTGTAGAACTCGAAGCGGTCGGAGAATACTCGTATGCGCGGGTTAGATTTGCTGAAATAATCCGTGTGAATGATGAGGTTCACTAACGCCTCGCGCAGCGCTTGCAGGTGCGGGGGGTCGTCGTTCCGGATGCCTTGCCTGACCGAAAAAGGAATTTCTATCTTCTTGAGGAGCCTCTCGTAAATCAGGAAGAACGCTTGGAAGAGGTTGCCCTCTGAAGAGATGCGAAAGTCATACCTCGCAGACGCATCCTCGTATGAGGTGCCGGTTATTTCGAGGTATTCCACCCTGAAATTTGGCATTTTCCGCTGTATTGCGTCCTCTCCGCCAAAAACGATTAGCCCGCCATAGGTGACTTTCCCGCCCTTAAGAACCAAGAGCTTTTCGAGAAACTCCCCATCGGAAAGCACGAGATAGCGATGGTTCGGATTGACTTGCAGGAAAAGGTTCCGGTATTGCTTGATGGTCTCCGGATTCAAGTCCGTAATCTTCAGGTCAGTAATCTCGTTGTCCTTCTCTTCAAACGACGCGTTCCTGTAGAACGAGTCTATCTCCTCCTGCGTTGCCCTGCGGTCGCCGCTTCCCGTCCTTATGAACGTATTTTTCTGGGAATCGAAGTAAACCGGTTTCTCGCGCGGATGCTTTTGCTGGATGTAAAACGCGAGGACGGTCTTGTTGCCAATCTCATATTTTTTCGCTGTCGGGTCAATGCGCTTGTTGAACTTGCATCCGCCTCGAAGCACGTTCAAAAAGTCCTCGGAGACCTTTTCCGCATTCGCCGTTCCTACGACCGTGTACCCCTTGCCTTCTTTTTTAATGCCGAACACGAGCCAGCCGCCAGCCGTGTTGGAAAACGCGCTCACCGTATCCCAAGCGCTCTTAGGCACATCAAAACTCGCTTCCTTAACCTCAAAGTCTTCCCACTCGATGTCCTGAAGCCGGGCGATTAACTCCTCCCGTGTCATGTCCGCCATGGTACCAACTTCAAACCAGCGCCAGTCTCCCCGCCAGCGTTATCTCGAATTCCTCGTTCACATATCCCGCGTCTTTCAATTCCTTCAAATGTTGGTAGAGCATCCCCGGCGTCTTCTCCAACTTGGCAGCTATCTCAGCGATCGGACGGTTATTTCGTTTGGCTATTTCTTCCAAAACTTCAAGTTTGGCAGAAGTGAGACCGTAAGTGAGTTTGGGAAGTTCTACAAGGGAGTTATCGATAAGGTTGTTGCAGACAATCTTTTCTACGAGTTCTGGTCGAGCGTAGCAGCCATATAGGACGCCTTGGGCCAAGAGCTTCCATCCACCCGAGACGTTCACGATTGCGCGTCCTTTGAGGCCTTCGAGGAGTTTTACGGCGTCTTTGGCGATTGAAAGCAGGTCGCAGTCGTCTACTTTCAGGGTTTCGATGGAGGCAACCGAGCCATAGAGCTGTTTCACTTTCGCGAGGTCTGGCTCGACTTTGGGGAGCGAGTCCTTTGCCACGACAAGATGAATCCGCGTGGGTGAGTAGGCGTGCGCTGCGGCGACGAACGGCTCGAACGAGTAAAAGGTCGAAATGAGCGTGACCTCGCCCATGGAGCTATTTTACCTTCGTCGAGTATATAAATTATGATGGGAAGCAATAGTTAGAGTTATATAGGAAATAGCTTAACAATTAAGCGGGGATGATGAAATGAAGGCGTTGGCGGGCGGGCGCAGTAACGATGCAAACGGGAATACGACGGAAGCGCCGAGACGCCGAATCCTCATCTTGGACGACGATGCAGACATCAACAATTTGATGAAGGCGTGTCTGGGCGAGGAAGACTACGAATTCATGCAGTGTTTCGAGGGTAATGAAGCGCTCGCAAAAATTGAGTCGTTCAAGCCGGATCTCATAATTCTTGATGTATACCACCCGGGAACTGATGGCGTGGATGTGTGCCGGTCGATTAAAGCCAACCCGGCAACGATGCATATCCCCGTAATCCTCATAACAGCGCTGGATGTTAAGGGAAAGTTTTTCACCCCTTGGAAGGAAAGTCCCGATTATTACTTGCGGAAGCCGTTTGAACCGACATTGCTGCGCGCACTCGTGAATCGCATATTTAAGCAAACGTCTGAAGGCGAAGAACCCGCGGAATTACGTCGACTCGTTAAGGAACATGAATTCATTGAATCCAAAACCCGAAGCGAACCAGAAACGATAATCGACGTTTCCGAAATGCTCAATCCATCAAGCAGCAGTAAAGGACCGGAAGTTAATCCGGCCCAAACGAAAGTAGAAGCTCCAACGAATGGAATGAATACCCGCGCCCTGGCTATCGGCGTGGGCGGCTGCGGATGTAACATGATAAACCACATGCAAAAGAACGGGATTCACGGGTGCGAGTTCCTTTGCGTGGAAACCGACCAAAAATATCCGAATGGAAACGGATACGCACGAAGCCTCCTTATTGGGAAAACCACTGCGAACGGCGGCGGAAACCACGGAAACGTTGAGCTCGGAAGAAAATGCGCCGAAGAGGACGCGATTACGCTCAAACAAGAACTGAAAGGATACAACCTCGTTCTCATCTTTCTTGGCTTGGGAGGAGGGACGGGGACCGGGGCCGCCCCGTACATCGCCGAACTCGCCCAACAACTCGGAGCAACCACCATCGCTATCGCAGCTTACCCATTCAAGCTCGAACGAGCACGCCTCGTAAAAGCAGAGGTCGGCCTCAAAGAACTCCGCGAAAAAAACTGCCCCACCATCCTATTCGACAATAATCTGCTTGCCAAAATCGTTCCCGGGGTTAATATGAACGCCTCGTTCGCGATGCTCGATGACATAATCGGGCGCACCGCGGAAAGCATTATCCGCGCATACCGGCCGGGAGTCGTCAAGAAAACGTGATCAAAATGAAAGAAAAAGGCGAAGAACTGGAAAAGAAGCTCACCGAAAGCTGCTGCGGAAACCCCAAACTCCTCCTTTTTGACCATGACGGAACGCTGGTGGACACAAACCTATTCTATTGTTCCAAAAAACCTTCTCGGGAAATGCTTAACCCAGAAACCGTAGGCCTTATCCAAGGGACTGGCTACCCGTACGGAATCGTTGCTGGAACAAAAAAGGAACACGTTGACAAAACCATAGAGCTTCTTCCAAGAAAACCGTTGTTTACGGTTTGTTTTGAGGATTACTATCCTAAGACAAAGCCCGACCCCGCACCGTATTTGTTGGCTTTGACCAAAGTAAAGCTACAGGGCATCGGACAGGAGGAAGTAATCGTATTTGAGGATAGCGATGTCGGTGAAGAAAGCGCCCGACAGGCTGGCTTTTCCGTTATACGTGTGAGGTCGTACTGTAAACTATGACGGAAACTATATGAATTGGTTCGGTTCAAGGTGCATAAACGCATGGAATTTAAACCGAAAACAGATTCGACGGCAACATTTCGTGGAAATTGGTGGTCTAATGGACGTTAACGAAGAGATCGTGCGCGCATGGCTGCAGCTATGTAAAAACCGGTTCACGATGGACAATATCACGTTCAAAGTATACGGACCTAAAGGCGGGAGTAATTATAGCAATATTGACCTACTTGCAGTTGATGCGCGCGGGAGGGTTTTTGATTATGAAGTTAAGTGGCGTTCTGCAGCTTCTGTATCACTTAACGACCACGAATGGATCGAAGAGGAATTAATCGGACAATTAAAGCGAAGAGAGCGTGTAAAACGGATTGCGGAAATTATCGGGAAAAAGGTTTACAAGAGGGTGTTCGTTACTACCCACCAACTTTTCGGAAAAGGGATAAAAAAGCGACAAGCTATCGAGCGGATTTTCTTAAAACGTGGTATCGAAGTAATTTACTTCGAAGATATAATCCCGGAATTAATTGAACGCGTCAGCATTTTCGGCAGATACGATTCTCCGATACTACAAACGATTCGGATGTTAAAATATTTTGACCTAGTAAAGGTACCGGAATAACAGTGGTTTTATGGTCTCTCTGACTTTTTACGGCGGGGCGAACGAAATCGGCGGCAACAAGATACTCCTCGAAGATAAGGACGCGAGGATCTACTTAGACTTCGGCGAGAGCTTCACATTCGGTCAAGACTATTTCTACGAATACCTCCAACCGAGGGCTGCAAACGGTCTTGAAGTCTATTTTGAGTTCGGCTTGCTCCCAAAAGTTCCGCGCCTTTATGGAGAAAAGCTCCTGACCCGCACCGATTTGAAGTACGAGAAGGCGGACATAGACGGCGTACTAATCAGCCATTCGCATTCCGACCACGTGAACCATCTTTGCTTCCTTGATGAATCCATCCCGGTCTTCATGGGCCACGGGACGCACCGGCTCTTGGAGGTATACCACAAGATTTATCCGCAATTCTGTGATATCGGTGAGCATTCGAACCTCAATCTCTTCAAATCCGGAGACAAAATCAAAATCAAGCATTTAACCATCGAGCCGATCCACGTAGAGCATTCCATCCCGGGAGCCTACGGGTTTATCATCCACACGAGCAAAGGACCGATTGTTTACACGGGCGATTTCCGGCTGCACGGACCGCAGAACGCAATGACGAAGGAATTCATCGAGAGAGCCGCGGCCGCCAAGCCGTATGTGCTCTTGACTGAAGGAACGCGGATGGGAAGCGAGCAAGAGCACAATTACACAGAAGCGGAAGTCGAAAAGAAGGTGGAACGAATTATTCATGAATCGAAAGGACTCGTTTTCGCCTACTTCTCAATGTCCAACGTCGACAGGTTCATGTCGTTTTACCACGCGGCAGTAAAAAACAAGAAGAAACTCGTCATCGACACGAGGTTCGCGTATATCCTTGACAGCTTGAAAGACAAAATCCCGGCGCTCCCGGACGTGCTCAACGACGAAAACATCAAAGTTTATTTCCGGCTCTGCAAGTCCTGTACGTTCAATGAAAAAGATTACTATATCTACGAACGAGCATTCATGAAAAAGATGGTGACGTTCGCGGACATCCGTAAAAACCAGGAGAAGTACGTCATGCACATGAGCTTCAACAAGCTTATGGAACTCGTGTATATCCAGCCGAAGAACGCAGATTATATCTACTCCTCGTCTGAGCACTTCCTTGAAGGCGAAGAGAACGAGGCGGAACGCCTCGTCCTTGAAAACTGGATGAAACATTTCGGTGTAAAATTCCACAAAGCACACTGCTCGGGCCATGCAAGCAAAACAGACTTGATAAACACAATCAAAACTATAAGCCCAAAGATGCTCATCCCGATCCACACTGATTGCGGAAAAGATTTCGAAGAGATCTTTCCGATTACCAAAATACCAAAGGAAGGGATTACGACAGAGGTCTGATCCGAATGAATGAAACTGTATTGCCCGGACTATTAAATCCGTTTACGCAATTGATTATTCCGGGACTTGCACCCATCGCTGCCGCAGTAAGCATCATCGGCGGGATAGCCGGTATTCTATCATTTCTATGGATAGTACGAAGGAAAATTTGGGGAAAAGTTAAGGTACTAAACTCGAGAGCGCACATTCATAGCCTCGAAATGGACCCAAAACAAGCCCAGTTCGCGTTTATTGGGATTGAAGCATATGTAACTGTTGCGAACAAAACGGACGCACCTGTGGCGATTACGGATATTATCGGAACCCTTCGGTATGACCATACGGAATACAAAAAGAGTGAATTAATAAAAAGCGGTATTCCCGAACGATTTTCCTTTAAACCCACTTCGATTTCACCATATTTACCGATTAACCTAGCCCCAAATGAAACAAACGAGATACAGATTCATTTTGAAACCCGTGCAGAACTGTTTGCACTAGAACGATGCTATTCTGCACGTCTCGTAGGATTCCACCAAGATATTCCGATCGTATTTGGCGTTACTAAACATGAAGAAAATGACCCCTTCCGCATGCTGGTTACATTAGACGCGGGAGGCAAAGATGTTAGTTACGAGACCCCCGTCTTCCGGACGGAGGAAGAAATGCGAAAATATGGCACGATAAGCGTCGTGAGGCAAGCAATGATTGAGAAGAAATGGTGATTGAATTTGTCGGATTTTTCCCAAGAAACGCACTGCAGTATCCCCAGCAAGCTTTATTAATCCCGAAAGAAACATGCCTCGTCCGTCGTAGAAAAGCCAGTCTTTATATAGTACTTCGAGCAGTACCCAGTCGGGCAAGTGAAAGGGCCGGTCTGCACTTAGGCCAGGGCAAAGTGCAGGGGAGGGGATTTGAACCCCCGCAGTCCTAAGACAACGGATTGCGCAGGCCCTTCGACCTTCCTTTTCCGCTGGCGCTTTTACCTTCTCCGAGGAGCGAGCGAAAGCGAGCGACGAAGGATGGGAAAAGGGCCACTTGAGTCCGTCGCAATTGGCCGAGCTCTGCCACCCCTGCGTATACGAGTTATTCCGAGAATGAGGCTTAAAAACTCGCCTGCGGCAAGTGAATTGGGTGCTGGGGATGGAGAGGACAGTAAATTGGGATAAAACCGCCCGCGGAAAACAGCGTACCGATAGCGACGAAATGTTTCAGGGAAGGCCAATTATCGGCCGCGATAAGCCAATAAACGGAGGTGTGTACCTCGGCGAGCATGCGCGGGAGGCAATAGTCGTTGACTTCGCGAAAGATAAGTCCCTTCAGGAGTTGTACCGCAAGGCAAAAATCAGGGCAACGGTAGGGAACACGATTGCCAGAGAACTCGTTCTCAAATCGGTTTATGACGTGGTTAAGGAGGCGATGCGACCGAGTGCGGAAGGCGTCGATGCTGTCGTCAAACAATTCAATGCGCAAAACGACCAAAAAATACTGTTGGGCTGCTTCATCGATGCGGGCGTTGGCGTTTGCCGCCACCACGCGCTTGCGTGCGCCGCATTGCTTGAGCGGTTTAAGGCGGAAAAGCTGATTCGTGGCTCGCCAAGCGTGGACAGGAATTCCAACTACCTCGGAGGGCATGCCTGGTGCCGTTACACGAACTCTATTGGTGAAGTGTATATCCTTGACGTGAGCCAAGAGAAGATTGGACGGCTCAAGGATTTGAGCGGCGATACGTGGCCGTATCGCAGGCCGGGAGAATAAGGACTCATTCGCGCGTCGGAGAACGTGTTTCTGCCGACCGCGCGTGCGCTTCCAAGGTTTCGAGTCGGGCGAACGACACCGCTGCCGTGGATAGTCGCTCCTGCGCTCCTTTCGTCATGCTCTCGACCTGCTGTTGCCGCAGGAATGAATAAACGCTCACGGGTGAAGCAAACCGCGCAGCGCGTCCCGTAGGAAGGATGTGGTTTCCGCCCGACATCCCGTAATCGCCGAAGACTTCGCCGGTCCGAACGAAGACGGCACCCGCATTCGGAATGCGTTTCGCGACCGCTTCGGCGTCCTTCGTGAACACTTCGACGTGTTCAGCGGCGAAGTCGTTCGCGAATGTGACCGCTTCCTCAAGGGATTCGGTGATGAGGATGCAGCCAAGTTTCTTGAGGGATGACGCCATCGGCTCTTTTTCTTTGAATGACGCGAACTGGCGTTCGAGCTCCGAAGAAACGGCATCCCCAACAGGAGGTGAGAGTGCGACGCAAATCGCCGCAGAAGTTGGCCCGTGTTCAGCTTGCGCAAGCATGTCGGAAGCGACCTGCCGCGAGTCCGCGGTCTCGTCAGCGATGATGAGAACTTCGGACGGGCCTGCAATCGTATCGATTTTCACGAGCCCTTCAGAAGCGGCAAGCTGTTTTGCATACGCTACATATGCGTTCCCGGGCCCGCAAATCATGTCAACGGGAGCAAATCCGCTTCCGTACGCCATCGCCGCAATTGCTTGCGCACCCCCGAGCCGGTAAACTTCATCAATCCCGCACTCGCTAGCTGCAACGAGAACGGCGGAGTGGACAGAACCGTCTTTCTGTGGCGGTGAGCAGAGGACGAGTTCTTCAACGCCAGCAACACGAGCGGGAACGGCGGACATGATTACGGAAGAGGGAAGCGGCGCACGTCCGGCAGGCGCGTAAATTCCAACCCGCTTGAGCGGAAGCCACTTGAGCGCCATCGTCCCGTCTTCGGTCGAGAGTACCGAATCCCGAACGCATTTCTTCTGTTCGAGGCAGAATTCGATGAGCCGCTTTTTCGCCTCTTGGATTGCGTTGAGTTGTTCCGCGGAGATTTTGGAATACGCGGCCTTGAGCTCTTCGTCAGTTACGCGGAGGGAGTTCGGGTCAACTTCGGGGCCATCGAAGCGCTTCGTGAACTCAAGAACAGCTGGAACGCCGCGTTTTTTCACTTCCGAAAAGACGGAGGCGACGGTCTCTTTGACTCCTGCGGGAACTTCGCCGCGGGAAAGCAACGCCGAACGGTCGAAATCGGACAGGCGCCCGACGAATCGCAACGATGTTTTCATGGTCCCGCCTTCCCGGAGATATACCCGCAGTATCCATAGCTGATGGGACCGGTTTTCGTCAGTTCGCAGGGGAAATCCAGACAATTGAAGCACAAATCGATTCCCTTCGAGAATGCGCACGAGCAAATCTTGCAGAACTTGTTTTCTCGCGCAATACAGCCGGCATCGCCGTTCGGGCATTGCCTCTTCTGCATTTTTGGGCATTTCTCGCACGCGATTCCGCAAACGCCAATTTTCATGCCAACCACCTACTTCTTGCACAATTTCAGGAAGTTCGCATAAATTTCTTCGCCGTACTCGGAGTGATCGACTTCCGGGTGGAAAAGCGTTCCGTATATCGGGCGCGACTCGTGCTTGAACGCGTGGTTCGAGCAGTCCTTCGAGTGCGCGAGAACGCGGAAGCCGGGAGTTTCAACGACTTCGTCGTTGTGGGACGCCCATGCGTGAAAACGGTCCGGCACGCCATCGAACAGCTCGTCGTGGTCGTCCACGATGATTTCCACCTTCCCGAATTCCGGGCCCGCGGAAGGCCGCGCCTGCCCGCCAAAATGCATGCCAATGAACTGCTGGCCGGCGCACACGCCTAGAATCGGGCCTTGGAAGCAGGAGAGAAAGAGGCGCGCATTCCCGGTCTGGTCGCCGTCGCCGAGAGATACGCGGATGGCGCCGCCCGAGAAGACGAGCGCGTCGGCATCCTTAATTTCGCTTGAGGGAGTGGAAACGGGAATGATTTTTGCGTCTACATCAAGGTACTTGAGCGTCCGGAGGATGCGGTGCGTCCATTGCGAGCCGAAATCGACAATCAAGACTTTCATTTGGTTTCACGCCTTCAAATCCGGTCTCTCGTCCTCACTCTTCACTCCCATTCAATCGTCGCGGGCGGTTTCGAAGTGATGTCGTAAACGACGCGGTTCACTTTCTCCTTGAGTTGCCGCGTAATCCGTTCCGCGATTCGTTCGAGGACTTCTGGGGGAACGGAGCACGCTTTGGCGGTCATCCCATCCAAACTCTCAACCGCCCGGACAGCGATGGTATACCCGTATGCGCGCGCATCGCCCAAGACACCAACGCTTTTGACCGGGAGAACAACGGCGAAATACTGCCACGGGAGAGCCATCTTGCCCGAAGCCGCCGCGGCCTCAAGTTCCTCTTCGACAATGGCGCATGCCTCCCGGACGATTTCGGCTTTCTCGGGGGTTGCCTCGCCCATGATTCGCACGGCAAGGCCCGGGCCGGGGAACGGCTGGCGGTTGTAAACATCGGCGGGAAGGCCGAGGACTTTACCCACTTTGCGAACCTCATCCTTGTACAATTCCCTGACGGGTTCAACAAGCTGCAAGTTCATGTCTTTTGGAAGGCCGCCGACGTTGTGGTGGCTTTTTATCGTCGCCCGCAGGCCGCTGCCGCTCTCAATCCAGTCGGGGGCAAGCGTTCCCTGGCCTAAAAAGCAGGCGTTTTCCTCCCGCGCGATTTTTTCGAAGATGCGGATGAACTTCTCGCCGATGATTTTTCTCTTCTCTTCGGGGTCGGTGGCGTTCGCGAGCGCGGAAAAGAATTCGCCTTTAGCGTCGACGAATCGAAGGTTGAGGCCCGCCTTTTTCGCGACCCCTTTAATCGTTTCCGGCTCGTTCTTGCGCATGTAGCCCGTATCGACGAAGACGGCTACCAATTGGTCTCCGAGGGCGCGGCCCATGAGCACGGCGGTGACGGTCGAGTCGACGCCGCCCGAAACGGCGACAATAGCTTTTCCATCCCCCACCTGTTTCTTGACGTCCGCGACCGCCTGCGAAACGAACTTTTCAGGATTGAATGGCATGGCTAGAGTGTCTCAATCACCCCTTAAAACTCTTCCGCGGTTCGGCCTCGTCAGTGCCGGAAATGCCGCATGCCGGTGAAAACCATGGCGAGGGAGTGCTCGTTCGCCGCGTCGATGACTTCCTGGTCGTTGATGGAGCCTCCGGGCTGGATGACTGCGGTGGCCCCAGTCGAGGCGATGATGTCGATGCCGTCGCGGAACGGGAAGAACGCGTCGCTCGCGACCGCGCAGCCGCGCAAGGACTCCGACGCCTTCATCTGGCCAATCCTGCACGAGTCCGCGCGCTTCAT